>Ga0315905_10005389_pt1 | contig 13039 bp, 25 predicted proteins | sample LakEriMetagenome_5_FD_203522 | JGI IMG/M metagenome (GOLD analysis project Ga0315905, IMG submission 203522) | Freshwater fungal communities from buoy surface, Lake Erie, Ohio, United States - Buoy 4 MA121 | ecosystem: Environmental > Aquatic > Freshwater > Lake | place: USA: Lake Erie, Ohio... | reverse complement strand
TTAATGTTGTAAAAAAAATATTACCAGTAGTTAAAAAAAGTACAAATAAACAACAAGATATGTTTTTTCAACAATCTATATTTAATAAAAATTTATTAGATTATGTAAAAACAAAACCTTCTGCAAAAAAAGAAATTTACAACTTCCCATTTTTAAAACCAAAATCAATAAACGGAAGTATGTCTTTTCCTGATATGTGCTAAAAAATAATATTATGCAAGTACAACACATGAAAATAAGTATTCAGGATGAAATTTCAGCCGATAAGTTGAAATTGGCATATAATAAGCAAAGGTCTGATCGTGCAAGGTATGAACAGGAAAATAGTGTTTCTAAGTCAACTGGACAGGCTTTTCAGAAGTATTATGTTGAAACAAAGGTTTATTATACTACTGCTAACATTGGATCTGAATGTAATGAAATTACTTTTATTAACAATGGCACAACTGCATTGGTGATCGCTGATGTTCCTTTGCAGCCGAATCAGTCTTTAAGAATATCAGGAAATAGGGGTGAAATTGATACCACACAATATCAATTATCTTTTGCTACTCCTATTAACGTAGGAAACCAACTAATCGTAATTCGTAAATTGTACATATAATGATTGTTCTGGATCTCTCTATACTGAATCAGAAAGGGACTCCAATGTTCAATTCTGATACATTTGCCAACCGACCAGCTTTTGGTATTGTTGGCAGAATTTTTATTTCAACTGATACCGCTGCCATATATCGTGATACTGGTACTGCTTGGGATCTTATTGCTGATGGTGGTAGTTCTTCTACAAACATTTACAATAGTAATGGAACTTTATCAGCAAATAGAGTTGTTTCTGATGGTGGGTTTGGTTTATCATTTACACCAACAACGCATATAGGAACTGCTGCCATTGGTGGTGGTGGATCAGGTAAATTAATTGTTGGTTCATCAACTGCTGATAATGGTATTCAAATTTTTGGTGCTAATGCGCCCAGTTTAAGAATAGATAATGCACAATCAGCTGGAACGCAAAGATTTATTATTGGTTTAGCAACTTCAACAAATAACTTTATTCAAGGTGCTATTGCAAGTGATTTTTGCATTACTACTGCTTCTTCAGGTGCTATTTTGTTTGGAATGTGGCAAACAATTAATGCCAGTGAGGTTATGCGAATATCTACTTCTAATAATTTAATTGTTGGATCTACCACAGACAACGGAAATCGTTTACAAGTAACTGGAAATGGATATATTAGCGGAAATTTAGGTTTAGGGGTTATTACAGCACAATATAAATTAGATATATCAGCAAATAGTAATGCTTCAATATCTATTGCACAAACAAGTGATGATCCATTTATATGGTTTGACAGAAGTGATGGTGGATCAAGTAGGTTAGCTTGGAGAATTAAAGAAGATGCAAGCAGAACTTTAATATTTGAAACTGGAAGTAGTGCTACAAAATATGGTCAGACATTTACTGAAGCTGCAAGATTTACAAGCAATAGAAATTTAATTCTTGGATCCAGCGTAGACAATGGAAATAGACTTCAAGTTACTGGTAATATTATAGGAAGTTCAATAATTACAGGTGCAAAATTTGTAACCAATACTTCCTTTACTGCTAATTGTATATTTAATACTTTTACTACCATATATACAATGACTGCAATTTATGGTGCAATGTATTTAGTAATAGTGACATTAGATGGACAAAATACTGCTGATTGGGCAGCAAGTGCAATAATATACACAAATGGAACAACAAGTAGTATATTAACACAACAAAATGCAACACTTGTTAGCATACAAACAAGCGGTTTAGATATTCAAGTCCGACAAACTGGAACTGCTCCAGATTTGAATCTCTCTTATAGAATTTTAAAAATGGGTAACGTATAAAATAAAATAATATGAAACAAATTCAATCAATTCAAATTTGGGTTAGCGGTCAAGAGCAAACAGGTAACTGGATTAATGCTTACATAATTAATGACAATTTGGAAAATTCTGCTACATTTTACTGGTCAATATTTAGTGCTGAAGCTGGTGAAAATAAACTTTCTGAAGGAAATTTAACCATTGTTGAACCTGATTATTCAGTATGGGATAGCACTGGTGATATTAATTTGGCGGCTTACCAGTGGATATGTGATCAGCTTGGATTAACTTTGATTTAATTAATAACAATTTAAAATTAGACAAATGAACGAAAAACAAGCATTGGAAATAATTAAGGCAATTTTAGATTTGGCAACCAGTAAAGGTGTATTTTCTAAAATAGATGAATCTTTTACTGCTATTCAGGCATTTAATAAGATAGCTGAAAAGTTTAAAGATGAACAAAACGATGCAGTCAACAACTGATCCTACACATATTGCCACGTTTAGCACAATTTTGTTTTCCCTGTTGGGGATTCAAAACTTGTCAGAATGGGCAAATGTCATTTTTCTTGCTGCCAGTTCAATATCTTGCACTATATCAATTTTGGTAGGTCTTAAACAACTAAAAAAAAAGTAATATGAAAAGGATATTAAAAAATATTAAAACATCATTTTTCGGATCAATTGCTGGTGGTTCACTTATACTTGATGGCATCCAGCAAAATAACTGGATAACAATAATTGCCGGTCTTGCTGCTGCCATTACAGGATTATTGGCAAAAGATAGTGATGTTCAATAAAAGATACCTATATATAGGTATAGGAGTATTGCTGATTCTATTAATTGGAAAAAAAGTGAGTGCATTAAATTTAATAAAGCAATTTGAGGGTTTAAAATTAACTTCTTATCCTGATAGTGGCGGCATTTATACAATTGGATTTGGTAATACTATCAATAAAGATACAGGACAGGCAATAAGACCAGGTGATAAAATTGATCTTGCAACTGCTGAAAGGTGGTTAAAAATTGATGTTGATCAACGCATTAAATTTTTAAAACCACTTATAAAAGTACCTATAACTGCAAATATGATGGCAGCAATGACCAGTTTAGCATATAATATAGGGTTACAAGCGTTTAAAGATTCTAAATTATTGGAAAAATTAAACGCTGGTGTAGATAAAAAAATAGTTGCAAATGAATTTTTAAGGTGGAATAAAGTAGGTAAAACCCCTGTGAAGGGATTAACTAATAGGCGAATAGCTGAACGTGAATTGTTCTTAAAATAGGTTTGGTTATAGTTTTGAGGTGTTTATTACAGGGGAAAATGTCTATTTTCCCCATTTTTTTGCCTAAAAATTTGGAATTATCAGAAAATTGTGCATAAATTTAACCTGACAAACGATTTTATTAACATTTAAACGAAAAACAAATGAAAAAAACTACACTCCAGATCGTTCTGATCGTTCTGCTTTGCTTGTTAATGTGTTTTGCTGACAATTTATGAAATTAATTGCTTGGGTAATATCAGTTTTATATCTGATACTTTTTGGCATCCCCATTGCCATAGGTTTATTAATCTTACTTCAAATTTTATCAATCATTAAATTTATCAGCAATGTTAGAAAAAAAAGAAAAAAGCATAATCGTTCACAATTACATTCATGGTCTGATAACCTTTTTGAGCAATCGGAACATTCCTTTCACTGAATTAGATGGTGGAAGAATTGAAATTTTTTATCCATCAGAATTAACATTATTTCACATTGGTTACCATTTTGGAAGGTATGCCGAAATGCAACACAATTAAATTTTATGGAACTATTTAACAACCTTCGGGAAACATTTTTGGAAATAGATCATATTCAGCAAAAGATTGATCGTTTAAAATTATGCCAAAATTCAGGCAATATTGCAAATATTATGATCAGCTTTGATACTGGACAGGATCGCAAAATAATAATGCAAATTGATACCGATATATCATTGGTTAACGAAATTAAATTATTAATTCAGGCAAGTATTGAACTATATGAAGAACAAATTCAGGAACTTAAACTAAACTTTTAATTATGTATGACAAAAATAGAAAAGTAGTAATTGATAGTAGAAATATTATCTACATAAAAGGACAAAAGAGTTCTTTTCCTATTGGTAAAATTTTTAAAAAAGGTAAAAATTATTTAGAGGGTAAATTAATTAAGAAAAAGTTTATTTATCAAGGTTTTATTGATGCTAATAATTCAAATGAATTTATTGTATCTAATAGAAAAGAATTAGTTGAATTGGTAAAAAACAAATTTTCAGAATATTTTAATATTAATTAGTATGAAACCAGTAAAAATGAACGGCTTTATGTATTATTTTGAAGTGTTTATAACTTCAAATGAACCATTTATATTAATGTCAACAACTGAACATCCCAGCGAAGGATTAAGTAAAATATATTTTTTGCGTAAGTATAGTATGAAATACGCAATGGAAGATTTTGTAAGATATGAAGCAAATGTAAAAATACGCAACACACAACAAGAAAATGAGGTGCGTTAATTGCTTTAAAATTTTTACAATAACAATAAACAGGGGCAAGGTAGGGCAACCGCTTTGCCCCTTTTGTTTAACCTTAAATAAAATTAAAAATGTCGCAAAGAAACAAAGATCTACCAGCAATGCCAGTTCATCCAATGCAAGACAAATTCGGTCAAGTTATTTTGATGGCTGGAATGAGCAAATTAGAAATAACTGCACTTAACATTTTGTCTGCACAATTAAGAAAAAATAAAATTGAAGATCTATCCCCTATGGATATAACATACTTAATTAAAGAATCTTATAATATTGCAGATGAATTTTGTGGATACATTGAAACTAAAGGTGAGAAGGAAAGTAGTATAATAATTTAAAACGTGCAAACCAATGACAAATGATCTGCATGAAAAATTGTTATCCCGAAAATATAAACAAGACTACACCCCACCTGATGAAAATATCGTTTTAACTATTGGTGGTAAAAATATAGGTTGTTTACAAAGTTTTGTATGTTTTCAGGGATTGCCAAAGGCTGGTAAAAGTACATTTATAACCTCTGCCATTGCTTCTGCATTTACAACTTGGGATATTTTCGGTATGAAATTAAATTTTCCTCAAAACAGGAAACGGATTTGTTATGTAGATACCGAAAGTTCAGATTTTGACTATTACAGAGTGCTGGACAGGATCAGAACACAAATAATAACTGATCATTTACCCCACAATTTTGATAGTTTTTTATTCCGGGAAGATAGTCCCAATGAGATTCAGCAAATGATAGAACTTTATTTGCAAGAGAATGCCGATTGCTCTATTTTGGTACTGGATGGTATATTGGATCTAATTTCAGATTTTAATAGTGTTGAACAATCTTTTTACCTTATACAATGGTTAAAAAAAATTACCAAAATTCACAATTTGTTGATTTTGTGCGTACTTCATTTAGGTAAAAAAGATCAAAATTCAATTGGTCATATTGGATCCTATTTAGATAGAAAAGCACAATCCGTTTTAAAAATTGAAAAAAACAAGGAAAACAAAACTATTGATCTATCAGCTACATTTTTAAGGTCAAGTGATGAATTCAACCCAATATCTATTTATTATTCAGGTTCAGGATGGACACAGGCACATAATACAAAGGAAAACACAGGAACCTATATTTTTGGGATGGAAAAAACAAGCCTTATAAACAGGATATTGTTTGAACCACGTAAATATTCTGAAATTTTATCTGACCTTGAGGAATTTACTGGTAAAGGATCTACAACTTGTAAAAAAGTATTAAAAGACTGGTTGCTGGATGGATCTATTTTAAAGTATGGTGAATTGTATAAACAAAAATAATATGACTCACGGATCACTATTTTCAGGTATTGGTGGTTTTGACCTTGCTGCTGAATGGATGGGATGGGACAACAAGTTTCATTGTGAGTGGAATCCATTTGGTCAAAAAGTATTACACCACTACTGGCCACAATCAGAACAATTTACTGACATAACAAAATCAGACTTTACAAAATATGCAAACAAAATTGATATTCTTACAGGAGGATTTCCCTGTCAACCATACTCATCAGCAGGAAAAAGACTTGGAAAAGAAGATGACCGACACCTCTGGCCGGAAATGCTTAGAGCGATTCGGGAGATTCAACCACGTTGGGTTGTGGGCGAAAATGTTCTCGGACTTGTTAATTGGTCAGGAGGGTTGGTTTTCCACGAAGTGCAAACTGACCTGGAAGCTGCGGGGTACGAAGTACAACCGTATGTACTTCCAGCTGTATCCGTCAACGCACCACACCGAAGGGATAGAGTATGGTTTGTTGCCTACTCCAAAAACTATGGATGCAACGAACGAGGGGAGGAAATTGACAAATGGGAAATCAATAAGTTTGAAAACAGGTCTACAATATGGGATAAGTTTACCGCAAATGGCAAACAATCAAATGCTACCAACACCAACAGCAATGGACTCAACCAATGCAACAGCAACAATGAAGTCAACTCAAATCAAGGAAGGCTCAATGCACTCGGTGACACTAACGAGAGCAATGGTAATGGGGATTTTACCAACACCAACTTTACAAGACGCCACAAACAGCACATTTCCACCGAGTCAAGTAAAAAGAGAACACGTTGTAGGGCATTTAATGAGAGAGGGGATTTTACCAGGTTCCCAACTCAATCCCCAATTTGTATTGGAAATGATGGGATTTCCGACCGATTGGACTCTATTACCTTTCCTAAATGGCGAAACGAATCAATCAAAGCAGGAGGAAATGCAATAGTTCCGCAAGTGGTATATCAAATATTTAAGGCAATAGAACAATACGAAAAAAAAATAGGATAGGATTTTTAATTCCTACCCTACTTGACAAATGATCTCTCTTAACGAAAAACCACTTTCCCTTCGTTGCAAAAATAGAAAATTTCTAACAAATGAAACTTTTTACTGCTATTATTTTTTTTAAACCTGAAACCGGAATTGCACCCCGAAAATATCGGAATATTAACAACGTGGATAATATGCTCAAATTTGCCCTTAAAAGTGGTGGGTGGTATGTGAACCTATATTGCAAGAGTACGAAGGAATTTGAGGCACGAAAATACCTTACAGGGGCATCCTGACAAAGATTAACACCACATACAAACATAAAAGGGGCAATTTGCCCCTTTTTTATTTGTCAAAGGTGAAGGAAAAGTGATTTTGATGAATGTTGGTCAGTTTAGGTCAGTTTTTATGTTGGTCAATTTGGATCAGGAAACATGGGTGGGACACAGGTCACCCCTTACAGGGGTGACCTTGTGTACCCTCAAACTGACCTTGTTTCTGACCTTGTCTGACCTAAATTTGTTTTTTTGAATAATATTTAGTATTTTTGTGTTATTATTAGAAAATTTTGAAAATGAGAAATTTTATTTTAATTGGTTTAGCGGCTTTAACTGGGTATTATTTTTTGGGCAAAAGTCAACTTGCTGCTAAAACAAAACTGATGTTTAAAAAACTTGGTTTTTCTAATAAAAAATTTCAGCTTGTTTTTGGTGTGCAGAATCCGACTGGGCAAACTGCAAAAGTATCTGCCATTACTGGTGAAGTATATTTAGGGGATAAGTTAATTGCTGATTTTTCAAGTTTTGCCGAACAAAAAATTGCAGCACGTTCTGAATCTGAATTGAAAATACAGGCTTCCCCTACCATTGGCATACTCCAGCTTGTAAGTACAAAGGGATGGTTAAAGAAAGGGTTAAATTATACAATTAAGGGAACTGGCAATTTTGATGGTTTAGTTGTTCCGTTTAATTATCAAGCAAGTTTAATATAATGCAAAGAAATATACTTTTGGGTAGATTAAAAAGTTTTGGGGGAAACTCTAAAATGATTGTTAGGGATCAACAGGTACCTGATATTATTTCTGCAATGCTTTCTGCTCATAAAATATATGCTGGTGAATATGATAAAATTAGCAAAGATTTTTATTCAGGTGATGGAATTCAAACTGCAAAGAAATTGTTTGAATTTCTTAAAAAGAATGTCCAGTATAAAATTGAATCTGACAAGTCGCAAAGGATAATGTCGCCAAGTGCGATTTTATCTTTGGGAAAAAATGACTGCAAAAATTATGCACTTTTTATAATGGGTGTATTGGATAGTTTAAAACGCAAAGGATTAATTGATAATAAAATTTATTATCGTTTTGCCAGTTATAAACTTTTAGATGAAATTCCGCACCACGTTTTTGCAGTTATTCAGGATAATGAAGGAAACGAATATTTTATTGATCCTGTGCTATCAACATTTAACGAAAGAAAAACTTACTATCATAAAATAGATAAAATTCCCAGTATGCCACTATATTCGGTATCCGGTATTGGTCAAACTAAAAAGAAAGCTGCTGCTAAAGCTGCTGCTCCAGTACCAAAAGAAAAAAAGAAAATAGTTCTTAAAATTGCACTTGCTCCAGCAAGGGGATCCTTTCTTTTGTTGGTAGGTCTTAATTTTATGGGATTAGCTACAAAATTAAAAACTGCTTTTGATAATAGGGCAGATGAAACACAAAACTGGTGGAAAAATTTAGGTGGTAATCCAAACGAACTTTTAAGAAAAGTAGAACAGGGAGCAAAAAAGAAACGTATTGCTGGACATGAAGTTGAATTTAATTCAGAAGGTCAAATTGGTGTTGTTGCTACTACTGCTGCTGCTGCTTCAGCTACTGCTGCCCCCATACTGATTAAATTAGCTGAATTTTTGTCAAAATTGGGTATTGATGTTAAGGAAGTTAGCGAGGTTGGCAAAAGAGTATTGGCAAAACAAGTAAAAAATGTTGTTGAAAAGAAATTACAATCTGATGCAAGGATGGAACAGGCTTCACAGGATGAAGTTGATAGAATTGTAAACCAAACTGATAATTTTAATGCTGATGGATCTAAGAAAATGAATTATCTACCCATTGTTATAGGTGGTGCGGTTATCATTTACTTAATTAGTCGCAAAAAGTAATTACTTTTCCTTCACCTTTAATATGTATAACAAATATCCAGTAAAGGCATCAAAAAACGCAAGTAAAGGATATCTTTTAAATCTTATGAAAGGAAGTTGCAAAAATGCAACTGGAGTGAAAACGGCTTTAAAGTTAATGAATCGGGAAAGTTTAAATGAAAATTTTGTAAAAAAAATATATTCATTTTTAAAAAGAGCAAAAGTATATGTGGGAGAAATAGATAAATGTGGTTATATAAGTTATCAATTATGGGGCGGTGATGAAATGCTTAAATGGTGTGAAAAAACATTAAAAAAATGATAAATTATAAAAAAGAAGAATTAAAATATGAGCAGATAGCGTTGTTTCTATCCGTTACTGCATTAATAATTGGTTTTTTAAGATATCAAGCTAAAATAAAACAAATAAAATGACACAGGCACAAAAAATAGCAAAGGAAAAATTTAAAAAAGCGATTGCATACAGAAAAAAAACTGGTGCAACTTTAAAAGAAGCATTTGCATTTGTATATGGTAGAAAAAGTCCTGTAAAAAAGAAGGCTGCACCTAAAAAGAAGGCTGCACCAAAAAAGAAAGCTGCACCCAAAAAGATTGCTGCTATTAAAATAATAGAAAAAGGTGAAAGTAAAAGCACAAAAGCAAAAGCAACATATCAGCAAGTTAGAACCAAAAAAGGTACTTATAAAGGATTAAAAAAAATTAGTGGATTGCATAATATTGGCAAAATAGAAGCATCTGACTTTACAAGAATATCAAACGATACAAACGGAAACCCACGTTATGTAATACATTTTTTACAATTATTGAATGATCAAGAAAGATTATTGCCATTCTATAAACAGTATGAATATGCTTTGATAAAAGCTAAAAAAATGGGTGGTCGTAAATTCAGTAACAAACAATATGGCGGTGGAGTAGTATTTCAGTCATATAATATTTTTGATCTTGCACAAAAAATTGAAAATTTAAAAAATTTATAAAAATCTTGGGATTGCTCCCGATAAACAAAAAAAACAAAAAAAATGGCACGTAGAAAAAAAAGGTCTGCCCCCAGCCGTAGGAGAAAATCTTCAAAAATGGGAGCAATGGGTAAATCTTTCTTGATGGATGCACTTGGATTAGTTGCTGGTGCTGCTGCTGCAAGGGTTCTAACAAGTTCAGGTAAAATTCTTCCAAACATTGACGCAAAAATTAAATCTGCTGCGGTTGTTGCTATTGGAGCGTATTTTCCTAAACTTATCAAAGGATCATTTGGTGTTGCGATTGGTAATGGAATGATTGCTTCCGGTGGTCTCGGTCTGCTTCAGTCAACTGGTGTACTTGGACAAATGGACAACGCAATGCAAATTCCTGTTTCCGTTATGGCTGGTGATGATCTTTCCGTAATTTCAGGATATTCTGAAGATAACCTTTCAGTTATTGCTGGAATGGATGAGGAATACAGTTATTAATTAAATTTTAAAAATTAAATAAAATGGCAACACAACATGGTCAAAGGCTTGTTTTCGACAATGCCAAGAATCTCGTTAACAATGCTGGATTTTCTGCTGGTACTGCAGTTCTTTCACAGTCGTATATTCGTTCAGAAGTAGCAATGTCTACTACAACTACTTCATATCAGATTCCTATCCTGGTTAACAGTGTAGGTGCTGGTACAAATTTTGCAACGAATAATCTTCTTAATCTTCAGGATGCTTTCGTGGTTAGCAGTATAGGGGTATTTGTAGCTATTCCAGCTGCATCTACTACAACTGCATTTAAACTTTTTACTTATCCAAGTCCAGTTGCTATCTCTACTTCTGGTGCTGCTGATGCTTTGTATAATCTTTACAATGGTAAATTGGCAGTTGTGGTAAATAACAGGCAAATTGTACCTTCTTGGGATCTTTACAGGCATTTGTATGTTCCACAAACCCAACAGGGACACGCTGCAACTGCAACTACTATTGACCAGAATGATGCTACTGAATTTGGTTACTATCCTTGCGAACCTAATATCGTACTGGTAGGTTCTAAAAACAACGTAATAACTTTGGAGCTTCCAGGCGCAATTTCAGTTTTACAGGCAGCAACTGCACCACGAATTGTTGTAATTATGCGTGGTATACTTGCTCAAAATGTTACTCCAGTTAGATAATTGGAAAAAACTGTATTGGAAAGGGGGATGCCACGTTAAATATAGAACCCCTATTTTTTATGTTCTAAAATAAAACAAAATGAACAAAGTTCAGAATTACGAATTCATCGAAGTAGTTGTACCCCAGTCATCGACCGGAACTCGTTTCTATTTTAATGATCAACCCCAGCTTCGCTTTGTATCTTTGCTTAATTTGGTTTGCTATACTGCCGACACTGTTACAAATAGTGTATTGTCAGGTAATGCTTTGCTAACGTTGGCAAATTTAAAAACAACTTATTTGGTACTTTATTACAATGATAAAGAATCAGTTAATCGTATTCCTGTGCTGGAGCTAAACAGGGTTGTTTCAAACGCTGCTACTGCTGCATATAGCTTTGATATTACCCCATTTGCTGGTCAGCAAATTATTTGGGCAAAGTCTTATATTCAAACTCCTACTGCTTATGCTTCAATTAGTGCTGCTAATTTTAGCGTATGTTTTGGGGTATATTATGCCTAATTAATACACTTTCCTTTCACCTTTAATATTAATTGTATGGCGAATCCTAATAAAGCATTTTTAACTGGAACTGATGCGGTAATGCAATGGTACGATACCAATGCAAAAACTAATCTTTGGTCAGTAAACGATTCTAAGGGCGATATACTTTTTTATTATTCAGGCAATGATGAAAATGAAGCAAGGGAGCATTTGGAAAACAATTTGCGGATGGCAGAACAACAGGGGGTTGAAGCAACATTAACTTTGAGGATCCATCCAAAAATGCCAAAATCAGGATATTTTGAAAAAAAAGATACTGGAATGGTAGTTACTCATTTTCGCCCTACTTCATTTAATCCAATTTCATATCAACCTATGAATCAAATGGGTGCTTATCAACCTAATTTGATGAATGAAATTAATGCTTTAAGGTCTGAAATTGCTGCTTTAAAAATGCAGCAAGATATGGAAGATGAAGAAGAAGAGCCTGAAGAAGAAAATTTCCTTGCTGGTTTAATGAAATCGCCACAAATTCAGACAATGATACTATCACAACTTGGCAATTTGTTTGCACCAAATCAAAAGGTAACGCACGTTGCTGGAATACAAACGGAAACAATGACAAAGGAAACCGAAGTTGACAACGAAAACCGAATTTACGATGCCGTTGAAAGGCTTAAATTAATAGATGATCAGTTAGCAAGTGATTTGGAATTACTTTGTGAAATGGGTGAAACTGATAAAATGCAATTTAACTTTCTTTTAAAAATGTTAAGAAAATAAGTATTAATGAAAAGTAAAAATCAATATTTATATTTTATTGGCGCTGGTTTAGGATATTTTTTTATTCTAAAACCTATTCTTGAAAAATTGGGTATTTTAAAATCCAGTCAAGAAATTAAGCAAGAAAATATAATTGATAAATATACTTCAGATACAATAAAAAAAATTCAACCATCAAAACCATTGGGTGAATTTCAAATTATTGCAGATCAAATTTATGCCAACTTGAGATATAGTGCAATAGATGATAATAAAGAAAACGCAACTTTGCAATTAACAAGAGTAAAAAACGATGGTGATGTTGCCGTTTTGATTAAATTATTTGGTAAAAGACAGGAGTATTTATTCGGAATACCAAGCGGATCTAAACAAGACTTACAACAATTTGTTACTTCCAATTTGTCTAAAAACCAAATTGCAGCAATAAATAATAATTACTTTAGAAAAAACATTAAATACAGGTTCTAATGAAAAAAAAATATATAGCATATTTACTTTTAGGTGGTGCAGTATATTATTATATTGTAAACCAAAATAGAAAAGATAAATTAAAAGAATTAGAACTTAAAACTTTATCACCTATTCCGCAGAAAAAAAATATTGTTAATGTTGTAAAAAAAATATTACCAGTAGTTAAAAAAAGTACAAATAAACAACAAGATATGTTTTTTCAACAATCTATATTTAATAAAAATTTATTAGATTATGTAAAAACAAAACCTTATGCAAAAAAAGAAATTT
>Ga0315905_10005388_pt1 | contig 13040 bp, 18 predicted proteins | sample LakEriMetagenome_5_FD_203522 | JGI IMG/M metagenome (GOLD analysis project Ga0315905, IMG submission 203522) | Freshwater fungal communities from buoy surface, Lake Erie, Ohio, United States - Buoy 4 MA121 | ecosystem: Environmental > Aquatic > Freshwater > Lake | place: USA: Lake Erie, Ohio... | reverse complement strand
TCTTATCTTGTGCCGCACCAATGCTCCTCTTGTTGGGCCTTGCTTGTCTCTTATCAAGGACGGTCACAAGGCTATGATCAAAGGTAAGGACATTGCTGGCCCTATCATTAACATCCTCAAGAAGGTCAACAAGCTACCTAAGACCAAAGCTCTTGACAAAGTCATAGACAACGAAGAAGCTGATCTTAGACTGGCTGAGCGGCGTAGATACAAAAAAGCTAGCATTGATGCTATCGGTGAACGATACTCCATCGCTAAGTCCTTTTTGATGGAGTCTGATTCTGTAGATCAGGCTGTAGCTCGCATCAATATGATCTTCAGTGATAAGACTGAAGGCATCGTGTTTAGCTCTATACACAAGAGCAAGGGCCTTGAAGCAGATCGCGTCACCATCTTGCAAGCTAACAAGATCCGCATGAATCGCAACGACATGCTGCCATGGCAACATGAGCAAGAAGCTAATCTTCATTATGTAGCTCTTACTAGAGCTAAGCAAGAACTTACTCTCATGTATGAGACAGTAGAAGTTGAAAAAGAAGCTGACGAAGAATAACTATTATGAGCCTACAAAGCTGGCAAGCTAAATATATGCCCTTTAACAAAATCGAACCATCTAGTGAGCTTGAAGCTCTTAAGTGGTCCCTGCTAAAGTGGGTAGGTCTTAGACCTAAAAATCTAAAAGCTCACCAAGTTACACATATCTCAAGATCTAAGCTGGCAGCACTGGATGATCCAAATAATACTATGGATGTATTGACTAGCGACAATTGCGCTTTGTGTCACCTGCATAACAAGTCAGGCTGGTCAGAATCATGCGAAGATTGTTCTCTGTATCAAAATAGACTTACTAAATGCTACAATGACAAGCTTGGTGATCCATCTCCCTACAAAATTATGCTGATGAGTTCTAACCCAGAGCCTATGATTAAACTTATTAGAAATTGCATAAAAAATGAAATCTATAACAGCTAAACCAGTTGAAGCCTTCAATGCTAACAAGCATAAGTTAGTCTTAGTTGCAGCAGAAGTTAAGCCTATGTCTTTTGTTATTGTAGGTCAAGATCTACCAAAAGCTATTTGGTCGCCTAACTTTAAGGCTAGCGTTCATTCTAAAAGCGAGCTATACAATTTAGCTGCTCTTAATACCTTTGAGCAAGCTGGCTTTAAACTGTATAGTCTTAATATGGAAGACTTTAGAGACCTTGCTGTCATCATGATCTCAAGCTTGACAGAGCTTGAGTTTGCAGAAACCTTTGAAGTTTGGCTTAAGGCTAAACTCAAATCAGAACAAAATAACATCACCACTACCTAACGCTATGGCACTATACATTGAAAAAGCAAAATACGCAGCGCAACTTATTGATAAGTTGGAAACTCAATATCCAGGCATCATCTCAGATCCTATGCTGTATAACCTAGTGCATACCGCATGCCGAGCTATGCCTAGAGTGCAGACTACAGTTGAAGAAAACTACATCAAAGAAGTAGTCAAGCTTACTGGATGTAAGGTGCGAGTAGTGCCTGCTGTAGAGACCAATTGGAAAGGCGAAAATTACGAAACTATTAAAATCGAACTCAAAAACTAATATGGAAATCTTTAAACTTGACAACGCCAATATGACGCGGACCTCCGCGCATGACGAACGCATCGAAGCTTTGTTTGAAAGCTACGACAAAGGAGAAGGCAATCTGCTTGCCCTTAAGCAAGAAGAAGAAGGCTCTGCTCAGGGACTTGTCCAACGTATTAAAAATACTTATGGAGAATTACTTGCAGAGCGCAACCTTTGTGTTAGATTGCTGTCAGTCAGCATCAGGCAAAAAGCACTCAAAGACGCTGGATATACTAAGATGGTAGTGCTAGTAACACAAGAAGTTCAACAAGATGGAACAGCAAGCGATACTGAGGTTTAAAAAACCTTCCAATCAAGGTGGTCCTGTGTATTATTATGATACACTTAAAACCACCAAAAAGAACATTAGCACTAAGTCTATTAGGACTACCAATAAGCTTGAAGAAGCTAAGATCTTCATTAGCTTTGGTATGGCTGGCTTAGCTGCGCAACATGCAGAAATGAACATGCAGTTTGAGCCTGTCACGCTTGAGCAAGCTTCCATGGATGAAGTTGCTAGGCTAAGACAAATGCTTGACCTTGCAAGCAAGAACTAAAAAAGTGCGGCGTAGGGAACAGCATGACCTGCTCTACCTACGCCGCACCACTCAAGACACCACAAAGTAACGCTAATAACTATGAGGCAAGTCTAAGCTAACACGAGCCTCCTAATTTGTCAAATGCTTTTTTAGATTATTTTCAACTTATCAATAAGTCAAGGGATTTGCAAAAACATCTAAAAAATAATTTAAAAAAGCATTTGACAAAAGTTACAACAAGCGCTAAGGTTCTCGCAGTTAGGCAAGCTGTGCAAACCAGTAACTAACTCACTCAGACGCTAACAAGAAATTAACGCGCTATACGGTTACGATAACACCGGAGGTAGTAGCATCTTTCGCTAAGTCTTACGGTTCCAGTTAAACTGGACACTTTAAAAGTGTAAAGACGCCTCGACTTTTTAATAAGTTGAGGGGCTACTTAAGCTCGTTGAAGATGGTGTATTTGGGAGTCGTGCAAGCGAAAAGCCATTAGAGAGTTTAAGTGTGATATAACACGCAGCCCGGACACCTAAGGTCCGACCGAGAAGATAGAATTTTCTTGGACACAGTTGCAGCTTCCCCCCTGACCTCTATGGGGTTAGGGGGGACTGTGCCCGTTTCCTAGATCCTCCCTCAAAGATAGTAGTAGGAAGGGGGAGTTGCAGAACACTACAAATTAACTAACAAATAAAATATGAAGATTAACTTCTTAGACAAAAACGCTAAGCTCGCTTGTTTGGCCCTGCCTACCAAGCTTGCTCAAAAAGAACTAGAGAATATTATTCAAGTGCTAGCCTCATCAGTTAGGCTCACTAGAGGTTATAAGGGACTCATCATTCAACGCAAAACTCATCCTGTCTTCAAGGTGGAGACTGAAAGTGTGGATGCTTATCCATACGTTATTAGTGAAGATCACGAAACTAATCCTTTCGTGCCGCTCATCGAAGATGCTTCTAGCCCCTTGCTTATGTGGGTTATGCAAAGCTCTTCTAATCTCAAATGGCTTATTGATTATGCTCAAGAAATTGTCAAGAGACATGAAGTTAAGACTACAGAAGTCTTCACTAGAGTTATTAAGGCTATTGGGGAAACAGAGTTTGTAACTGAATTTAAGACTAAAACACCACCACCTTATCTTAACTTACCAAAAGGTTGCATCAAGCCTTCCGTAGAAGACAGCTATCGTCTTGCTCTGCATTTTGTAGCTAATCCTACATGGCTTGGTGATGCACCAGATTGGTGGAGCAGAGACACTAACGAAAAACTTACTAATAACAAGAAAGGAAAAAGAGCATGAGTTTCTCAACTGGTTTCAAAGATCGCTCACGTAACCCTGCTTCTGCATGGCTTCAGATGGGTTTCATGAAAGACGCAGACGGCAATCGCATTAGCGATGACCCAGTCTTTTATAGGTATGACAAAGAGCTTAATAAAAATGTAATGTGCGATCTAAGCCAAGGTTTCATAGTGCTAGATCCATTTATTATTAAGATTGTAGGCTTCAATCAAAAGCTTAAGAGAAATGTTATCTCCAATGAAGTTAGAGGCGTTAGCGATAAGCTTACAGTAGTCAGCTACTTGGAAAACAAAGAGAAGAAAGTATGGTTTGAGGGTAGTTACTCTGAATTCAAAGATTCTAATCTTATGCAAGGCGTTGGAGCTAAGTATGCTAACTCCATCTACATCGCTATTGATCCAGCGCTACTTGCTATGGACAGTGATGAGTCCATGGTCATAGCCAACATTACTGCTTCCGGTGCTTCATGCGATGGCTGGATGTCCTTCAGCAGTAAGATCAAACCATCTAAGCTGCAAAGCCACAAGGTAGCGGTAAACTACCATGCTTGGATTAGTAAAACTCAAGGAGATGTTCACTACAAGGTTCCTACCTTTGAGTTTGGCAAGGAGATCTCCACCGAAGAGGCTACCAAGTGTGTTGACCTTGACATACTCCTACAAGATTATCTTAAAGAGTATTTCTTTAAGGGTGAACCTGTGGATCATAGCACTTCTCAAGTAGTAGCTTATGAGGAAGTCAGTCAAGAGACAGAAGAAGACATGCTTTCTAAGGCTATGTCTTACAGGCTCAAAAATGGCAAGACTCTAGATGAGTGTGATCTGGAAGAACTTAAGGGTATGGCTGAATACCTAAAAGAAAAAAATGTAAATATGCAAAATGAAACTTGCAAAAATATTCACATCGTGCTAGATTTCAGAATCAAGCAAAAAGCAACCAAAGCAAGTCCGTTTGAAAAATTTATTGAAGAAGAAGAGGAAGACGACATTCCTTTTTGAACTCAACACCAACAAAACCTAAACTAACATACTAATAAGTTAACATATGAAGCAAATCAATACCATCTACGTATTCAATCAAGATACCGATAAGATCGAAGAAATCTCCTTCGAAAAAGCCTGCCACCAGTTCTCCATCAATCATAAGGTTCCAGATCATGGCGACCTTGAGGCTTCCAAAGTTGTGGAGGGTCTCTTCATGATGGCTGCTGCTGGAGAAGCTTCAGTGCCTGAGGGCGCTGAAGAATACGGCCCGTTCTATGAGCTTGCCAAAGAAACCCTCAAGGCTTCTGAGTCTCTTAGCAAGGACTTCAAGAAACAAGCCGAAGAGCTTAAGGCTAAGGCTGAGAACGATAAGAAGCAAGCGGAAGCAGCTAAGGCTCAGGCTAAGCAAGAGCTTGATGGTCGCCGCAATGTCTTCTTGGATGCTGCCTTCAAGGCTGCTAGCCAAGCTGACGAAAGCTTGAGAGATCAACTTGTCGATATGAAAAACCATCTCCCCACTGGAGTTGGAGTCCATGTCGATGAGAGCGGTGGCTTCAGCATGACCTTTAGCGAAGACAGCAAGGAAGAAGATCTTGCTAGCGCTTTGGGTTACTTTGTTGGCCAGGAGCGCAACAACGATTTCATGAAGGGTGCTTACCAGTTCATGATCGGTGAAATTGCCAATGAGCTTATGAAGCGGGGTATCTATCCTAGCATGATTCAGTGCGGTAAGGCCCTTAGCGATAAGGTTGCTTCTATCGGGCTTAGCTTGCCGGGACGTAACATCGAAAGCTACGGACGTATGGCTGCTCGTATTCCAGAAGCTCTTCGCAATCCTCGCGCAGACAGCACTGCTTATCTTGTGATCAGCGATATGCCTTATCCCAAGAAGCCCCGCAAGGATGACTACAAGGACAAAGCAGACTTTGAGCTTGCTAATAGGCAATATCAAGAAGCTTGTAAGCTTGTGGATGGAGCTAGAAGCGATCTTGCTGGCATGCTTAAGAAGGGTGAGTATACCTTTAAGGACGAAGATGGCAAGGAAGTTACCGTGCCCATGTTGTCTAAGAAGGACATTCTTCCCTATGTGGACAAAGCCAAAGTTGAGCTTGGTCTTAAGGAAGCTCCTGAGGAAGCTAAGAAGAGCGCAGCGTTCTGGCTTCGCCAATACTTTGAGGCTACTCAGTTTGAAGGTCTCTTCTTGGGTATTCACAAAGAAGGAGTTGTTCGTTGCCATAAGAAAGATGGAGACGGCACTGTCGATCTTACTGTCTCTGATCTCGCTCAACTTCGTGAGCAAGCAGTCAATGAACTTACCACCATCTTCTTCTCTGATAAGCTTGCTGTGCTTCAAAAGGGTAAGGAAGTTCGCGATGTTCAAGTCTTCGAAGTCAAGGACGGCAAGTCTGTGGCTAAGAAAGATGCAGACGGCAAGAATGTTTACGACAAGAAGACCTTCGAAGTCTTCCCTCGTATGAACAGCCTTGACGAATAATGTAGTGTAAGGGTGGGAGGGTGGGCGTGTGGCGCGCTCACCCTCCAAAACTCCGGTGTGGCGAAATGGTAGACGCAGCGGACTTAAAATCCGCTAGTGAAAACTGTGCGGGTTCGAATCCCGCCACCGGAACTTATCAGTAAGTTGAGTGACAGTCGATTTACTCATGAGTTTAGCACGCTTAGCTCAGTTGGATAGAGCAACGGATTTCTAATCCGTAGGTCACTGGTTCGAGTCCAGTAGTGTGTATTACGGTCCTGTAGCTCAGCGGTTAGAGCAGGTGACTCATAATCACTTGGCCCAGGGTTCGAATCCCTGCGGGACCACCTTTTTAGATGGGCGGCTAATAGTTTTTTTATCTTATTTTGTTCTCTATTAGCCGTCCATCACCCTATCATTAAAACTAAATATCATCATGTCAGAAACACCCAATCCATTTGCAACTGTAAAAACTAAGTCTTTGTCAGAAGCTACCTTTGAAGAACTAGTTCAAGAGGCTTCTCGCAAAGCTAAAAACGATGCTACTGTCAACTTATTGAAAAGTTGTCCAGAGCTTCACGAGAAACTGCTCAAAGATCTTGAGCTTGAGAGCTTCGTGCAGGGTCAACTTATCAAGCACCTTGAGCACAAACTTAGAGCAGCCTCCAAAATCAAATGAACCAAGAACAAAAATACTTCGAAGATTCTTTAGAAGCAACCTTGCTAGTCAAGCCTACTAAGGTTAGCCCTTCCACCATTAATAGTTTTATTGAGACTAGAAGCAAGTGGTATATGGGCAAGGTAGCTGGAGTCAGCGCCTTTGTTACTTCTGATTATTTGCAAAGAGGCAAGGGTATTGAAAACGGTCTTCAATGTCTATTGCAAGGCGGGTCAGAGCAAGATGCTGTAGAAGTAGCAGCCAAAGAGTTGTGGAACTTTCAAGACACTATACCACAAGACCAAATAGACAAACTTAAGGATTATGAATTTTACATGCCACAATATCTAAAATGTGCATGGGAACATTATTCAAGGTATCACTTCTTTAAATTGCAAGCTGCTCAGGCTGTAGTAGAGCATCAACCTGACTACTGTAGCTTTAAGCTGTATGGTTATGTTGACTTTTTGTATGATCGTATGTGGACAGATCTCAAGGTCTTGTCTCGCAAACCATCAGGTCTTACTCAAGGCTACAGCATACAAGGCGCAGTATATCACTTGGCTACTAACAAGCCAGGTATTTTTACCTGTCTAGTCAGAACTAATCCTAAGGCTGGTCCGCAATTCAATATGTATGAAGAGCATTTGCTTAAGCAACCTAGACCATTTGAGTTCTGGTCTAACTATTTGCGCATGGCTTGTATAGCTATGGAAGGGGTTTATGATTGCGCTCAAAGTGGAGATGTAGATAACCTTATTAAGCACATGTCTTTTCCTAACCTAGATGCTTACTATGGAGATAACGAAATTAACGAAGCATTTGCGTTCTGGTCTAAGCTCTAATGAATTTTGGATCGGTTATCATGCTGGCTTAATTGTAAGCCTAATGTGTTACATTATATCAAAACTACTCTAAACTAACTTAATATGGAGGCTAACTTTGACGAATTGTATAAGACTTGGCCCAACCAAAGAGACAAAGCTGGCACTAAGCTAGCTTATGATTTCATACTCAAGAAGCATCACTACAGTGAGTTAGACTTGCTTAAGGCTGCTAAGCTTTGGGCTTTTCAAGCTTCTGATTTTCAACATCAGCACCAATTGTTAGCTAACTGGCTTAGGGATGAAAAGTTTATTGAGTATATTAAGACAATAGAAGCTAGTGGTGGTTTTGACAAAGCTTTAGAGCATGCTCAGATGTTTAGAGATGCTGCTGTAGTAGTTTGCGGACAATGGAATAGATTAAGACGCAATTGGTGGACTACTGTCGATAACATAAAAGATAGAAGCTATGCAGTGGAAAAAGCCTTGCACAATAATTTTTGGCAAGCTAACTGGTCTAGGGCTTTAGAATTAGCTCGTAATATCTTTGAATATCCATCAAGAGATTCTATAGGTAACATCAAGCTAATACCATCTATAGAGTGGTTCTGTGATCTTGAAGAGCAAAATGTTTCTAAAATCATAGAAGGTTATTTTGGTAAGCCTACCAAAAAGACAGATATACCTAAGCTTACTAGAAGTAAGTTTAGCGAAGAAGATTGGCAAGAAATCAAGAGTTGCTTGATGTCCACTAAGGACAAGATCCTCAAAATAGAAGCTTGGCAGGTTCGTAAGACTTTTATAAGTATAAGCTTATGTTATCATAACACTACTATAGAAGCTCATAAGATGCCTCACCTCAAGGATGATCAAGAGGCAGTAGAGGCAGATCTTAAAGCTAAGGCTAAGATCTTCAATGACAAAGGCTATACTCCAGACCTAGCCAAGCAACACAAGTTCAGTAAGGCACAACAGTCTTTTGATGAGGCTAAGCCTAAGGAAGATCTTAGCTTTTTGTTATGATCATCATGGGCATAGATGCTAGCCATCGCAACACAGGCATCTGTGTCCTAAAAGCTGTAGATCAAGGTCACAAATGGGTAGTTGATAACATTATCTTCTATACTACCTTTGAGACCTCCAAAAGAGATAAGTCAGTTCAAGAGCTAGAAGATATTAGGTCAGTAGTGCGCAACATTAATAGCTTCAAGGCTTTGTATGCTGTATGGCTAAGCGCCTGCGAAATAGCTCATAGTGGTAAAAACTTCGGCAGTAGTCGAAATGTAGGCATTACTTGGGGCATAGCTATAGGCACTGACTCCCATGCTTATACTCAGCATGAAGTAAGAGCTATGTTCAGAGACAAATCCAAGGATGGGCCTAAAGAAAAAGCACTTAAGTTTTTATCTAAACATAACTTATCAATAAGTCACCAAGTAAATCGCATGAATGATCATGAAATAGATGCTGCTTGTGTGGCTATTTATCATCTCAATCAACTAAAAAAATATGATCCCGAAAAATAGACGTTGGCAAAATTTTAAACCAATTGGCAAAAGAGTCTTGGTAGCACTGGAAGAAGAAGACGAGCTAATTAGCGATGGAGGAGTAGTCTTAACTAAGCACTTCAGACCTAAAAATCACTTTCGTCTTTTAGTCAAGGCTGATGATTGTAATAAGCTGCTCAAGACCAATGACTTGCTGCTTATCAATAGGCTTAACAATGCTAGAAAAAATACCTTTGAGTTCAATGCAAGTGAAGAAGTGTATTTATTGCCAGAGTCAGAAATCATAGCCGTAATGCGAGGGCAAGAACTTAAACCTCTTGGAGACTTTGTGCTTATCAAGAGACTTAACAGAGATGAAATGCTACTTAATAGCAAAATCATTATCCCAGAAGGCATTCAATCAAAAGATCAAACACTTGAGGGTGTGGTAGTTAGCTTTGGCTTAGTGCCTAAGCCAGATCAACCAGAAGAATTTATTGAAGATGAGAGCTTCTTTGGTCCCTTGAAGTTAGGCGATCACATTCAGATTAAGTCCTGGGAGACTTATCTCATAGAGCTTAATTACAATGGAAGTTACCACCTTGTAGTTCCTAGAAAAGACGTAGTCTACATTAAGCAAGACACTGATTCAATTCATGAGAAATAAATTACCATTAAACTTTCGTAATCACAATACCGTTAGGAGAGATGTTACGAGAGTAGATATTATTAAAATCCTGTCAGATGGTAAAATAAGAAATAGGCATGACATTTTTCAAGAGCTAGGAGAAGAAATTCCTCAGTTCAGTAAAGTCATGAATCACTTGCAGTTAGACCTGCTAGAAAATAAAGATAGATACAAGGATGTAGTAGCTCCAAATATGAGACTCCGCATAAGTGGAGCTACTAAACTAACTTATCAGCTAACTCCTCGCAAAGAACTAACATGAGTATTTTCCTAAAAGCCATAGAGGATGCTAAGGCTAAAGTTCACGAAGCTTCTCAGCAAAGCTTATTAGTAGACTGGTGGAAAAATAGAGAAAATCGCTATGAAAGACAAGGTGATTTCGTAGTAGATAAGGTTAGAGAGGCTAGAGTATCTAATACTTTAGATAAATTAAACGATCAAAACAAAGTCATGATTGATATGATGAGAGAGATGCAACAGTATTTGTTTGCTAGTAACAATCTTATCAAAAGACTTCAAGTGCTAGATCAAGACGAGTCTTACAAAAACGGAGAAGATTGGGCTAGAGATCTAGAAAACTTCAAAGCTTTTAGCCTACGCATGTCTAGCTTGCTCAATGAGTATGGAAAACTTTGATCTATGGCCCTTTCAAAAACAAGCAGTAGTAGAATGTCGTAAGAAATTCAAACAAAACAAAAAACGCATCTTACTATGCTCTCCAACTGGCAGCGGTAAGACAGTGATGGCTTGCTGGTTTGTTAAGAAGTCTTTAGCAAAAGGTAAGACAGTTTCTATTTTGGTAGATAGAAAAGAAATCCTAAATCAATTTGACGAGGCTCTGCGTAAGTTTGGTCTATATGCAGAGCTTGTTTTAGCTGGCAGCAAACCACAGGCTAGCAATTTGTATTTAGGTATGGTAGAGTCTTTTGACAGAAGACTTAAGACTCACGCTCATCTAGCATCTAGTGACTTTATTATTTTTGACGAAGCACATAGCACTTCTTACTTCAAGATTATACAGCAACTTCCTGATAAGTTTGTCATGGGTCTCACTGCTACGCCTGTGCTTACTACCTCTAAGTCAAGACTCAATGAGTATTATGATGACATAGTAGAACTTAGCAAGGTGGAAGACCTCATTAAGCAGGGGTTTTTAGCCAATGCTAAGACTTACTCTGCGGACTTAGTAGATGTAAAGAAGCTGAAAAAGCAAGGAGGAGAGTATAGCGAAGAATCACAGTTCAATGAATTTGGCAAGACTCAAGTTATACATGGGGTGCTTGATAGTTTCAAGACTATATGCCCCCATGCTAAGTTTATTTGCTACAATGTTAATGTCAAGCATAGCAAAGAGACTTGCTCATACTTCAACTTTATGGGTGTCAAGAGCCGTCATGTAGATGGTGAGTCAGATCCAGCTTATCGAAAAGAAACCTTTGCGATGCTTAAGGCTGGAGCTATACAGGGAGTCCATAACTTTGGTATTTGCACTACCGGCTTTGATGAACCTTCTGTAGATTGCATCATACAAAACTTCGCCACAGCTAGTCTATCTAAGCACATACAAACGGCAGGTAGGGGAGCTAGAAAGTTTCAAGATAAATCTCATTTTACCATCTTAGACATGGGCATGAATTATGCCAGACATGGTCTTTGGAATGTTAACAAAGACTGGTCTTCCATTTTTCATCAACCTCAAGACGAGTCTAAGAGGCAAGAGCAAGACAAGATAAACAATGTCAATTGTCACGTATGTGGTTACGTGATGCCTCTAGATCTTAACTGCTGCCCCATCTGTGATACTAAAGTGGTAGAGATAGTTAAGCATAAGCAAGTAGATAAAAAGCCACTAAAGGCAGATCTCAAGCTAATCAAGGCTCAACTTACCAGTAAGTTACCAGCCTACCTACAAAATAGAACTATATCATCTATGACTAAATCAGAACTGATAGCCTATGCTAATTGCATGGATTACAATATGAAGTGGGTTTATTTGCAATTAGGTTTAAGAAGAAGATGAATGTAGATGACCTTAAGATTAACAAAAAGCTAAGCATTAAGCCAGTGCCTACCATTTTATTAAATGGTCAAATATGGCCTCATCAAAATTTAACCAAGCATCAAGATGAATTAAGTCTTCAGACTTTAGTTCAGCAAGAAGTTAAAGACAACAAAAGCTTCTATACTTTTCACAGACTTAAAGTAGACCATACCTTTAGAATCTATCTAAATGAAACTCCTGTTGGTAATAGGCTAGATCATGGCAATAGCGGCAAGCAAGGCAAGCATTTTCCTATAGAGTCTACCTTGAGGCACTTGACCAGAAAAGAAGCAGAAGAGGCTATGAATAAACTTAAGTGGTATTTTTTAGACTTAGCTCTAACTTCCATGTGGGGAGAAAGAACTAAGCAAATAGGACAAATCAAATCAAATCACTTTTTGTTTTTATGAAATACCTTTGTCCATGGTGTGAAGCTGTCTTGCAAAATAGCGCCTTGCAAGAGTGTTCTAATTGCGAAGAGTATTGTTACCCTATCATCACCAAAGAAACTAAGTCTCAACCTAAAGCTAAGCAAGCACTCAAGCGAACTAAGCTAAAACCCGTAAGCTCCAAACAAAGCAACTTATTAAAAAGTTACCGCTCCTCAATACCTCTCAACGAAGGAGGTTGCGCTAAGTGTAACTCTTTGGACAATCTTCAAAAGCATCATCCGTATGGAAGATCTGCTACTGTAGACAATCAGCCTTCCATAAGCTTGTGGATTTGGTTGTGCTCAACATGCCACACCTGGGTGCATGAGCATGCCAACCAAGCATACGAGCAAGGATGGCTTCAACCTGAGTATAGAAGACAAAAAGGAAATTCACCTAAACCATGGATCAAAAACAACTTATGAAAAACATCGACATTGAAGGAGATCTGCTACAAGAAATCGCTCAAGAAATTCATGCCATCCACGCTAAGTGGTGGGTAGATATAAATACTGGTTTACCGCTTGAACGCAATGTAGGTGAACTAATCGCGCTAGTTCATAGCGAGATTAGTGAAGGTTACATTGGCATGCTTAATAGCATGCAAGACGATCATTTGCCTCATCGCCCTATGGCAGAAGTAGAGCTAGCGGATGCCGCCATTCGCATCTTCGACTTTGTTGGAGGTTTTGAATTAGGTCCAACTGTGCAATATCATTATGACGCACAAATGAAAGATCACGCTCTTTATGTCAATCAATTTGCTGAAGCTAGTTATCATGAGGTTTTTGCTAAGCTTCAATGTGCTATTACCGTTTGGCTAGAACATGAGCGTAAAAACAGATACGAAGAAGCTTGTTCTGCTATGGCTGAAGTTTTAATAAAAATTAATTATGCAGCTAAGCGTTTTGGCTTTGACTTAAATGGAGCCATTCAAGAAAAACTTGAATACAATATAAATCGCCAAGATCACAAGCATGAACATCGAAAGCAAGAAGATGGTAAAAA
>Ga0315905_10005387_pt1 | contig 13041 bp, 9 predicted proteins | sample LakEriMetagenome_5_FD_203522 | JGI IMG/M metagenome (GOLD analysis project Ga0315905, IMG submission 203522) | Freshwater fungal communities from buoy surface, Lake Erie, Ohio, United States - Buoy 4 MA121 | ecosystem: Environmental > Aquatic > Freshwater > Lake | place: USA: Lake Erie, Ohio... | reverse complement strand
GCTCCGGCCAGTTCCGCAGCGGGTTTTGGTGTTTTTATATGCATTGATTCATGCCGGCCGGCACGTCACCGAAGGAGATTCCATGAGCCTGAAAGAACAGATTACTGAAGACATGAAAGCAGCGATGCGCGCCAAAGACAGCGGTCGACTGGCGACGATTCGTTTGCTGACGGCGGCCATCAAACAAAAAGAAGTCGATGAGCGTATCGACGTCTCTGATGAGCAGGTGCTTGCCATCATCGAAAAAATGAACAAGCAGCGTAAAGACTCGATCAGCCAATTCGAGGCCGGCGGTCGTCAGGATCTGGCTGATATCGAAAAAGCCGAACTGGCCATCTTGTCGACTTACATGCCCGCAGCCATGTCGGAAGCGGAAGTGAAGGCGGAAGTTGCGGCAGCAGTCGCAGCAGTCGGCGCTGCTGGCCCGCAAGACATGGGCAAAGTTATGGGCGTGCTGAAACCAAAGCTGGCCGGCCGCGCCGACATGACTGCCGTAGCGGCCATGGTGAAAGCTGCACTCACCAAATAAGCACTGAATCTGCCACATGATCCCGCAAAGTTTCATTCAGGATCTGCTCAACCGCGTTGACATCGTCGACGTGGTGGGTCGCTACGTGCAACTCAAGAAAGGTGGCGCGAATTTTAGTGGTCTGTGCCCCTTTCATAACGAAAAATCTCCCAGCTTTACGGTCAGTCCCACCAAGCAGTTTTATCACTGCTTCGGCTGTGGCGCACACGGCACTGCCATTGGTTTTTTGATGGAGTATTCGGGGCTGGGTTTTGTCGAGTCCGTAAAAGATCTGGCGCAGAACGTGGGCATGACGGTGCCCGAGCAGGAAGATCGACTGCCGCCGGCGCAGCGCGCTGAATTGCAGGCAAAAACACTCGCACTTTCCGATGCCATGACGCTGTCGTGTAATTTCTATCGACAGCAATTGCGCAGTGCGCGACCTGCGATTGATTATCTGAAAGGGCGCGGGCTGACCGGCGAGATCGCGGCCAAATACGGAATAGGTTATGCCCCTGACGGATGGGATAGCCTGCGCGAGGTATTCACAGAGTACGACAGCGATGTGCTGGTTGAGGCTGGCTTGATTATCGATCGCAGCGATGAAGATAACAGTCATCGCAAACGCTACGATCGATTTCGCGACCGCATCATGTTTCCGATACGGAATACCAAAGGGCAGGTGATTGGTTTTGGTGGTCGCGTGATGGGCGCAGGTGAACCGAAATATCTCAATTCACCCGAAACACCGTTGTTTCAAAAGGGTAGCGAGCTCTACGGCTTGTTCGAGGCCCGTCAGGCAATACGTGACAAGGATTATGTATTGGTCACCGAGGGTTATATGGATGTGGTCGCCCTCGCGCAATATGGTTTCGAGCAGGCGGTGGCCACGCTCGGTACCGCTTGTACCGCGACGCACGTACAAAAGCTGCTGCGTCAGACAGACAATGTAATTTTCAGTTTTGATGGGGATGCTGCGGGTCGTCGTGCTGCGCGCCGCGCACTTGAGGCTTCGCTGCCGCACGCATCGGATAGTCGTTCGATCAAATTTCTTTTTCTGCCGACCGAACATGACCCCGACAGTTATGTGCGTGAACACGGTACTTCGCAGTTTGAGCAAATGGTTCAGGATGCGACACCGCTGTCCCAGTTTTTGCTGAGCGAAGTGACCGAAGGCAAGGATCTCGGCACCGCCGAAGGCAGGGCGCGCGCGCAATTTGACGCTAAACCACTGATACAAAGCATGCCGCCTTCGGGTTTGCGTCTGCAGTTATTGCGTCAGCTGGCACAACTTACCGACAGCACACCGCAGGAACTGGAGGGCTTGTTTGAACTCGGCCGATCCACACCTGCGGGTCGAGCGCCCCGCCCCGCAGTCAAACGCAGACCGCCGGTAGAGCTGGAGCGTCAGGTCCTGCGCTTGCTGCTTGCGCATCCTGCGATGCACGATATTTTGGACAACAAGGCGCTGGATTTAATCGCGCAAAGCGCGCCGGACGAGGGGGCGACCCTGCGTGCCGTGGTCGAGGTGGCGTCGCGTCTGCCCGAGGGCGCAAGCCTAGCGGTTTTGTCCGAAGCCTTACGCGAGCAAGGCGTGGAGCTCGGTTCTCTGGTGGCCGAGATTGCAGCAGAGTCGCCCTCCGACCCGGATCTAGCTCGCAGAGAACTTGCGGGCGCCATTCGACAGACTCAAATGAAATCGCTCAAATCCGAGCTGGAGGGCTTGGCTTCGGCGGGGCTTGCGTCGGATTCGGCAAAAGCGCGCTACCGCGAAGTTTCTGTCGAACTTGAGAAAATCCGTGCCGCTGTCGATAAAGATTTACAGGATTAACAAGCGCGTTATTCGGTTCGTAAGTCCGGGTTTCGAACACGATTGCCGTACATCAGAAAATGCGCAGATGGCGCATGGTTTTCAGGATAGTTTCCGGGACAATTGCCGCTTTGGCATGAGCGCCTGGTGCAAGTACTATTCATGGCGTAATAGGGGCGAATCAAGGCTCCGCTCTGATATAATGGAAAGCTTTTTTACGAACATGCGTTTTCATATTCTGCTTACGCATGCAGCAGTTTTTACCTTGCTGGACTTGCGGCTACCCATTGTGCAGAATCAGCCGGCGCATTAATGCGACCGCACTGCCAGACGGCTGAAATAATCGGCCTTTACCGCACTCCAGTTCCCATTGCAGCATCGGCAATTCCCAATGGTGGATAGACCCATGGCGACAAATAAAAAACCCGTTAAAACCTCTGCAACCAAATCCAAGGCAGCTCAGCCTGCCAAAAAGCGTACGGCAACTGCCGTGGCCAGCAAGTCTGTGAAGCCCGCTTCGAAGACCGTGGCGCGCAAGGTAGTTGCCAAACCGGCCGCCAAACCGGCGTCCAAGGCTGCTGCCAAACCGGCATCCAAACCGGCATCCAAACCGGCATCCAAACCCGCGCCAAAGCCTGCGGCCAAAGCCGCATCCAAGGTCGCGGCTAAGCCGGCAGCTAAGCCGAAACTGGCAGCTGCAAAAAAGACTGCGAACAAACCAGCCCCTAAAGCTGTCTCAAAAGCCAGCAAGCTCCCTGCTAAGCCGGCACCCAAGAAGCCTGTAAAGGCGGCTGCCGTTCCCAGCAAAACCGGGGCGAAGTCGGCGTCCAAGGCTGTAGCCAAACCCGCCGTCACGCCCAAAGTACCTGCGAAGAAAACTGTTTTGACGAATCGGAAACCTGAAGCAAAAGTCGTAGCGAAAAAAGTAGCAGTCGAGCCGAAAGAAGTAGCGAAGACCGATCACCAGATCATGTCGGTCAAGCAAACGACCGACGCTGCCGCATTGGCAGCTATTGATACCTCTGGATATATCCTCCCGGGCATCAAGGTGCCCGGCCGTCGCGGCCGCAAGCCACGTGATTTTCAGCCTGAGAATGAGGAAATTGCAGCGCTTAATGCGGTTGAGCGTGCAGAAATCAAAGCGGCCGACAAGGCGCGCGCCCGTGACCGCAAGGCCAAGGAAAAGCAGTTCCTCAAAGACGCATTCGCTGCCGACTCCGAGGCGAGTGAGGAAGAAATCGAGCGTCGCCGCCAAAAGCTCAAGACCCTGATCAAGCTGGGCAAGGATCGCGGCTTCCTGACGAACGCTGAGATCAACGATCACCTGCCGGAAAACATTGTTGATCCCGAAGCCATCGAAGGCATCATCAGTACCTTCAATGACATGGGTATCGCAGTCTATGAGCACGCGCCGGATGCCGAGGCCCTGCTGTTGTCGGATAACGTGGCCAATGTTGCCACCGATGATGATGCAGATGCGGCTGCCGAAGCGGCACTGCAGACTGTGGATTCCGACTTCGGTCGAACGACCGACCCTGTGCGTATGTACATGCGTGAAATGGGTTCGGTCGAACTGCTTACCCGAGAGGGCGAAATTGAAATCGCCAAGCGGATCGAAGGCGGTCTGAAAGACATGATTCAGGCGATTTCGGCATGCCCGGTGACGATCTCTGAAATTCTGGCCATGGCAGACCGAATCAGCAAAGACGAAGCCAAAATCGACGAAGTCGTTGATGGTCTGGTTGATCCCAACGCGCCTGATGATGCGCCGATACCACCGGCACCGATCAAAGTTACTGCTGCCGCTGATGAAGACGACGAAGAAGGCGAGGAAGACGAAGAAGAAGAAGGCGAAGAGGAAGACGGTAATGCCAATGGCGGCGCCGCAGGTTTCTCCACTGAACAGCTTGAACAGTTAAAACGTGATGCTCTGGCGAAGTTTGAAGCCATCTCAACTCACTTCGACAAGATGCGCAAGTCGTACGAGAAAGAAGGCTATAACTCCAAGCAGTATGTGAAATCACAGGAAGCGATTACCGACGAACTCATGGGTATTCGTTTCACTGCCAAGGTGGTCGAGAAGCTCTGCGATACCTTGCGTGGTCAGGTGGATGAAGTGCGTCAGATTGAGCGCCAGATTTTGGATCTGTCGGTCAACAAGTGTGGCATGCCACGCGCTCACTTCATCAAAGTCTTCCCCGGCAATGAGACCAATCTCAAGTGGGTGGACGGCGAAGTCAACGGCAATCACGCCTACAGTGTGATGTTGGCGCGTAATGTACCGGCGATCAAAGAGTTGCAGCAGAAGCTGCTCGACTTGCAGTCTCGCGTGGTATTACCTTTGCCAGACCTTCGTGAAATCAACAAGAAGATGTCGGCCGGTGAAACGCGGGCTCGTAAGGCTAAGCGTGAAATGACAGAAGCCAACCTGCGTCTGGTGATTTCGATTGCGAAGAAATATACCAATCGTGGCCTGCAATTCCTGGATCTGATCCAGGAAGGCAATATCGGTCTGATGAAGGCGGTCGATAAATTCGAATACCGTCGCGGTTACAAATTTTCCACCTATGCAACCTGGTGGATTCGTCAGGCTATCACTCGCTCGATCGCCGATCAGGCGCGGACGATTCGTATTCCTGTCCACATGATCGAGACGATCAACAAGATGAACCGCATCTCGCGGCAGATCTTGCAGGAAACTGGCGCTGAGCCGGATCCGGCAACACTGGCCATCAAGATGGAGATGCCTGAGGACAAGATCCGCAAGATCATGAAGATCGCCAAAGAGCCGATCTCCATGGAAACGCCGATCGGTGACGATGATGACTCCCACCTGGGTGACTTCATCGAAGACAACAACACGCTGGCTCCGGCCGATGCGGCGCTGCATGCCTCCATGCGTGGTGTGGTCAAGGACGTGCTGGATTCACTCACCCCGCGGGAAGCCAAAGTCTTGCGCATGCGTTTTGGTATCGAAATGTCCACCGACCACACGCTGGAAGAGGTCGGTAAGCAGTTCGATGTCACCCGTGAGCGTATTCGTCAGATCGAAGCCAAGGCCCTACGCAAACTCCGTCATCCTTCGCGGTCGGACAAGCTCAAGAGCTTCCTCGAGGGCGGCTAATTGTCGCCTGGCGGCGAGGAAATTTTTCTCGCCGCCAGGGCTTTGTGGCGCTAGAATCTTGTCTGAATAACAGCTTTTTCCGGGGCCCCTAGCTCATGCTTGGTTAGAGCAGCGGACTCATAAGAAAGAAGCCCTAGGTATCTTGCTGGCGAGACCTCAGTGTATTCAAGAGGATGGTGGTGAATTAGGTGGTTTAAATTCACCACGCACCGCTTGCACACCATGAAAAATGCCCTGGTGTGTAGTAACTAGCAGTTTCGTGTGATTTTGAAGTTGTTAAGCAGTGCAAAACAGCATGTAAAGATTAACGGGCCTATAGCTCAGTTGGTTAGAGCAGAGGACTCATAATCCTTTGGTCCCAGGTTCAAGTCCTGGTGGGCCCACCAGAAAAGCAAACCCTCATCAGTAATGGTGGGGGTTTTGTCTTTTGAGCGTTACTTTAAGTAACGTTTGTTCTTGTCGCATTAAGCGGTAGACATGATGCTTGCCACAGGACTCGCCTAAGGCGAGCAAGTCATCCCGTGCATTGCGATAACCATAGACTGAGTTTCTGTCGGGCCATGATTGTTTGATGCGCCCGAGCAGCCCTTCATCTTCGATCGCGCGGGGACCGTGGGGTGTCTCAAGTCAAGCGTAATAGCCGCTCAGGCACACGTCCATTATCTTGCGCAGACGCCGCACTCCTGTTTGCCGATCTTGCGCCGCCTCGTGTTCAGCTGGCGATATTCGGTAGCATTTAATCCATTAATGAAGACTGTCAGACGTCACGCCCAGTCGGCTCGCAAGCTCTGCCACCGGATGTTCCCGGTCAGTGATCTGCTTGACTGATTTAATCCTTAATTCTTACGTTTAACACTTGGCACTCATGACACACTCTTGTCGACCTAAATTTAAAGGTTTAGGCGTGTCTAGTAAACCCGGGGCGATTCTGTATTGTCGCTTTAGCGCAAGGGCAATGTATGGACTATGTGAAAGGTGCGCTTAATCATCTGGCTCCGAAGCCTTAAATCTTTCCAAACAATCGACACGTGCGCTGCTCATCGGAGGAGATGAGATTGGTGAATGGGAGTTTGAATGCTTTTTGAATCAAATAAACAAAGAAGAATGCGGAAGATTTTTGTTTGAGGCTTATGGAAATAAGGAAAGCATCGCTTTTGTAAAGTATCCCGAAAAGCTGCACTACTTTATGGCAGATGCTTTCGATACTTATCTACTGTTTGAAAAGTTACTTGATAAAACCATGCAAAAATATGGCTTCTTATAGTCATCTTCGATGACACCTGATGCCCACGTGTCCATGGTGTATGCGTCGACTTGGGGTCAAGTGCTGTGCCATTGTCTAGATTTACATCGTCACTTTGAGCAATATTTCTTCTGTGTCGTAAGTAAAGGTTTGGTAAAACGTTTTTGAAAATTGCTGAGCAATTTTGACTAGCATGCGATTGGGCACGCCGAATTCAAAAGGAAGACTGTAGCTGGCAGCATAAAGTGGGGTAGTGTCATCTGCATCGGCATAAAAATTCAAAATCGGGGCATACTGTTTTGCCTCATTCAATAAGTAGCCCATTTCTTCCGACGTTACACTTTCCCGGGCCTCTGCTTTGGCGATCAGGGTAATCACTTGGTTTTCGGTGTCAATCTGAGTGAAAAACGGAAAGGGATATGGGCCGCCCTTCAGTGCTGAAGATGCATAGACTAGATCTGGCCCTTTAATGATCGTATCCAATTTACCCTTTTGATAGACCTTAGCTAAGGCCTCAGCGGATACGTCGACAGACTTTAGAACGGCAATTTGATTGTCGTTACATTGAGTGCGAGTCTCTTCGACGATCTCCATGATGTGCGTGATCAGGCGAGGCGTATCGTGTTCAGGTAGTCCGGCATTAATTAATATTTTTCTGAGTACGTCAATAACTGCGTTGAAAATCACAGCGCCCACTTGGATACTTAAATCTGAGCTTTGGAAGAAACCGCCCAGATAAGCGTGGTCAGGTTTTCTTAGGACGTAACTGGAGAAATGCTCCTGATCAGAAATTATTTTTTCTGGAGTGACATTTAAAAAGTAATGTCTCAGATCAGCTTCGCTATTTACTTGACTATAAAGATCACGCACGATCATTTTAATTTTCGGTAATCCACCGAAAACTGGTTTAAAAAATTGTTTTTGCTTTTGAATTATTTCTGTCTTTGTCGTGCTACTCGTGGATACTTTTTCTGAAGTGGGATTGGTTGCGGGCGCTGATGCTGACGCTGACGCCGACGAATGCGGTTGTTGTATTGGGTTAGTTGCGGACGCTGACGAAAGTGGTTGTTGTGTCTGGTTGACTGCGGGCGCTAACGAAAGTGGTTGCTGTATTTGCTTAGGTTGATTGACGATTTCATCGCGCACTTCAAGTACCACGCCCATGATCAACGCAACATCTTCGTCGGTAACACCGGCCGCGCTTAATGTGTTTACTAGAAGACGACCAATTTCATTGAAATCTTCGTTGCTGATATTCAAGGGATGATGCGCATCGGCCAGTTCACGGCCTTTGTAGATAATGCAGGTTTGCCTAAAACAAACGATAGAAACTGTACTTGATGATCGATCAATTTTTCCATGTTTAATTTACTGAAAAAATGACCGACCTTAGGGCTGGCGCGCGCATGTTTGTAAAACTCACGGACTAGACTCCTCATGGTCTCTGTTCCGCCGTACTTATCGAATAGCGTATTCATAAAATTTATTTTTTAAAATTTAAATACCAATAGTTTTAGTAAACTAGTTTTTATAAAAGATGGTTTACGAGTTTTTTTGCATTCTGCACCGCACAAGATTATGCGGGAATTTTCGCTACTTTGTCGGTAGACTCGAAAAGTTATCGAACCATCCATTCATGATGCTCAGTGCGATTAAATTTCTTCATCGTCGCGTTCTGCTGTGGATTAGTAAACTGATAAATACTCAGCCTGAAATCTTGCCTGCTGGCCCCGTTTTGCAAGGCCGTTAGGACTTACTCGGTTCCACCATCAGAACGAACCGAAATAGGGCATTCGCGCCAGGGGATGATCTGTTCCAAGCCGCGTATTCCTCGTTCCGACGACCGCAAGAAATCCGCCTTAATGCAGCATTTCCGAGACCTTGTATTTTCAGGTTTGTGGATATCATTCGGCCTGGTGTCGAGCGATAGCCGTAAGTTTTGTTATTTTAGAAAGTGCCAAATTGGCACGGTATGAGCCGGGTGTGATCATTTTTGGTATCGATCGAATTTGTAAGAATTCATTACCAGACTGGTTGCCTGCGCCCTGATGATTATGATCAGGACAATAAATAAATAGAGTGCCCCGAGGGTTATTGGGATTATTGTGGGGTGGCGGTTTTATCGGCATCCATCCCCGGCTCGCGCGGTCATCGTTACAGGTCAGTCATAAGATAAAAATGAAAAAACTTCGGTTCATAACGACGATGCTGTTTTTGGTAGTTTCCTTGGGGGACGCCCGAGCCAAGGTCGTGCCGGCAAGTGGGGAATACCTGTTCGGGCCGGAGACCTCCGAGAACGAGGCTTGTGAACTCGCACGTAACAAGGCCAAGTCACTGGCCATGTCGCAGGTGGTGGGCGAGAAAGTGTCCAGCGAAGAACAGCTCATCTGCAATCAGAGCACCGGTAAATCTACCGACTACGGGTGCGAATACAATCGTATTACTTGGTCGATGATCGATGGCGATATTCGCGCGGTCAGAAATGAAGTCAGGAAAATCGAAACGCGCGAGGGAGCTCGAGCGTGTACCGTCAGCTTAGAGGCCGACATTATCGAGCCGAATAAAAAACCGGATTCCAATTTTGATATCAGCGTGAAGCTGAATAAAACTGTTTTTACGGTTGGTGACGACATGGTCCTCGAGCTTGAGGGTACTGAGCCGGCACATCTGGTTATCTTTAACTGGTTGCCGAATCAAAAAAATGAAGTCATTCGTATCATTCCCTATACAAACGATCCCAATATCAACTCGCTTCAGTTATTGCGGGGAGATGCCAACAAGATTTCGCGCAAGTTTCCACTAGAGGCCCAATGGTCAGACGCTTACAGCAAAAAAAAGAAATTTATCGACGAATGGTTGATTGTCATCGTAACAAAGCAGCCCTACAAATGGCTTTCCAGCTACGATTTTGAACAATTTAAAGAGCGGTTACGTGAAATTCCCATTGATGAACGACGCATCGTTCGCAAGGGTTATCAGTTGACCCGCTGAGTTGAGTATGCGATTTCCCTACCGATTCCTCCTGCTTGTAATTTGCGTATGCGCGGGCTTGTCGGGTTGCGCAACGCGCTATGTGCAGGGTAATCCGTCGACAGAAAAATCAGACGACATGATGGGAGATGTCGTGATCTCGCAAGCGGCAGCAGAATATGAATCTTCTCCGCCGGTGTGCCTAGGTCTGATGCCATTCACTGTCAGCAACCAGGCATTTGCGCCAGTCGAGGATGTTCGCAAGGCTTTTCACGCCCACCTCGCGCCGACGGGTATCCGATTAATCTCGTTGCAGAAAATCGATGCCTTGATTGATCCGAGAGCGACTGCTGAAAAGAACTTGCAAAAAGTCGCAGATGCGACGCAGTGCGATACGTTGATTACCGGTGAGGTGACTGACCGGAAGACGCGTTTTTGGGGTGTCTATTCCGAAGTCAGAGCTGGCGCGCACTTGAAAATCATTCGCGCGAGTACAGGCAAAGTGATCTGGGATGGTCGCCATACGGCGGTCATGCGTGATGGCGGCGTGCCCCTCAACCCGGTAAGTCTTGTCGGTGGTGTTGTTTCTGCTGGTGCCAATTTGCGTGACGAGCAAATCAAACGCACGGTTCATGATCTAGCCCGGCGTTTGGTGCATGCGATACCGCAGCTGAGATATATCGACGATATGCCCGTTGTTGCAACTGCTAAAGCAGCGCCACAGTCAGAGCCAAAGACGGAGCCTGTGCAAAGCTTTCTGGCGTCGCTTGAGTCTTCTCCGGATGAAGAGAAAAAAAATAGCCTTATGACGGCATTAGACGGTGACCTCTGGCGGCTACCTAAAGACCGGTTGGCAATCGCTGAGTCACTGATGCGTATAGACCAGAATAATCCTCGCGCTTATGTCGAGGCTTCGGTAGCGAAGTTGAGTTTGTCCGAGCCGGGGCAGGCGCTCGAGCTTGCAAAGAAAGCGGTAAAGATCGATGCGTCCAACCCCGATCACCAGTTTCAATTGGGCAGAACGTATCTGCACCTAAACCAAGCAGATCAGGCATTGCCCCCATTTTTAAATGCGGTGTCGGTACCCAATCCCAAAAGTCTGCATTTCAATGCGCTGGGGCTGGCCTACAACCAGACCGGCAGACATGCAATGGCGGTCGCCGCTTTTACCAAGTCGCTGGAGCTGGACAAAGATAACCCCTTCTCATTATTGCAACTCGGATTGGCTCATGTTGGAATGGGGGACGAGGCCGAGGCGGCAAGGATAGTGCGAAAGAGTATGATTATTAGTATTGCTGCGAATGATGCAGTGGCAGCGCGACGGTCTTTGAACCTGTTTAAAGCAATGAATCTAAATACGAAAGTTTCAGAAGAAGAATTAAAGGCAATCGAAGAGCGAATCGAAAAAATCGCTCCCGTATGAAATTGTAATTAAACCCGTATCTACCAACTAAGGGGAATCCTCATGCAGTCAATGAAGCCAAAATATGCAGTGATACTGATCGCACTAATCGCGACTGCTTGCTCGACACCTAAGCCGGGTACGCCCGAATTCGTCGCCAAGCAGGAAGACGAACGCCAGAAGGCAGCGGTGAAATCGGTGGATCAGTCAATTAGTAAGATGCCATCCTGGTATACCCAGCCACCCGTAGATGCCAATGCGCTTTACGCAGCGGCATCGGAAAGCTCGCCGGACATGCAGATGTCAATGGATGCATCGATTCTTTCCGCCAAACGCCAGCTGGCCAATTCACTGGGTGCGCGTGTCTCCGAGCTGATGAACAATTACGCACTGCAGACAGGTACTGGCAACGATGCTCAGGTTGTACAAGAAATTTCGAGAGTAGCGAAAAGCGTCACTACTGATATCAACCTCGCTGGTTTTGTTCGTGAAAAAAGCGAAGTGATTCAGGAAGGCCGCAATTTCCGTACCTTTGTATTGCTGCGTTATCCCGTCGGTGAAGCCAACCGCGTCGTCGCAGATCAGGTAAAGAAGAGCCAGATCCTCGACACCAAGGTGCGCGCTGCTCAGGCGTTCCAGGACCTGGAGCGTGAAATCGAGGCTGCAAGAAAGAAGTAAGCCCATGAGAGCCCTGCGATTTTTGTCGGTTGGTACCAGAACGACCACAGCAGCGCTGATGCTCTGCTGTGCGATGTCTGTGAGTGCGATTGACCTTGTCACGCCCGACGAGGCCCGGCGCTCGCAACAGGCGCCGCCTGTGGTGGAGGCGCAGTCTTCCGCACCGGATTCGATGGCGCCGCTCATTGCGGTTGTTGATCCGCAGGCGATTGATAAGGCCCTGAAAAATCCGTTTCGCATGGAGATTGATTTCAAGACGCAAGCAGGAGCGCGTCTGGATTATTCAAGTTTCAAGGCCTACTACGGTGCGTTCAAGATCGACATCACGGACCGCTTGCTCAAGGAAGCCACAAGAACTGCCTCTGGTCTGCGTCTTAGCAACGTCAACGTGCCTTCTGGCAGTCACAAAATTGTCTTGCGTATCAAGGACGACCAGAGCCGCATGGGTGAGCGGGAACTTTACTTCAAGGTCGAATGAAATCACTCATCCAATATGGCGTATCGCTGCTGCTGACCCTGTGTGTGTTCTGCATGCATGGCGTCGTTGGTGCTGACGATAAAACAGACGCGCTAACGCGAGCAAGTATTTTTGTTGATGCGGGTCGTCTGAAAGATGCCGTAGCGATACTGAAAGTCCACGAGCCACGGGATGCCAAAGAAGAGCAGCAAATCACGCTCTTGATGGGAAAAATTTATCTGGCGATTGATCGTCCTGCGAAGGCGCTGGAAATTTTTCGTAGCGCAGACGAGCAGCTGACGTTCAATATGGATGCCGTAATGGGTGCGGCCAATGCCTCACTCAAGCTCGGTCGATTTTCTGATGCGCGTAAATACGCTGTGGACGCTGGGAAGCTCGATCTGGATTCGCCCGAGCCAGAGTTGTTGCTCGCATTGATTGAACAAAGATCTGGTCAAACCGTTGATGCGACAAAGCGCATGAATGATTTATTACGCAAGCGTCCAGGATCGGAGTCGCATGTTCTCGCTTATGCGCGTTATCTCGTCTCGGCGGGGGAGCAAGCGAAAGCTGTCAGCACACTACAGACTTACCGCGAATCGCATCCGCAATCCGCGTCTGTGCTTGAGCAGCTTGGCGAACTTGAGTTCAGTTTCGGCAGTAAGTCGAAAGCACTCAATCTTAAGCGAGAAGCAGCAAAGTCTTATGCCAATCAAGGTAATGAATATCGGGTACGCGTGATTCAGTCATGGGTCGAGGAAAATATCGTCGCGCTTGATGCGCCCAAACGCGATGCGGAGGTGGGTAAACCTACCTCGCCGGCACCAATGCCAGAGCCTGCGCCCGCGC
>Ga0315905_10005386_pt1 | contig 13042 bp, 19 predicted proteins | sample LakEriMetagenome_5_FD_203522 | JGI IMG/M metagenome (GOLD analysis project Ga0315905, IMG submission 203522) | Freshwater fungal communities from buoy surface, Lake Erie, Ohio, United States - Buoy 4 MA121 | ecosystem: Environmental > Aquatic > Freshwater > Lake | place: USA: Lake Erie, Ohio... | reverse complement strand
CGCAGCACCGAGATGGTCAACGGCTGGGACTTGCGCCGGTGGCTGGTCACCGACGCCATGACGCAAGGCAACGCCTACGCGTACATCGCACGCACCTACTCCGGCGAGGCCGCCGAACTCATCCCGCTCGAGCGTGGGCGCATCACGATCAACTGGTCGGCCAACCCGCTGCAGTACCTGCTCGACGGGCAGGCGATTCCGGCCAGCGACCTGATCCACGTGAAGGGCGGCTACAGCCGGTGGGCGTTCATCGGAGAGAGCCCGCTAGACAAGTGCCGAACGCAGCTGCAACTGGTGGCGGACCTGGACAACTGGGCGGCCACCATGGCGGCCACCGGCACGACCCGTCGCCTGTCGTTCCAATTCCCCACGCCGATCAGCGAGCAGGCGAAGCAGACGATCCTGCTCGCCTGGAAGGCCAAGCATGCCAAGTCTGGCGGTGCGTCCGAGCCGCTGATCATCGACGGCGGCGGCAAGATCGAGGGCGTCAGCGGGCAGGGCGACCTCGACGCCGTGACGGCGGCCCGCACCGCGGCCATGGGCGAGATTGCCCGAGCGCTGAACCTGCCGCTGTCGTTCCTGGCGGCCACCGAGGCGGGAACTCAGATTGACCTGAACGCCCAACGAGCGCTTGTCGATCAGACGCTGCGGCCCTGGGCGAAGCGCATCGAGGCCGAACTGACGGCCAAACTGCTGCCCGGCTATCGCGTCGAGCACGACCTGCAGGAACTGCTCCGCGGCACGATGAAGGACACCGCCAAGGAGCTGTCCAAGCTCGTCATGTCTGGCGTTCTCACGCCTAACGACGCCCGGTGGTTCATCGGCATGCAGCCGGTGCAGGACCCCATGGCAGACGAACTCATGATGCGCCTGGACACGGCGGCCGGCCAGGCCGAGGTGAACGGCGACCGCGAGGACGAGGAAAGCGAGTCGCCCGATGCAGATTGATCGCCGCTCGTTCGAGGTCCGCGCAGCCGTCGAGGGCAACAGCGTGTCCGGGCTGGCCATTCCCTACGAGACTGAATCCCAGCCGCTGCCGTTCATCGAGACCATCCAGCGCGGTGCGTTCGCGGCCGACCTGGGGCGCAGGAACGTGTCGCTGCTCGTCGAGCACGACGGCGGGCGAGTGCTGGCGGACACCCGCAGCGGCACGCTCGAGCTCGAGGAAACCGAGCGCGGAGTGACGTTCGCTGCTCGGCTGCCGGACACCCGCGACGGGCAGGACATGCGCGTCCTTCTGCGCGACGGCATCTACCAAAACATGTCGTTTGGGTTCGCGGTCGACAAGGACGAGTGGGCGGGCAACCGCCGCACCGTCGTGTCGGCCCGCCTTTACGAGGTCAGCCTTGTCCACACGCCCGCCTACGAGGCGACCGCAGCCGCGGTCCGGGCGTTTCGCAATTCCACCGGGCTCGTCGCTCGGTACCTGCGGCTGCGGATTGGAGACCTGAAATGACCGTGACCCCCGAAGCACTCCGTGAGAAGCGTGCGCAGCTCGTCGCTGCGTGCGAGCAGTACGCCGAGACCGCAACCCCCGATGCCGTTCGTTCGTTCGACGCGGCCGAGGAAGAAATCCGTGCCATTGACGGGCAGCTTGAGAGCCTGTCGATTCGCAGCCGCCTGGACGCCGTCAAGGCCAAGAACAGCCAACTGGTGGCCCGTCCCGAAAACCGCACCGGCGGCAACGACGCCGAACTGGCGCGTTTCTTTGCCACGCGTGGCCGCGAGGGCAGCGGCAACATGGAACTGCGCACGACCCTGACGGTCGGCACCGCTGCCACCGCTGGCAACACTGTGCCCCAGTCGGTGATGACCGGCGAGTTTGTGAAGTGGCTGGACTGGGTTGACCCCGTTCGCAAGCTGGCGACCGTCCAGACTGTCCCGAACAACCTGCGTCTGCCCGTCATCGACTCGCGCACCACTGTCACGGCTACGAACGAAGCAGCGGCATACAGCGAATCAAACTTCACCACCATTCTGAAGACCTTCGCGGCGTACAAGGCAACGGCGACGACGCCGGTGACCGAAGAGCTCCTGTTCGATGCGTCGATCGACGTGGCAGCCGAGGTGGTCGCAGATCACGCGCGCGCCCACGGGAAGTTCCGTGCGCAGCGTCACATCGTTGGCGCTGGCGCTGGTGGTTCGCCCGCCCAGGAACAGGGCTTGATGTACGACGACACCGCCTGGCAGTACGTCGTCAAGACCGGCGCAACGGCCACTACGGTCAACTTCGACCACTGCATCGACCTGTTCAACTCGGTGCCGACGGCCTACTCGCAGAACGGTTCTTGGATTATGAATCAGGCCACCTGGGCTAGCCTGCTGAAGCTCAAGGCGTCCACTGCCGGTACCTACCTGTACGACGGCATGCAAGGCATGCTGGTGCAGGACGGTGCCAGCGGCATGCTCATGGGGCGCCCGGTCTATATCAGCGAGTTCGCCGACGTGCACAACGCTGCTTCGGCTCGCCTGCAGGTGTTCTTCGGCGATATTGCCCGCGCCTACCGTATCGTGGACCGCCGAGAAGTGCAGTTCATCGTTGACCCGTTCTCGAACAGCGGCACGGGCATCATCAACTACCGCAGCTCGATGCGGTCCGATGCTCAGATCATCGACAAGCGCGCCGGTGGCGTGATCGTCAACAAGGCCTGATCGATTCCATGTGACCCCGGACCGGCGGGGGGGACACCCCCCCCGGTCTTTTCAAAATGCCAGCACTCACCACCAGCGATATCAAGAGTCACCTGCGCATTTTCCACGCGCAGGACGACGCGTACATCGGCAACATCCTGCTGCCTGCCGTGCGCGAGACTATCGAGCGCTGCACCGGCCTGTCGCTGCAGTCGCTGGCGCGTACCTACACCGTCAGCGAGGAGGGGGACGTGTGGATCGTCCTGCCGATCCAGCCGGTGAACCCGGCTACCAACATCACGGTGACCTACGTGGACGAGTCCGCTGTGCCACAAACTGCCACACCGGAAAAGCACTGGGACGGCGAGCGCGTGGCCGTGCTGGTGGCTGAGGAGTACACCCGACCGGCCACCATCAACTGGACCACGTTGGTGGGTGACCACTACATCAACATGCTGGCGCTGCAGCTGTGCGGGCGCCTGTATGCCGACCGCGGCGACAGCACCGGAGCCATCGAGGGCAAGGCCGAGCAGATGCTGATCGCCATGCTCGGGGAGCACGGGGTGCACTGATGGTCCCGCGTGGCATGTTCCGACACGAGATGGCGGTGCAGAACTACACCGCGTCGGTCGACACCTACGGGCAGGCCACCAAGACTTGGTCGACCGTGGCCACTGTGCTGGGCCACATCGAGTCCGCCGACGGGCGGTCCATCGACTCAGTCGACATCAACCGCGGACAGACCGCCTGGCGGCTCGTTCTGCCCTGGATCGACTCGGTGACCGTCAAGAGCCGCATTTTGCTGCGCGAGACTGGAAAGACCGATCGCGTGCTCGAGGTAACCGGCGTGCTGGACCCCACGCTAGGACGGATGGAACTCCACTGCGAAGCGCTCGAGGTGACGGCATGAGCTTCCGCCGCGGCGCTACGTTCAACACCCCGGAGCACCTGCGCAACTACCAGCGTTTCATGGAACGCCAGGTCAATGCGTCGGAGAACCTGGGCATTATGCGTGCCGGAGCCAGCCAGCGTGCCCAGCGGGCGTTCCTGGCAGCCGAGCAGGTCTTCCTCGAGCTCCCCGACCGCGTCAGCCGCAACCTGTTCAAGCAGCTGCTGAGGCGCAGCCTCAAGCGACTGGCGACGACGTACAAGCAGAACTGGCTGACGCACGGGGCCACCCACCGCAGCTACGGCGGACAGGAAAGCCTGCGCAAGGCATCCAGCAAGGTGATCCAGTCGATGGGTGACACCCGCGGGCTCAAGACCACCAGCCGCACCGGCTTCCGGTACAAGCGGCGCCCCAGGTCGTACATCGCTCCCATCGTGGACAGCGGCCGGGCCCAGTGGCACATCAAGCGCGACACTTACCGCGATTTCCCGCCCGAGGTCATCAAAGAGGACCTGGCGCTGGTCATCGAGACGCAGCTGACCGAACTGGCCCGCAAGGCGCGTCTAAAGGTGTCCAAGAAATGAGCATCGAAACCGCACTACGGCGCAGGCTCATGGACGACGCGGGCGTATCCGGGATCGTGAGCACCCGCGTCAGCCCGGAATGGCGCCGCGAGGGCACGGCGCTGCCTGCCATCGTCTACAGCATCGACGCCCGCACGCCGGTGCGCACGTTGACCGGGACGACCGAACTGGCCGAGTTCTCGGTGGCCATCGACTGCATCGCCACGTCACTGTCGGGCGCTCGAGCGCTCGCGGTTGCCGTGTCGGCCGTGCTGAACGACAACACCACCTACGGCACGGTGGATGGAACCAAGATTCAGTGGAGCGCTACCGACGGCGAGGACGTGGAGCGCATGGACGATCAGGAAGGCACGGACGACGGCCCGCGGGTGGTCCGTCAGACGTACCGCATTTGGGCAACAGGAGGCTAAGTCATGGCATTCATCGCAAACGGCACGACTCTTTCATTCACGATTGGCGGCGGATCGAGCGTCATCGTGGATGCCACCGATATCAGCATTTCGGCCAGCAGCGCCGTGGTGGACGCCACGGCCCTCAACTCGGTACTGAGTACGGCCATCCAGGGCCGTCCGACCGTGACGGGGTCGGCGACAATCCACACGGACAACGCAACCGGGCTGACGCTAGCGCAGAAGTTCTGCGGGGCGACTCCCAGTACGGCCGCCGTGACGGTGGCCATTGCTGCCAGCGGCGCCGGGGCGGGCGGGGTCGACTTCAGCGGCTCGGCCATCATCACCGGCTACAGCCCGACCTACACCAACGACGCCGTGCACTCGGCTACGGTGACCTGGCAGTACGTCGGTGAAATTACGGCGGCTCGGGCATGACCTGGCGCAAGTTCACAAGCGAGGCAGTGGCCGGTTACCCGGCCGTGCTCGAGGTCCGGCCCATTACGGTCGGCGAGTGGCGGAAGGTCGAGCAGCTGGACGATGACGCCCGGCAGGCGTTCGTGCTCGAATCCTGCACCCGAGTGGACGGCGTGCCGGGCTCGACGGCGCTGGACGTGCATGTGGCCATGGCACTCGTCCAGGGGGTGATGGCAAACCCTTGGAGTGGACCGCAGCCGACCGCATAGAGCGGCTGCTGACGGTCCTGGCGTACGGGCTGACTCGTCAGCCGCAGACGGTGGTGGAGCCTTGGCGCAAGCCAGGGCAGACTGACTGGATGGCAACCCTCGGGAAGGTGGCAACGTGGCGAAGCTAGGACTCTCAATCGGGATCGACGCCGACGTGACCGGCCTGCGCAAGATGGGCCAGCAGGCCACGGCGCAGCTCGAGGGCATCCGCGGGCAGTTCAACCGCATGCAGGGCCTGTTTGCCGCTGGGATGGCGTCTCCGCTGTTTCAGGCCATCGGCAGCTTCTACGAGGCCAACCGCGAGGCCCGCAAGACGTTGGCGGAACTTGTCCGGCCATTCTCCACAAACATCGTCATGGCGGAAATTGACGCCCTGCACGCCAAGATGGACGCCGGGCGCCGCATGGTCGGGCTGGGGATGGATGAAATGGAGGCCACCCGGATCAGGCGTGATGCCCAACGGGAAATTGGTACCGGGCTGATTGCCCAGGGGCCGGGCGGCATGGTTTCCAAGAGCGCCGAAAGTTTCTTCACGGCGCCTGGCGCCTACATCACCAACGCAGTGCGAGGCGTGGAAGGCGCGATCAGCCAGCGATTCCAGCAGGACATGATTGGCTGGCGAGAAACTTTCGGTGGTCAGGGCGCTACTGACATCGAGCAAATGCAGATGCAGGCCGCCGGACTCCGCAGCCAACTGGGCTTTGCCATGGCAACCGGTAGCGGCGAGTCTGTCGAGTCGCTGAACCTGCAGCTGCTGCGCGTGCTGGAGCAAATCAAGCAGAACACCGATAGGAGCCGCTGATGGCGTGGCAAATATTCAGACAGCACAACCAGCAGTCGCTGACGATCGGAATGGAGCCGACCGAGGCCGTGCACACCACCCGGTTCCTCGTGGCACAGGACGACCCGGCCTACGTCGGGACCAGCGAAGACAGCTGGAACGTCTACAACTCCATCAAGGCACAAACGGCACCGTTCGACCAAATCGAGGCGCTCGGGACCCGGCTGGCACTTGGCACCATCGACGGCGGGCTGGCACAGTTCATCGTGCAGGACATCAGGGTGGAGACCCACCCGGACCGCGCCAACACCTACATGGTGACCTCGACGGCCCGCGGTCCAGTGGTCGGCGTGGCGCCGTTCCGTGGCGTCAAGACAAGCCTGCAGAGTTCCGAGCGCAAGGCGTCGCAATACATCAAGCCCGCTACCACGTCGTTTCCAACGAACGGCACCATTGCTTGGCCGCCCAGCACGCTGATCGCCAACGGCACCGTGACGAACATCATGGGCACACCGTTTATCCGGTCTGTCCGGCAGGAGCTGTTTCGCGTCGAGTTCTTGGTAAATGACACCAACTCCGCGCTGGGCTACACCAACGTGCCTGCAAACATCACCGAGGACCTGCTGAAACGAAACTCGGCAGCGTTCGCCGGTTACGCCGCTGGCACCGTCCTGTTCCAGTCGTACGAGCGGCGCTACGTCAGTGACTCCGTCAGCATGGACGTGTACACGTTTCTGTACGACGAGTGGTTCCACCTCGAGCAAATCCCAATGCGCAACCCGGTCGACGGATCAATTTGGGCCGACACCACAATCAGCGTGGGTGGGTCGACCATGAAGGCCACCGCCAAGGCAGTCTGGTATCAGGCATACCCCGACACGGCTGCTTTCCACACGGCGGGCGTGATCCTGCCCACCGAAGTGCTCGACATTCTGTCCAACCCCAAGCCCGCTTGGCCATGACCGGATTCCTGCAACCATCGGTCTATGCACCTGTCGGCCAGTCTGCCGATGCGTTCAACCTCATGGTTGAGGCTGCGCAGTTCGTCACGGCCAACCGTGGCCAACTCGAGAACCTGCTGCTGCAGCGTGGGTCGGTCGTGTCTTGGCACCCCATGAGGGTCGTAAGCAGCACGCCACTGACATCCAACCGGTGGACGTATCTGCTCTCGAAGGCGCAGCCGCAGTCGACGCCGACCAGCATTTCGACCATCACGGAAACAGACGCAATAAACGTGACGGCGTACAACTTGGCGGAGTATGGCAACACTTCGTCTGTAGCCGGTGGCGGAGTCAACGCGACTAGGGCCAATGCTGCAGGATTCAACCTGCTTGCTGTTCCTAATGACGCGTTCGTAATGGCTGCCATGGTCTATACGGCCAGCGGGCTGACCGTCGCGCTATTCGAGCGCATGAACCAATACGACGGGGAATGCCTCTCTGCCCTCATCAATGAGATTGACGGGGGTACTTACTGATGACTGACCAAATCCGACTCAAGCGTTCAAACACGGCGGGTGCGGTGCCCTCGACGGCGCAGCTCGTCGACGGGGAACTGGCCGTCAACACGGCCGACGGGGCCATCTACCTCGAGGTGACGGGCCCGGCTATCGCCAAGATCGACGGCCGCAAGGCGACGGTCCAGGCGTTCACCTCTAGCGGGACTTGGACGAAACCAGCCGGTGCCAGGGTCGTGTGGGCCATCATGGTCGGCGGCGGTGGTGGAGGTGGCAGCGGGCGCCGCGGTGCGGCCTCGAGCGCTCGAGGTGGTGGCGGCGGCGGCGGCGGGGCCGCGGTGACCGAGACGACATGGCAGGCGGCAGACCTGCCCGCCACGCTGGCCGTGACGATCGGCGCAGGCGGCACCGCTGGGGCAGCCAGGACTACCGACAGCACGAATGGATCTTCGGGAGGCAACGGTGGCACCACGCGCCTGGGCGATTCCCCTGGCACCTACGGCCGAGCGGTCGGTGGAAGCCTGGGCCAAGGCGGAACGACCGCTGGCGGCTCGGCGGGACCCGCGCAGACCGGCGGCCTGTTCGACGGCGGCGCAGGCGGTGCCGGTGGCACGCGCAACGCGACCGACTCGCCGCTCTACGCGAAGGGGAGCGGCGGCGGTGGCGGCGGTGCTGGCCTGTCGGCAGCCAATCTGTACGGCTACGGCGGCGCAGGTTCAGGCACGGCCCGCATCGGGATCACGGCGGCAGGCGGCAACGTGGACGACCCCGAGGACGCGCAGCCGGGCAACAGTAACGGCGTGGTGGGCACCGGCGGCGGCGGTGGAGGCTCGGGCCTCGCCATGGCTGGGCAGCCTGGCGCAGTAGGCGGGATCGGCGGTGGTGGTGGCGGTGGGGCCGCAAGCGAGAACGGCTACGCCAGTGGCGCTGGTGGTGCTGGCGGCGGCGGGCTGATCGTGTTCGTGACTTACTACTGAGGAGGCAGCATGCGGTGGGCAATCGTGCACGGCGGCATCGTGGACAACATCATCCTGTGGGACGGTGACACGTCACGCTGGGCCCCACCGGCTGGCGCCGAGGCCATCCAACTGGCCGACGGCCAAGCATGCAGCATCGGCTGGGAGTGGGACGGCACGCATTTCACTGAGCCCGCGGAGCCATGAGATGGCTCGCCGCCATCGTCGTTGTCGTGGCGAGCTCGTGCGCTGGTCCGAGCGAACGGATTGCCGCCAACACGACCGCCGTGCGTCAACTCGCGCACAGCAGCGGCCGACGCTTCGAGCGCATCGCCAGCGAGGCTGACGCCCCAGCGCCGAGCCTGCCGACCATCAAGACCGAGGCCGTGGCTGGCCAGGGCGAGCAGGCGCGTATCCTCGACGCTGTGGACGTGATCTACATGGCGTTGACTGGCGTGGAGGACCAGGTGCCCTGGTGGGTGGCTCCTCTCGTCTGGGTATGCATCGCTCTCGCCGTGCTCGGCGTCGGTTTCATCGTGTGGCACACCGGCGTCGGGCGTCTGATCAAGGGCTGGCTGGGAATTGTGACGCCGACCGAGCGGAGAGCGGCCGAACTAACGGCCAGCCTGATCGATCTGACGCCTGAGCAAGCGGTGGCCGCGGTGGCCGAGCTGCGCCGGGCGGACCCGACGTTTGACGCGGCGTTCCGGCGTGCCGCGCCGATTCGCACTCCCAGCCGGAAGAGGAAATGACCATGGCCAGTTTCATCGGTAGCGTTTGGTTCGCCCTGCTCCTGGGCGTCTGTGGTTACGTGGCAGGCAACCTGTTCCCGCTGTCGAAGTTCAAGAAGTGACGCTAGCCCGTACCTGCTGCTGCAATCCGCAGGAACCGATTGTCTGCTGCGGTGAATGGCCGACCTACTGCGCAACGCCAGTAGGTCTTGGCTATTGGTTCTACTCCCTCCACCGTTCGCTGATCTATCACGAGTCGTCCATCACGCTGGCAGGGCTGACGCCGGTGGCGCTATCGGCATCCTTTGTCGGGTCGACAACCGCCGTGGACCCTGAGACCCTGCAGAACGAATGCAGTTTCCCTGACCCAATCGACCAGTACCCGTACCCGGTGCTCATGCCGGGATTGGCACAGATTCCAATTCGACCGTGGAACTACTCGGTCCCTGTTTTTCGGGGATCGAGCACGCAGGTCGGGGACTATGAGATTGTGTGGCCGATTCTGCAGAAGTGCTGCATCGGTGGGTCGTATGACCAACTAGTGGTCGGATTGGAAATCCGCGGTTCTGACCTGATCGGCAAGATCGTCGCGCAGCTTGGCACCACCCCGAACAACCTGACCGGCGCATACAACGGAACCGGCAGGCACTGGTACAGCCTGCCCAACGGTAATTTCCGCTTCTTTGCCGATCCCGGTCTATGGGAGCGCGACGGGCTCGGCGCTGGCTTGCCGTCGTTCTCGCCGTTCCGGCTAGGGCATGAGTCCGGCCCGACAATCATCGAGCACACCGGTGCAGTGCCGTTCGAGTTGACACACACCAACTGGTGTCTTGAAAACGGCTACGGCAATCCATGCCGGTGCAATTTCAGCTTTCCCGAAGACCCGCAGTGCTGCGAGTACTACACGGCGTCGATCTATCTCCGGGTCGCCAACGACGGCTGTGCCACGCATGAGATATCCACTAGCTGCATCATGCGCCGAGCACCGAGTCCATGCCCCCAGGGCAGCCCGTTCGATGTCGTGGAAATCAAGAACTCCCTAACCCGCTTTGCTGCAACTGTGCCGAACGGCACCTACACGGTCGACAAGATCAACGGCAGCGGGTGCTGCGTGGACTACCTGCCGCCCAATCCGCCATCGACCGGCTTTGACGTGCCGTTCGTGTCGGTAGCGGCAATCGGGTGCGATCTAGACCCCGAGGACTACCCATGTCTGTCCTGCGACCTGCTGCCGGAAACCAAGTTTGATGCCCTGTTTTGCATCACGACCGGCTACACGCTCGACGCTGACGTGCCGTTCGGTGATCCCTGCGCTGGTAGGTACCTCAATTCCAACACCTGGTATATCGGCGTGTATCTGCGCAACAACGGGGATGGCTGCTGCATCGATGGCTACCGAGACCGGGGGGCCTATTTCCTGAACAACGTCAACGGGAATTGCGTTTGGGAGCCAGTGCTGGACTTCAACATCACGTTTGACTGTGAAGACTAAACCCTACATTGTGCGTCAGGATGGCAAGGTGCAAACCTGGGGCGTCGAGCTGCGCGACGGGCGACCGGTCATCACCGATTTGCTATCCGAGGTCGAGGCAATAACCGGCCTAGGAGACGTTGTCGCGGCGGCCACAAAGGCTGTTGGGATAAAGCCTTGTGGTTCTTGCCAGCAGCGGCGCGAAACCCTGAACAAGTTGCTTCCTTTTTCTGATAATCGCACTTCGGACCTATAGACAGGTGCAAAGAGTGACGATATCAAGTGATAACCAACGTCCACACCGTTGGTAACTATGGTCCGAATCATCGCCCAAAAGCCGCGTTTTCAGGCTGAAAGCACGTCCGCTAATATGTGTTCTGTTTAGTGATAATCGAATGGTTTGAAGGTTATTACTGAGAGCGGACGTAAAAAGGGGACGTTGATTCTGACTCCTGTAGGCGGCTTTTGGTGCCGTCTGCATTTTCTCCGTCGTGTGGTTTTGGAGTCACTCATGGAACTTCCTGAATCTTTTGAACTGGCCGACGACGGCCTGCCGTTGTCCGACATCGACCCCAACACCGGCTGGATGTACGGGGAGGTGGGGGCATGAAGCGCGACAAGCCAGCAACGCTCGATGAGATCAGCCTTCGGTTCGATGAGCATGGCGTTCTCAACTACACGAACCAGTTTGAGGACGACGAGGCATGCAAAGCCCTCATGCCGATTCTTCGTGTGAAGGTGAAGCCTGAGCAGTTCGGCAAAATGGTGGATGCGTCAATCAAAACACTTGTCTTGGACATCATGCGGTCATTGCACACCGAAAAGAAGGTGTCCGAGCAGATGACTCGACGCGCCGAAATTGCGGCTAAGCAAATGGACCAGCAGGTTCTAGAGATGTACCAAGAGGAAATGGGGAAGGCTGTACGGCGACTTGTGGCCGAGCGTGTGATGTCACTCCCCATCAGCGTCGTGGTGACTGGAGGTGGAGCATGAAGCACAGCGAGACCATCGGCGCCATCGCCAAGGCGCTGGCGTCCGCCCAGCGGGCCATCCGCCCGGCAATCAAGGACGCCACCAACCCGCATTTCCGCAGCCGGTACGCCGACCTGGCGGCCATCGACGAAGCCTGCCGCCCGCACCTGACGGCGAATGACATCTGCATCGTTCAGCCTGGAGAATTCGCTGACGGTTTGGTGTCGGTGACGACTCGGTTTATCCATTCGTCTGGGGAGTGGATCGAATCGACCCTAAGCCTGCCTGTTGAGCGACCGACGCCGCAGACCATCGGCTCGGCCCTGACCTACGCCAGGCGTTACAGCCTCTCAAGCCTTGCCGCCGTTCCGGCTGGTGATGACGACGACGGAGAAGCTGCCGAAGGGCGGGGGGATCCGCGCCGGGCTAGCGGGGGTGCTTCCCTCACCACCTCGATCCCGGTGCCCCCGCCCGCGGCGGTCGTCCCGTTCGACCCTCCGGCACCAATGGCTTACGCCCCGGACCTGCCGAATGACGCGCCCGACCCGTACCCGTGCGCGTACAAGCCCGAGGAGCTGCGGCCAGTGTGGCGGGCCCGCGAAGGTGACGTGCCGAGCAGCCGCTCGAGGACGTACTACACCGACGCCGTCGGCAAGATCATCAGCATTCAACTGCCGGACGGGCCTAAGAAGCCCACCCGCGTGCTGCTGTGGTCGACCACCAGCCAGGGCGGCGTGTACTTCTCGTCTTTCCGGTCGTGGACCCAGCCCGAGGGGGCAGGGGCCACGATCCGGCTGACCGGAGTGACGAGCACTGAGAAGGACGGCAAGCGCTACTGGAACTTTGAGAAGGCCGAGAAGGCCACGCCAATCGACCTGGGGGATCATCATGATCTGCCGTTCTGACGAGGACCAGGCGTCGTGGGGGGCCAACTGGCACTCACTGCTCCGAGCCTTCCCGGCGCTCACTCGAGCGCCCGAGGCCCAGCAGCAGGGGTTCCATGAGCGGTTCAGCAAACTCGACCAGCGGCTGGTGGCGCTGGCCATCGAGCGGGCCCGCGAATCCAAGACTGGCAACACCATCACGGTTGAGTACCTGCAGAAGGGCTACGGCAGGCTGGTTCCCAGGTACGACGCTGAGCAGCCGTCCATGGCGGCTCGCATCGTGTCCTACTGGTCGTTCGCGCCACGGGGCACGGGCAAGGCCGCTGGGCCGTTCCGCACGGCAAGGGAGGCCGAGAGGGCGGGCGGCCGCCCGAAGGCCCTGTGGGTCAAGCCAGGCGACGGGTCGTGGTTCGCTGACCTCGAGGACAGCGAGCCGCTGCCACGCGAGGACCAGTGTGACGCCCTGTTACACGTTGAGGCTCTGATGTCGACGCTGCCGCGCCACGACGACAAGGGCACGTGGCACCTGACGGAGCCCGGTCATTTCCAGCAGTTTGTCGATGGTGGGCGGGCGCTCCTAGCGGCCCCCCCTAGAACCCCCCCATTGGGAGT
>Ga0315905_10005384_pt1 | contig 13047 bp, 9 predicted proteins | sample LakEriMetagenome_5_FD_203522 | JGI IMG/M metagenome (GOLD analysis project Ga0315905, IMG submission 203522) | Freshwater fungal communities from buoy surface, Lake Erie, Ohio, United States - Buoy 4 MA121 | ecosystem: Environmental > Aquatic > Freshwater > Lake | place: USA: Lake Erie, Ohio... | reverse complement strand
GGAGGGGCTTACGGATGATGATGTGCTTAATGTAGACGCGGCGCCGTCCCCTTGCGTCATCGAGACACTAGGCAGGGCACTCATTCCTCCTGAGCACGTCTATTCCCAGGTGCGACGGGCGCCGGTTCATCAGGTGCACGACGCACTCCAACAGGAGAATGACATGGAGGCGCACGCGGGCGAGGAGAGGAGTGGGAGTGCTGTGGAGAGGAGTGCAAGTGCAAGTGCAAGTGTGCAAGCGCCGCCCCCCGCTTCCTCAGCCCCTGCGCCTGCTGTCGCGGCGCGCGAGGGCGAGGCGCGAGAGGGCGAGGCCTCGAATGGCGGCGACAAGGAGAAGGGCATTGATCGATGGATGGCTTGTGGCAAGTGCAGAGCTGCGCAGAAAGCGCTTGCCTACTGTGTCGCCGCAGGACATGCGCAGCAACCCAGGTTTGAAGAGGAGGACGGGGAGGGGAAGGTGAATGACGGGTCAGGGGATGCAGACGGTGGTGGTGGGGAAGGATCAAGCGTGTCTGAGTTGTTGGGCAGACAAGTGCACAAATTTTTCAAGCACCATGGGTGGTTTGAGGTGTGTGTGCGTAAGCCCCTCGCCTGCCTTTGGTGCGCCCCGGCGTGTGTTGCGCATTACCTTCCCGGAACCTGAAGCAACAGTGGGGATCGCTGGTCTTGGTATGCCTGTAAGGCAAGATAAGTATGCCTGTAAGCCCTGCCTGTATGCCAAGATGTTCATGGTCTTCATGGAGTAGGAGCCCTATGAGCGCGCGTAGTCCGTGCGCGGGCGCCCTGGTAGACAGCTGGGTGAGTGTACCTCGACAGATGAGTCGCACGATGACATGCCCTCCATGGCACACGGCGCTCCATGCTTGGCGTGCTTCTGTGGCATAGTGTCGCAAGCACAGACCTTGCCTGGCCGTCCCAAGCACGAACCGAGGCTAGCCACTTCTCACTCCTAGTGATGGCAGGCGCACACTGCTAGTGATGGCCGGTGCCGTGTCTATCGAGGTATTGACCATGGGTGTTGACGATGGGCGGGTGGTCTGGCAGGGTCAAGTGATGAGCTCACCTGCCTCATCACTTGGTTGAGCTGACCTGCCTCATGCGGCAGGGTCAAGTGATGAGCTCACCTGCGCTCACCTTTCGTCTAAGCGAGCGCCGCGACGCTTCTTGTCTCGGCGCTCGCCACCCTTTTTGCTTGGACGAGGGGGTGGGGAAACTAGGGGATGGGGCATTTTGAAGACTCCACTTGGTTGAGCAGGGTCAAGTAATGCGGCAGGTGCGGCACCACCTCTTTCACGACCTCTTTGAAATCAAGTATAGAGATGACGATTTGGTGCGTGGCGTTGGGTGCGTGACATGCGTGCTGCGTTGGGTGCGTGACAGGCGTGCTGCCCAGCTCTGCCTTGTCAGGGAAGAGGCGTGTGACATGCGCGACAGAGACAGAAGGCGTGTGTCTTGCGTGTGTCTTGCGTGTGTCTTGCGTGTGTCTTGACCTCCTCAGCAAGATGAGGGGCAAGAGATGAATCAACGGCAACTGATGAGTGGAGGAGTGCGCGCTCGCCGCTGTGCAGACGCTTGTACTCGAGTGCAGAAGATCTCACACACTGCTGGCACTGACCTGCACACCTGCACAACGCGCAGGAACATCGCCGGTACCATGAGTTCAAAAAGTGCCTGGTCCCGCTCGAGAAATGCACATGCATGTGCAGGTGCTGCCACAACATGTACACGCCAGAATACTTGCACAAGTACCACACATTGATCTCGAAAAGGTGCAAGAGAGACGACCATGTGCCACAGGCCAGGCGGCCCAGCGCGCTCATGGCAGCAGGAGACGTTGAGCGGCAGCAGAAAAGTGGTAGAGGGGGAGGGGTTGCCGTAGTTCCGCCTTCACAGAGGAGTGAAGAGGCACAGAGGAGTGAAGAGGCACAGAGGAGTGAAGAGGCACAGGGGAGTGAAGAGGGGGCCTCCATCTGGACGTCCATCTGCTGGGAATGCAAAAACGGGAAAAGGAACCTGTCGAAACTTGAGTGTCGTGGTCGGTTGCGTCACACAGGCCCCGACTGGAGCAGTGACAGTCGGGAGAGCCAAGGTAGGGAGAGGGAGAGGAAAGAAGACAAGGAGAGGAAGCGTGAGCGGGGGGAGGATGGGCAAAAGAAGGCGTTAAAGGACAAGAGAGTGGTGGCAGACACTGCTCAAGGCGACAAGGGAGTGGGGGCAGGCACTGCTCCTTCAGAGGTGGCGGACACTGCTCAAGGCCGTGCCAGGGTCCATGCTCTACCACTTGCCACCCCAGCCGAGGCCTCCGATTCAGATGCGCACGCGCCTCAACACCCGTCGGCCTGTCCCCTGTGTGCCAAAGACTTTTCTCACGTACCTCCCAGCGCTAGGCAAGTGTGCGAATGGGTGTGCATCTGTGTCTGTTTGCGCTTGCTTGCCTGCAGACACAGATGTAAGCAAGCGCCAGCAGACACAGATGCGCTTGCGCGCCAGCACGCGTGTGTGCCCCATGCCCTGCCGACACAAGCGTGCCTCATGCCCTGCCGCCGTATGCCGCCATACGCCGTCGAGTCTCACTTACAAAACATTATTAATACATTAATTATAAAGCAGGCGGGGGAGCATGGCGATGCACATCAAGTCTTGCAGAAACAAAAAGTATCAATTGTTGTGCACACAAGATGTGGGCGAGATGGATGCAGCCGCAGAAGCACGCCCCTTGCCCGCAGGAGAGTGTGAGGGTACGCAAGTGCGCGGCAAGGCTAAGACGACACACGAGGGGGCAGGTGATGGCACGGCCGTTGCTGAGGACGCCAGAGAGGAGGCGAGCGAAAGGGATCGAGTGCGAAGGTTGCAGGAGCGGAAGCAGCGGGCGATGGTGACGGAGCAGGCGCAAGCGCTGCGTGAAGAGGCGGACGCCACAGCGCGTCTTGGCGACATGGGCTTTGATGACGTGGGGCGCATAAGGGAGCTGCTGCGCACATGCAATGGAGACATTGCTCAGGTCATCCCTCTTCTTGCCGAGTCCGCGGGCCACACGCCTGAGAACAGTCAGGCTGCATGTGCGCCCAGCACTGCCCGAGATGACAGCGGGAGAAGAGGGGAGAGGAAGAGTGAGGGTGGCGAGGCAAGTGATGGAGAAGCGCGTGGTCAAGGAGGTCAAGCGCGTGGTGGAGCAAGTGGTCAAGCAAGTGCGCGCCAAGCAGGCACGTCATGCACGCTCTCGCACTGGGACACGAGCGAGCAACTGCCTGTCGTTTTTGACTACACCGTCAAGACCAAGCCCAGATCTCCCGAGCCCCAACACACAAAGGCACTCAAGGGCAACATGAAGGATACGCTAGACCCCATCTGCGCACTGCAAGACCCCATCAGCATCTGCGCACTGCAAGGAGACAGCGCCGAGGAGTGCCACCACCAGAGTATGAATACAGCGCGAGATGGCCAGAGTTTCAATGTGAAAAGGCCCAGGCGTGCTCCGAGAGACGAGTGCGTGGAGCGCTCGCGAGACCAGTGTGTGGAGCGCTCGGGAGGGCAACACTCTGGCGCGCACAGGCCCGGTGGCGAGGCGCACCATGCCACCACAGGACAGCGTGCCACCACAGAGTGTAAGCTTGTCGAGTCCCGTCATCGCGCAAATGTCGAAAGGAGACAGCAGCAAGGGCGGGAAGTGGAGGCGCGGGATGCCAAGGTTGCGCGGAAGGAGAGGCAGGCGCAGGCCAGCACAGCGCAGGCAAACAAAACGCAAGGGCATGCGTGGCTACTGGTGCACGGGGTGTTCCTGTGCCGCATGCATGTGCTTCCCATCAGCATGCATGTGCTACCCATCAGCAAACGAGAGCCTGCGTACCACGAGGGCCCGGGTGCCCCCACGGGCTCCCGCGATATGAACCAATGGCAGGATAGTGCGTGTGTGACGGGCGAGTGGGAGATCACATTGACGTCGCATGTTGCTGAGGCCCAGCTCTGTTTGCCCCAGGTCCTCAGTCCATTTTGACTTGCCCGCGCCAGGCAGAGAGGCTTCCACTGCATGGCTTGCCCTCCTCCGCTGCCCTCTTGCGCTGGCGTGTGTACGTGAGCGAGAGAGAGAGAGCGAGATGAGAGAGAGAGGAGAGAGAGAGGAGAGAGATAGAGAGAGAGACGCTGGTCTGATCGTGTGTCTCGTGTCTTGTCTCATCGTATCGTGTGTCTCGTGTCTTGTCTCATCGTGTGCCCACGTTCTGCACTATGACACACACAAACACAAATGCACACACACACACTCTCACACAGGCGTTGTCAGTATTACGACAAAGTAGGTGGAGCACGCTGATTGCTGCGTCAGGTGCGTAGGGTTTGAGCTCTCTCCTCCATCGTGATGAGCTTTCTCCCCCATGCCGCGTGCACCTTGATACCTTGATGCCCGCATTCGTACGCACAGGCACGGGGTTGGAGGGCGTGGCGTCACTCAAGAAGAATCTTCTTTCCGACCAAACGGAGGCGCGCGTAGCACATGGCCTGGCGTGGGCCACAGGGGCGCGAGGTTGGGCGCCGCCGCTTTGCGCCCAAAGCGCCGCCGCAACAGGTGCAGAAGATAAGAGGGGGGACGAGGGTGCGGCTGTGTTGCTCCTGCCTCCTGAAAGTGGTCTGTGGAGACAAGTCCAGGAGGCTGCGCTTAGAGAGGACGCGGGCGCTGTACCAAGGGGGTCTCGAGGTGGCGGGGTGAGGGATGAAGACGAAGCTCAAGGAGCGTTGCTCATGGTTTGGCTCAAGACTCAATAGTGCTCCGCGTGCATCCATGGATCATCATCGCATCGATGCCGTCCCCGACCGCCACACCCCTGGTGGTCGGGGCCCACAGGTTGAACGGGGTACAGATGGACACGACTGATAGACCGAACGGGGTGCTCGTTGACACCACACACATGCACTCGAGACACATGCACACATTCGATTCACACCACACATAGACTGGAGGAGCGTCTGGGGCGAGGCTGAGGCATCGAAGGCAGGCCAAGACCCGCGCCCAGCAGACGCCCAGCAGACGCCCAGCAGACGCCAACGCTTGAGCACTTGCACTTGGGTGTCTGCGATTGAAGAAGCGCAAAGCGCAGGACACACACGCTTGCACACCAACTGCACGCCAACTGCCACCATTCAACCATTTTCTCTCGTGAGAGACCCTACAGTCGGCAACTGCTAAAAAGAAAAGAGAGATAGCACAAGACAGCATCAACGCCCCGTGACCGAGCCTCAAGGTTCCCACGCGTGTGCCGCCTTGTGATGATGTTCCCGCATGTCCCTGCCTGTTTCTCCTCCCTCCCTCTTCCCCTTGATGCTCATGCAACGTTTCTGCCTGGGTCTTCTCCCTCCCCCTCCCACTCCCACTTGCCTGTGAGTGCTGGTCCTTGCCGATCAACACCCCCGATGTCTACTGTGCCTTAGTAATACGGGCATGGACGTATGAGTACGGGCACCAACGTGACTATTACATACACGTAGGGGGGTTTTACACTGGGAAGCGCCCACGGGTTTCCCCCTGTATGTGCCTTATGCAAGGTTGAAACTCCTCGAAGGTTATAAAACGTGCCCTTCTCAATGTCAGGGTTAAGTGGTTATATCCCGTTATTGGACACACGTGATCGCGGCGTTAGCCGCTAGTGAGTCATCCGCGGCCCTGCGGCGATAGGGCTCCTCAAAAAACTCATGACATTTGGGGAATCTGGGCTGCAGGGGCTTCCCACGCGAGTGGCTCTTCCTCTCTGGGACATTCAGCTGCGGCTGTCCAAAGGGGCTACTGGGGTCCCCCTATTCACAATATGGGACCCTCTAGCAGGTCCGGGGAGGACCCCAATGCCTGGAAACAATTCGAGCCGGACCCGGGCAATAGAGGCTCGGTATAGCCTGAGGCCGCCTGGGCAGCGAGGGATTCTGGGTGGGGGATTACCGAGGGAGGGTCCGGGTAGGCCGCCCTTTTGGCGCACGCCGGAGGAGTCCTGTAAGGGGCTCGGCTCGGTGACCTTCAAAATAAACACTCAACACACACATACCGTAAAAATTGGCGTGACAGTAGAACTTGGTGAGCATTTGCCCCTCTTGGAGTAGATTGCCAGGGGGATCACAGGCGCACACAGCTCAGTTTGTCGCTTAAGGGTATCAAGGGGTATCCGAGGAGCGCGGCATACAGGGTTCAATACTTTGTGGCTACCGCTCACGAAACCCTCCAGTGCACCCTCACTCTATTCAAGGTTTCAAGGTTGGGGATAAAGGAGAGGATGAGTGGCGGGAGTTTGAAGTTGCACCGCAAGTTACACCCAAGTTGCACGGTTGCGAGCTCTGCCAACCAGAGACTGAGTGAGAGGCTTCCAATGATAGGCTTCCAAATAGCACCCGACGCAGCATCGCGCAGCGGAGGTAGAACCCCCACCTGCCCGGGACCTCATGTGTTTTGAATGTCGTCCCGACAGAATCTGTATATATTATCCAATTACTCCACAAGGGAACAAGTCGCAGGCGGGCGCCGAGGGGTGGCCCCTGGGAAGGTTTCGGACCACGCCAGGTAGCGCCATGACAGTAAAGAGTTGGTAGTAAAGAGAGCCCACACACAAGAGTTGGTAGTAAAGAGAGCCCACATGTGGGCAGCGGGTTTCATCTCATCACTCTCGCCTTGAATCTCGCCTTGCATCTTGCCTTGACGCTGGCCTTCATGCTCGCCTTCCGTCAAAGCTCACGAGCTGTTATCCTCGGAACCCTGGCATCGACATCCAGGCCTTGACAGCACCACGCGTCGCATGCTTTGGTTTCGGAAGAGGCGCACAGCGGCAGACCAAGAAGAAGCAGTGTAGGTATGAGCCGACGAGCCGACGGGTTCTGTGTCGTTGAGCCTTGATGCCCGCCTGCTTCAGTCACTTGGGCCGCTTGGTGCGTTGATTGGTCTCGAAAGGCCTGCCGCTGCCTTTCGAAAGCCTCCGAGTCCACCGACTGTCAAATAAATAGCGGCTAGTGGAAGCCGCTTTTCCTGGAACCATGTGCTCCTAGTGCGCCGCAAATACCCATGCCGCTCCTTGGCAGCCATGGCTGCCACCGAGGCGCGGGACAGATACGGAGACATACGCGGAGAGGACGGGGGCATGACGCCTCGGTCTCTCTCAGTGTCGCTTGCTGCCTCCCCCAATCTCGCGCGCGCCCCAAGACGTTGGTCTGTACAAGCCCAACGAATCGGCACCGAACATGGGCAGTCAGGGCACAGCACCCTGCGCCGTCAATTCTCGCGCATCTTGGAGTAACGCTCTCTCAAATGCCTCCAAACAGCGCGGCAGCCCCGTCGCTCATACTGCTCAATGGGACAAGACCTTGGCGTTCCTCGACGGAATCGTTCTCACTCTGCAAGCCAAGCTGTGTCAAAATCACGTGTGTGCGCTTCAGGCCGCGATACAGCAGGAAAAAACCGTGGTAAAGGTCTTGATCCCGGGGTTTTCCTTGAGCACGTCGGGCGGGAGGCCGTCGCTGTCCAACAGGCCCTCAAACTCGTCCCAGTCGCCTACAAAAGAGTAGTGGTTGCCCGCGTCCTGCAAAAACACCTGTGGGTACTTGCCGCGCAGCCCGCTGATATCAAAGAGCGTACTGCGCATGTCCTTCTGCTCCGGGTCGCTGCCGTCGACCTCAACGAAGCGCACCTTCTTCGACTCCATCGAGGCAACGAGCTTCCGCTGACGGACCTGTGCGTGCGCGCAACAATTGGCGGGACCCACGGCGGCAAGCCTATCAGGGCGACCCGCGCACCCAGGCCACAGCGAGCGGACGGGGGTCCGGTGAGGCCGCACCTTGTCCACCTCGTTCGTCACCGTCGAGGACATCAGGAGGACTGCCTTGGACATGCCCGGAAAGCTGGGTACGAACTTCGAAAAAATGCGAAAGGGCATGAAGCACGCCGGGGCGATGTTGCTTGCGTTAGGGGTCGTGGCGCTGGCTTTGGCTGGCAGCTGGCAGCGCGCGGCCTCAGTCTCACTGCTGACGCCCGCAGACGTGACTGGCCCGCTCTCGGACGAGGAGGGCCCGCCGCTCAACCTCAACGGCAACGTGATGCAAGTCAGAGCGCCGCGCGCGGATGCGCGCATGATGGCGCTCACTGCTGAACACTCATCGCGGGGCGCCAAGCACGGGCGCCGAACCCAGCAGCTGGGTCCCGGCGCTGTGCCCATGCGCGGCGTCACAGATATGGGCGACTGCCCGGTAAAAAGATTTTACTTTGCTGCCCATCTCGTGAACTCTACTTGACTCATTACTAACTTGATTACTACCTCCTTTTGCTTCCTTTACAGCCTGGGCAGCGCTGCAAAATCGTCACCTTGCCGCAGAATGACCCTGCTCCCGCGGTGCAGCGCCGGGCGCGCACCCAGCAGCTGTTCAACGCCGCGGCAAACGACGATGTGCTGCGCTGGAACACTGCCGATGGGCACCTGCACCTCATGCTCCCGCACAAGCCTGCGGCGTACAGCGCCAAAAAGATCTCGGTTGGGATTGCGAACGATGTGCAGGCCGCAGACGACCAGGACAGTATGCACGAGGGCATCTACAAGAGCGCGCTGACGCAAAAGCTCTTCATCGTGCCGCAGGCCAACGTGCTCACGGGGACGGGGCAGAAGCACCTCACCGCTGTGGGTAGCGAGGATGTGGCTGCGGAGAAGACGGCGGAGGCGAAGGGTGCTAAGAGCATCATGAGCGCCGCGAAAAAGTCGGCGTTAAAGAAGAAGAAGGACACAGCACGGCAAGCAAAGGGCGCAAAGAAGGCAAAGGCGCAGAAACTGGACGCGGCCCCGTACATGCGCCCCATGCCCCCGATCTTTGGCAAGGAGGCGGCGCCTCTCCTGGTCGGGCACCCCCAGCCCTTTTCAGTGCCGGGCGGCGTGAGGCCGATGGGCGCAAAGCAAGTGGCTCACGCTCAGGGCTTGGCTGCGGTGGCAAACTCTGACAACGAGGAGTATGGGCAGAGTGGCTTCACCTTGGCAGAGGTGAGAAAGAGAGAGGAGAGAGTGGGAGGAGGTTGGCTAAGAGCGCGGAGGGTATTGAGGCGCGAGTTGTCATCTGCAACAACACCGACCAAGATTTGCAGCGCCATGCGTACTGCCGCGTCGCTCATGCGTGTGTACTCATTTTTCTTTGGAAATGTTTGCCTTTTTTTCACGCAGCTGCGTGCGGTGAAGCTGCCCAGCTTCCTCAGGCCCGCTTCCTCAGGCCCGCGCGTGGAGGCTGCGGGCAAGACATTTTCCGTCTAGGAGACTAGAGGGTTTGTCAGAGAAGGACAGCCCAGGATAGTATTTTTGAGCCCAGATTAGTATTTTTTTGGGGGGTCAAGTGGAACTCGGCTACTGGTTGAGCTCATGGTGCGCGGTTTAGGGAGAGCATTCACAACCATTGACGGAGAGCGTGAAGAACAAACGAGGAGAGCGTTAAGAGCAGCGTAGAGCCAACGAAACCGTACTTTGATAACGGGGGTCCGGCGTCGCACCAAGACAGGCTTCCGCATCGCCAAGCGCCTGTGGCGGGGTCTTTCCCCGCAATCTAACGAAGATGTCTGCGGTAATGGGCCATGCGCAATGTACATTTACCTTGTGTACCGATGGAGGATAAGGGGAGCGCGAGAAGGAGCGTGCACTGGGGCTGCTACTGCTACTATGCCACAGCCCTCGACATTGAGGTTGATCCTCAACGCCGCCGCTTTGGTTGCCGCGAGTCCGACTTTGCTGTCTCTTCAGCGACTGGTAGAATGCCGCGCGCTTGAAACGCTAAACGGAACGAGTCTGATTGATTGCGTCGCGATGGCATTCCAGCCGCAGTGCAGTGCGCCTCGGCGTATTGTGCGTGGGAGGGGGATATATAGTGTGTATGTGTGTTTATTACTGCAGTACCTATTACCGTGACAAAGCTGTTCGCGTGGGGGGAGGGGGATAGAGGAGGACATGTGCTACGAGAGACGACGAGCAGAGGGCGTAGAGGACTAGTCTGCCCATCACCCACTAGTCAACGCGGGGCCCCAACGTCGGAGATTGTGTACCGTTCAGTCAACTCCATTTTACTTTAAGACACCACCCCCCCTCCGAGTCCGCTTCACTAAAGAGGGAGCAGTGAGGGAAGATGAGCCCCCGGGCCGCTGGTGTCCGTGCGGCTGTGCCTGTGGACCTTGTAACAGGGCAACACCTGCACCCCCAACTCAGCTGTCGGTGGGGGCCGCAACTGCCGTGGTGGGGCCCGGGGTGACTTGGAAAAGGGGGTAGGGGCACACGCGTGACAGATCGTCAAACATTTTCTCGTTTTTTGAAAATGAAGAGGAGTGCGTTGGCCATGTTGACGACGAGTATCAACGTGTCGCCTGCCGCTCTGCAAACCACATCCAACACCACTGTCTGGAGGCTGCTAGGCCGATCTTGCTCTTCAGTGACTGGAGGACAGCCGCGCGCTTGAAACGGAAAGCGTCCGTTTGGTAGTTTTGCGATGACATTCCAGCTGCATTGAAGTGCGCCTCGGTCACGTCTCCCGGTGGGCCTGTAGAAAAATAAGACGCAATGCGTGTGCAGATAACTTGACGTGCATTCTAAACGTTCGAACGTACGTAGATTGGGATATTTTTAATTTCCTGGGTCAAAATTGTTTACTGCAGACGTCGCAGAACAAGGATGTTTCCACAACACTTATAATTAACACTTTCAGTACTAATACCAGCAGTAATCCACGAGTTTAGGACGTTTCACAGCCTTCTCAGGGGTGCCAAAAAATACACCAAGTTAACAAAAAAAAGGTCTTTGGGTATACAAAAAGTCTGTGGGTATATATTCAGCTATTCCGTCGCGAGGAAGAGCCGGCTTACCGCCACGTCTTTTGCCGAGGTCAAGCTATTCCACACGAAAATAAAAAAAATTGTACTCAAAAAGCATTTTTTCAAATGAAATATTTTTGAATAATATAGATCCTGGAGGCCGCCTGGAATGAGGGTCTGATGAACTTCACGCGCCCCTCCACTCTACTATTTGACGCGGACTACGGCAAGCTTTCTGGCTGTGTGTGTGTTTATTACTGCAGGACCTATGATAAAGCTGTGTGCGGGGGGGGAGGGGGACAGTGAAGGACATGTGCTATGAGGTACGACGAGCCAAGGCTTGTGTGGACTAGTCTGCCCATCACGCAAACCTGGACCATTCCTTGAAAGATTTGGCAACTGGAAGGTATGAACTGAGCCTTGTGTTTTTTGCTTGGTCTTGCTTTTTATGTATATATATTCAGCTATATTATATGGATGAATGTGTTGCATTGTTATTTCGGCAGATGACGTTGATCGCCTGCGGCGACAATGGTGTCTTTGTGTCCCCGTTACTTGTGGATGCGGCCTTCATCGAGGACGAGGCTATCAGGAAGATGCGCGAACTCCAAGTGCGAAACGAACAACCTGTTCTCTCACTGATCAACCAGCAGCTTTGCCTGCGACTCGGCCTCGTCGAGCACCGACGGGCGTGGCCCGCCGATCGCCCTCCAGCCCGCCGCAGCCGAGCGCCCCCCTCTCCGACACCCGCCCCCGAAGTGCGCAACGACGACTGTCGCCAACACCAACAGAGACAATCGTGATTCCAGGCGCCAAAAAGCCATGTGGTACGAAACAGCCCTGGTCTACAATGCAGAGGTTGTAAAAATTAATTGCTGTGAAAATTAATTGCTACACTAACATACAAACGGTAAGAATATACTTTCTTAGATAGAACGATAAAAAACAATCAGGGTTTCCCCTTCTCACTCCTACAATGCAGACAGGGTAGGACTTGGATGGATGGATGTGTTTTGAGGAAATGTGTACGCTGCATGCAGTGACTAGTGGGTTTGTCTTTGGTGACATGGACGGTTGTCAAGACGTTCCTCAATGCCACTTCTCCTGCACCTTTAACGTCAACTAGCATGCTTGTGCTTGCCACATGCGTTCTTCCCTTTCAAGCCACACCTCAGTGCTTCCCTCAGGTACTCATCCGAATCTATCTAGTCCTTGGAACACTTCTGCTGACATGTTCCGTCGGCCTTCGTCCCCCTTTGTCGCGCCCTCCCTCTGTGCAAAATAGGAGCATAGTACCGTATCCTGTGCGAAGAGTAATTCATGCGCATGCTGACATGAGCTTTTTTTCGAACATGCATGTTGGGAGTGTAACATGCTAAAAAATCACATGTCAACATGTAAAAAAACACATGTCAACATGCAGCACCTTTTCCTGATGTGCCATCGTTGCTACTTTGTGAGTGAGAACTTGAAAATTGGGGTTAAAGTATTAATTTGGGGTTAAAGGCACTAATTGGGCCTAGGTACTGAATTGGGGCTCAACGCGACCTGGAAATTTAGACTGGATGAAATTAGATATTACTAGGGACCTGCAACTATGGCGACTTAATCGACGCGTTTTTTACTGATGTTGAAGGAGTCGCTTAAAGCGTCTCTTTTTACAGATGGTTTTCGCTTAAGCGATTTGTTGTGTCAGTCCTACCCCCCACATGTATGGTTCTTGAGCTCTCCGATTGGATCCGGAAAAATCTGACCTTGAGTGACCGAGCGTGAGACCTGCTATGTGTGAAAGATCTCCTCTCGGGCTTCCACACACACAAAACCGCATGTCCTGTCGCCCACGGGTGGTTGAGATATTGCTCATGAACTCCCCAAAGACCCTGAGAGTCTGTGGGGACCTGAAAACAAGGCCGAAGTTTGTGGGGTCGGACAGTTGGGGGCAATTTTTTTGCCAACTGTCCGAAATTGAGAGGGAGGACCAGGAGGAGGGAGGGCAGGCAGAAGGGGGGCGCAGCTGCGGTACGCACGAGGCTCACGCGCTTCCCGGGTGTGTGCGCGCACATCCACGCACCCACGCACCTGAATACCTGCAGGGTCGGTGCGCACGCTGGCCGGGCTGCAGGGCCAGTGGGGGGATTGGCGACGCAAGATGCCGAAACAAGCGGGAGCGACACGGTGGTGGAGCTCCAATGATGTCCAAGAGTTGTCTCTCCTGCCAAACCTTCTGAACGGAAACTTGCGCAAATGGGCAGAGACCA
>Ga0315905_10005383_pt1 | contig 13048 bp, 10 predicted proteins | sample LakEriMetagenome_5_FD_203522 | JGI IMG/M metagenome (GOLD analysis project Ga0315905, IMG submission 203522) | Freshwater fungal communities from buoy surface, Lake Erie, Ohio, United States - Buoy 4 MA121 | ecosystem: Environmental > Aquatic > Freshwater > Lake | place: USA: Lake Erie, Ohio... | reverse complement strand
CCTAAATTTAACAAAAGTAGATAATTTAAAATATAATGTTATAACTGAAAACTTTATCGCGGGGTGGAGCAGTCTGGTAGCTCGTCAGGCTCATAACCTGAAGGTCCTTGGTTCAAATCCAAGCCCCGCAACCAATCTCAAAAATTTATATAATAATGAGACTGATTGGTTACGCTCCAACTACTACACCTGCAATGTCAATGCATCCATACTCTTAAATTCTTGCTTAACCAAAGCACTTATAACATCACGAAGAATATACCACAACTATACGGCAACGATTTAACAAAATAATAAAAGATTAATTATAGATACAAAGAGATCGGTGATCTTTCTCAAATCGGAAAGTTCTAAAAAACTGCTTACCCTGAAAATAAAAAATATAGCACTTAAACTTTATCTTTCATGTTTTGATTTAGAAGTTTGCCATAGTTTGAAACTTATTAATTTTACAAAATATACAAAAAGAACTATTGATTCAAAGATACTTTGGTAATTTAAATATTTATATTATCACATTTTGTCTATTCTGCTTTTTTCAAATTTAAATATTTTGATATTTTCAATGTTAGATCAAACTCAATTCTTTGAGATATAAGATTTTCAAACATTTGAACATTTATTTTAAAAATTGGAACAAACGTCAAAATTTTGATAAAAAATATCAATAAACTAAATGGCACATTAACAAAATTAACTTTTTTCTTTTGTTTGTTTGCTAAAAATAAAATAAATTTTTTATAATTTAAGTATTCTCCTGAAAAAAAATTAATTGTTTGATTTTTAAACAAATTTAGAGTTATTGATATATATATAAATTTTTGCAAATCTTCTAAAAAACATATTGAGTGTAAGAATTTTCCATTATTTATAATTGGGAAAAAAAAAAAATATTTAATAAAGAAATTTATAATTTTTAAAGAAGATCCATTTCTACCACCAATATACTGTCCTTCATCTTCCAATATAACTGTTGATGGCCTAATAATTTGATAATTATTTGTTTTTATAAATTTTTTTTCTACCATGTATTTGCTGTATGAATATTTGTTATCACCTGACTTTGAGCAATTTACTGAGGACAAATATATAATTTTAGACTTATTGATATTTTGAAAATAAATAATTTTTTCAGCAAGGTTAATATTTGCATATACCTCTTCATCAAAAATTTTTTTATAAATATGAATTAAGTTAATTATACAATCAAATTTTACTTTAAAATTAACAAAATATTTTTTATAAAAATCTATGTTACTCAAATTATCAATGTCATTTTCATTAAAACGTTCTTTTATAGTAAAAACTTTTAAATTTTTTTTAATTTGAAATTTTTCATATATTTTTTTTCCAACAAAACTATTCGAACCTAATATTAAAATATTCAAATTATAACCTTCTCAAATTATTTAATTCCGAAATAATCCTTCTTGCATTTATGCAAACATTTAATGTTGTTGGACAAGCAGGTATGTCTGGCAAAATAGATGCGTCGAGTACAAAAATATTTTTATTACCATTTAGCTCTCCAAGCAAACTAGTTGAGTCATAGATTTGCTGCTCTTTTTTCATTGGAAAGCTTGACCCGTAATGATAGCTCGCTCCTGTTAAATTGATATTTTTTAAAAATTCTAATATATAAAAATCTCTTTTAAACTGTTTGTTTATAAATTTAAATATTTTATTTAAAGTTTGTTTGCTTTTTTGATTTTTAATTTCATCTAAATAAAAATTTTTTTTATCTTCACTCATGGTTAATGATAGCTGATTAGAGTCACTAGAATGCAGATAGCCTATAAATAAATTTAAACGACCAAAAATAAAGGGGAAAAATTTAGGGAAATATGAGCTGTAATTACCAAATAATTTTTCTAATGGTTTCAGCATTTCATTTAAAAATGCATAGTACTGTATATGTATAGCTTTATCAGAAATAAGATCATTGGAAACTTCTAAAAAAATTTCAGATAGTGTATTTTTGCTTTGATTAATAGAATTTGGCAAATTTGTTTTCTTCAGTAATGGCAAAATAAATCTCTGTGACTCCTTGAAGTATATTTTATCTTTTTTTGTTAGTTTGCTTCTTAGAAGAAGCGCAGCTGTTGAAATTGGTCCACTACAAATAAAAATATTTTTTGCTGCAATTTCATTTTTTGTCTTTTTTGTTATGTTAATAATGCGAGCACTCACCTCTCCCTCATTATTAATAATAATCTCTTCTACAAAAGATTTGTCAATATAAGTAAAATTTTTGTTTTTTGAAATTTTCTTTAGTATCTGGCTAGAATTAAACATACAATCATAAGGACATCCATAATGGCACAGACCGCATGATTGGCATTGTACTTGGTTATGAGAGTACATATCTCCTACTGCCAATTTGGCTCTGCCAAAAAAGATACCGTTACTATTATATTCACTTTTATTTTGATTTAATGCTGAGTAAAAATCTGCTGCATTCGGTGAAAGATTAAAATTGTGTGGCGTGCCATAGGTAATAGGGAAAAAATCGTCAAGGTTATCCTGTGCAGATAATATTGGAACAATTTTTTCTATTTCACGATAATCTTTGTAAAATTGGGAGTAGCTTATATCCCAATTCTCTATATCTTTTGGATAGAAAGGGGAAACCATTGTCCCCCAAATATTAGAGAGGCCACCTTGAGCATTAGACACTATATAATCCACTTTATTAGATGCATTAAAAATCTCAAACTCATTTTTTTTAAAAACAAAATCAGACCCTAGTGGAAATTTTAGGTGGATATTTTTATAATGGTTTTTTACATTTCCATTATTTTTACAACTTTTAATAAACGCATTAATATCATGGTTATCTAAAAAGGTTTTTTTTATGTCTAGGTTTTTATCTTCAATAGTTATTCCCACATCAACGATGCAAATCTGATTGCCAGACTTTAACATCTCTGTTGCAGCAACTATTGCTGTGGGCCCAGAGCCGATAATTAAATTATTAAATTTCAATAATGAATATATAACATAAAAATATTAATAAAAATGATGAAAAAATTATCCATAATATTACCTACGTTAAATGAGGAGAAAAATATAAAAAAAATTGCTTATTTAATAAATAAAACATTTAAAAAAGATTTAGAGATAATATTTATAGATGACAATTCTAATGATTGTACTCAAAACGAAATAGTACAAATTTCAAAAAAATTTAAAAATATTAAATATAAATTTAGAAAAAAAAGAAACTTGTCGACTGCTTTTCTTGATGGGCTAAAATTATCATCAGGACAAAATATATTATTAATGGACTCAGATTTGCAACATGATCCGTCAAATATAAAAAATATATATTCAAAATTAATTAAATCAAATTTGGATATGATCATTGGAAGTCGTTTTTTAGAGAAATCTATAAATTATAAATCTGGGTTTAAAAAAAAATTTAGATTGATGCTAAGTCGTATTTTTTGTTTTATTTTTGGTATCTTTTATAAACCAAGTATTAGCGATCCTTTATCAGGTTTTTTTATAGCCAAAAAAAAAATTCTTTTAGTAAATAAAAGATTATTATTTAAACGTGGGTTTAAAGTAGTTTTAGACTACTATTTTGTTTTAGGAAAAAAAATTAATATTGGCGAGATTCCCATAAAAATGAATAAAAGAAATTCTGGAAATAGTAAGTTAAATTTTAAAATTTTAATGTTAATATTTAATCAAATTTACTTTCACACAAAATTTAAATTTTATTAAGACAATACATTTATATAAGAAATGTCCGAACTCTATCTGTCTATTAAAGTTCTATTTTCTTTCTGGATAATGTTTTTTTTTGCATCTATAAATTCTTTAAACATAAAATTTTCATTTAAATTCAATACTCCTAGATCTATTTTGGATAGAATTATTTTTTACAATTGCGACAAGATTATTTTTACTAATTAAATAAACAGAATAAGAAAAATAAAAATATGCATGATAAAAAAGTTTCTTTAAGTAATTTCTTACGAAAAAGATTTTTCATTCATAACATACTAATAAATTAAAAATCAAATACTTTCGTATATTTATTGATTAATTATAATGAGTAAACTTTCCTCTAAAGACATAAAAAAATTGTGACTCTATTTTTGAATATTTTTTTGCAAAATTAGACTAAGAGTGTTGAAATTCATGAATAAAATATTATTTATAATAATAAAAAAAATTATTATTTTCATCGATATATTAATTCACAGAAAAAAAATAAAAGAAAAACTACTTAACTTAAATTTAAAAATTAATGTAATATTTGATGTTGGTTCTAATAATGGAGATTATACATTATTATTTAATCAAATATATCCAAGAGCAAAAATTTTTTCTTTTGAGCCAAATCCTTATCTTTGTAAAATAGCCAAGCAAAAAACAAAAAAAAATATTAATATTAAAATTATTGAGTGCGCTGTTGGAAATCAAAATTTACATAGACAAATAAAAATTGATTTGAATTCACCTCTTACAACTTCTATCGCTCTAAAAAGAACAGATACATTTAGTTACAAAATAAAAAAATATTTAAATAGCGATCCAAATTATAGATTAATTAATATCAAAATAATTAAATTAGACGGATTTATAAATAGAAATAATATACCTGATTTTATAAAAATAGATGTCGAAGGCTTAGAGCACGAGGTACTAAAAGGGTTAAAAAAAAATTTAAGAAAGATTAAACTAATAATGATTGAATTTCATTTTGATAAATTGTATAAGAATTATAATATTCTTAGACTTCACAAAACACTTATTGATAATAACTTTCAACACATCAGCTCAATAAAATTTCCTTTGCTAGCGTGGGAAGATAGATTCTATTTAAATAAAAATTTTTTTTCAAAATATTAGAAAAAATAAATTCTAAGGCTTGCTTTTGTAATTTTATTTCATAAATTTACTATCATTAGTTCTTAATGGTAGCATATTTAATAATTGACTAAATATTGTTATTTTACTTCTTCAATTTTATTTAAACAGTTTTAAAAAAAATAATTAAATTCTAATAGATTTTATTTGCAACTACCGAAACACTTATATAGTTAAAACTATTGATAATAACTTATACCAAAAAATAAATTTAATAAATTTAAAATAAAAAATTTTTAAACGTAAATCTATGACAGACTGTGTTATCTTAGCAGGAGGAAGGGGAACAAGACTTAAAAATCTTACTAAAAAAAAACCAAAGCCACTTATCTCAATAAAAAATTTTATTTTTTTAGATTATTTATTGTGGCACATATGTAAATTTGGTCTATCAAAAGTTTATATACTAGCATCATACAAGTCAAATCAATTTATAAAAAAATATTCCAAAAAAAAAATTTTTAACACTAGAATTGAAGTAGTGGTTGAAAAAAAAAGAAAAGGCACCGGTGGAGCCTTGTATGGGATAAAAAATAAAATTAAAAATGACTTTTTTTTGTTAAATGGAGATAGCTTTTTTAATATAGATCTTAATGATTTTAAAAAAAAAGCAAAAAAAAATAATTACTTAGTAAATATAGCTTTATTAAAAAATATAAACTATAAATTAAATAATACCCTTGCACCCATTGCTATAAGAAGAAGAAAAAAAATAATTTTTTCAAATAAAAATTTATATATAAATGGTGGTATTTATTTTATCAAAAAAAATTTTTTGAATATAATAAAAAATAAAATAACTTCTCTAGAAAAAGATATTCTACCTGAACTAATCAAAAAAGAAAAAGTGGGCGGGGAAATTTATTTTAAAAAATTTTTTATTGATATTGGAACAAAAAAGAATTTATTTATAGCCAAAAAAAAACTTCCTTGTTTAAATAAAAATAAAGCATTTCTACTTGATAGAGATGGAGTGATAAATGAAGATAGAGGCTATATTTATAAAAAGAAAGATTTTAAAATTTTAAAAGGAGTCATTGAAGGAATAAAATATTTAAATACAAATAATTATATAATCTGTGTTGTCACAAACCAATCAGGAATAGGAAGGGGGTTGTACGATGAAAATGATTTAAATAAATTGCATAATTACCTTCAAAGAAGATTAGATCATGCCGGAGCCTATATTGATAAATTTTATTTTTGTCCCTTTCATGAAACTGACGGTCTAGGAAAATACAAAAAAAAATCTTTTTTTAGAAAACCAAATCCAGGTATGCTATTGCAGGCTATTAAAGATTACAATATTTGTAACAAACAATCAATTATGATAGGTGACAAACCTACAGATGAAATTGCAGCAAAAAAAGCAGGAATAAAATTTATTTATAAAAAAGATATTAATTTTAAAAAACAAATTAAAGAAATTATTAATAATAAATAATTATTTGAAATAAAATTAATTTTTAATCATTTCTATTAATTTCGATTGATTTAAAAATCCATCTTTTAACTATTTTAATTTTAGAAGTTTGTATTGTGCTGAATTGAGTACATGGCGAGGGTATATCAAAACATTCTCTACCGTTAGTTATATTTAAAACACCACCATCAACAGAAACGGTATTATAAGTTGGAAGGTGTTTAATTTGAGATTTTGAAAATATATTAGGATAAGGCCTAAAAAAATTATCATTGAAGTTATTTACTCTTGATGGATTTAAATTTCTAGAAATGAAAATAATTAAACAAAATGTAATAAAATATTTTATATGTTTCGCACTCAAACTATAGACTGTTTTTTTGAAAATTAGCAAAAAAAATGAAAAAATAAAAATAAATAAATGAGCAAAACCAAATCTAAGCAATGGAGCAGTTGAAATCCAATAAATTATTGCGAAAAAGGAATAAAATAAAAAAAACAAAAGTAATTTTCTGTCATAGTTACCTATAATTTCTAATTGACGTCGAAAAATAAAATTAACGAAAGCTATAATAAAAAAAATAGTAATTATAAATTTTAAGACATGATTTTTAAAATGATGACTGTAAGCAAATAACCAATTACTATCCAAAAATTGTTTTTGATGATTTATATAATCCTCTCTTGACGTAAACTTAAGATCGGCACCTCTATTAGGTACAGAATCTATCCAGCCCTTGCTCCATGCACTGAGTTCAATAAAAACTTCTTCTGGAGATGAAATCCATTTTTTTTCTGGTGACGACCAAGGTAAAGGTAAACAAAGCTCTTTTTTAGGATAAAGAATACAAGAAGTTATAAGCAAGTTAGAAACAATCCAAATTAAAAAAGGAACAAGTATAACAAAAATATTTTTTTTTACTTTTAATATGATTTTTTTCCAAAACATAACTACTAATATCAAGGAAAAAATAAATACTGGGATATATGAAATTTTCAAAGTGATTAAGAATAAAGAAATTATTAAAATTTTCTTAAGCAAATTCATGACTTTTTCCTTATGAATATTTTGATCAAAAACTTTTAAAAATAAAAAGATTATGAGAAAAAAATAGATTGAACTCGGTATATCCAAGCCATGATTTCCAAAATCATAAAATTTAACCGAGTATAAAAATAATAAGCAAATAGATATTGATAATATAAGTGAACTACTTTTTTTTTTTAAAATATTAAAAATTATATAAACTATAAAATTTGAATATAACAGTGCAGGTATTAAAAATGACCATTGATAGCTAAAAAAATTATTTTTAAATAATGATATACCATAAAATAAACTAAAATTATGTCCAAATCTAAAATGAATATTTGACAAACCTAAAATTAAATTAGAATCTGTAATTTTAGTAATAGCTGGAAGATAATAAAGTGCATAGTCATCATACACTTTAGATTTAATTAAGAGAACAAAAACTATTAAACAACTAAAAATAATTTGAAACAAGAAAGTTTTAAAAAAAAAAGATTTTAAATTTAAAAAAAATAACAAAACTCCAACGCCAATTACAATAAAAGAAAAAATAGATTTTATTGCTACAAAAATATTAATCAAAACTCCTAAATAGCAAAGGGTAATCAAACCAAAAAAGAAATGGCTCGAAAAATTTTCTGAAGAGATTTTTAAATTAAATATTCTTTTTGTTAAAAAACCGTATCCTGCTATAATAATATTCGCTAGCAGAGCCTCAAAAAATATAAACATATGAATTTTTATAAAACTATACCCTGTCCACTATGTAATTCAAAAGAATATTTTATATTAAAGAGCGGAGATTATAATAAATATTCAGCTGATGAAATTAAAAAAAAATTTTCTTCCTCAAGTGATTTTTTTATTGATCAAGTTGTAAAATGTAAAAATTGTAAATTTGTTTACTTAAATCCTAGGATAGATACCAGTATAATTTTAGAGGGATACTCGACAGTAATTGATGAAAAATTTATTTCACAAGATGCTTTTCGAATTAAAACTTTTATTGAATCTTTAAGTAAAATTAAAAAAAAAATTAATTTAAATAATAAAAAAATACTAGATGTTGGAGCTGCCAACGGGACTTTTGTTAAAGTATGTTTGAGTGACAATTTAATAGCCGATGGTATAGAGCCAAGTAAATGGCTAGTTTATCAGGCTAAGATTAATGATAATATAGATTTGAAATGTGGGTCTTTTGAAAAATTTGACTTTGCAAATAAATATGATTTTATTTTCTTTTGGGATGTTCTAGAGCATGTTTTTGATTTAGAGATTACTAAAAATAAAATTTTAAATCTTCTTAATAAAGATGGTTACCTGATTATTAACTGTCCGGATCATGATAGTATAGCTCATAAGGTTTTAAAATTTAGGTGGCCATTTTTTCTTAGTGTTCATTTGTATTATTTTAATGAAAATAGTTTAAAAAATTTTCTTAAAGATGAATTTACGCTAATTGAAAAATTTCCACATTTTCAATATTTAGAATTAGAATATGTTTTTGAAAGAGCATCAAAGTATTTTTCCTTTTTTAAATACCTAAAAAAAGTTTTAAATTTTTTAAAAATCAACAAACTTCCGTTTAGGTATAATATGGGGCAAACTACTTTTATTTTTAAAAAAAATGAGAAAAAATAATAAATTTACAGCTATTATTCCTGCTGCTGGAAAGAGTAAAAGATTTAAATTTAAACATTCAAAAATTTTTTTCAAAATTAAAAATAAAAAAATGATAGAAATTATTCTTGATAAAATTAATATATTCGCGAATGAAATTTTAGTAATAATTAAGAAGGAAGATTACTCACAATTTGAAAAAATAAAAAATAAAAAAAAATATAAAAATAAAATTAAAATTTTATTCCAAAAAAAAATAAATGGCATGGCTACTGCAATATCGATAGGCCTAAAAAAAAGCAAAAATTCTGACTTTTTTGTACTCTGGTCTGATCAAATATATATAAGCAAAAAAACAATTCAAAAGGGATTAAAAATTCACTTAAAGCAAAAGATTCTTACATTCCCAGTGGTCTGGAAAGAAAGTCCTTATACTCTAGTTATAAAAAAAGAAAAAAAATTTTTTGACATTATTCAACAAAGAGAGGTTGGGGAAAAACTTCAGAACGGTTTTTCAGATTGCGGATTTTTTGTGGGTAGAACTTCTTTTTTTAAAAAGAAACTGCTTAATTTAATAAAAGAAAAAAAAATTTTTACAAAAAAAACAAAAGAGTATGATTTTTTACATTCTTTTAAATACATCAAAAATAAAAAAAAAATATTTCTTTACAAAATTAAAAATAAAAAAGAGTCAAACGGAATTAATTATCTTGATGAAATTATTTAAAACTGTTTCGATTATTATCCCATCATACAATGAGGTAAGCACAATATCAAAACTAATTAAAAAAATTAAAGCAATCAATTTAAGTTCAATTAAATTTAAAAAAGATATCATTGTTATAAATGATGGTTCAACCGATGGAACAAAATCTGTTTTAAAAAAGATAAAAGGTATAAAGGTTTTAAATACAATAAATCAAGGTAAAGGAAAGGCTGTACAAGCTGGTATAAAAGCATCTAATTCTGACTATATACTCGTACAAGATGCCGACCTTGAATATGATCCTCAAGACTATTTTGTACTACTAAAACCCCTTCTATCAAAAAAAAAAATTGCAATTTATGGAAGCAGAACTTTAATGAACCAAAAAAAATATGAAAATAAAATTTTTATTGGTAAACATCCTAATCAAGGATTTGGTCCATATATTATGAATAAAATTTTACAACTAATTTTTTATATTTTATATAAACAAAATATCCATGATCTTTTAACGGGCTATAAAGTTTATGAAAGAAAATTTTTTTATTTTAACAAAATAATAACAAATGGTTTCGAAACTGATCATGAAATAAGCGTCAAATTAATTAAGAATAATTATAAGATTTTAGAGATACCTGTTAATTATAATCCCAGAACAGTTCAAGAAGGAAAAAAAATAAAATTTACTGATGGTGTAAAGGCAATATATACTTTAATTAAATTCTTATGACGGCAATTTTAATAAATCCAAAACTTATAATTAATAGAAAAGATAAGTTTACAACTGGCATAGTTTATATGCCTATAGCACTCGCATATATAAATTCAATCTTGTTAAAATCCAAAATTAACACCAAAATCATTGATTTATTTGGGTCAAATCCAAATAAAGTCAAAATAAATCAAAATAAATTAGAACTTGGAAACGATCTTGCAAAATATGATAATATTCTTTCTGAACGCGATGCAGTTTATTTTCTTTATGCCAACCAGGTAATAAATCATGATAATATTTGTGAAACAATTGCTTACTTAAATAATAAATATCCCCATAATAAAATTGTATTAATTGAAAATACCCAGGCTGTAACAGCTTACTCATTAAGAAAAGTTAAAAATGATTTTTTAAAAATAGGTGTCGATATAATTATTTGCGGAGATCCAGAAATAAAAGTTAAAAATCTATATAAAAAAATTGTGCAAAATGAAGACTACTCTTCAATAAATAATATAATCACTTCTAGCTTTGATAATTCTAAAAATGATAATATTGAAGATATTGACGAATTGCCATTTCCTGAGTGGCATGGATTTAATCTAGAAAATTATTGGTCTTTAAAACATGCCCATGGTCCACTTACCAAAAGAAAATATATGCCAATCCTAACTTCAAGAGGATGTCCATATGCTTGTAAATTTTGTGTTATCCCAACAACTACTTATAGAAGTTGGAGAGGACGATCAGCAAAAAATGTTGTTGATGAAATTGAGGTTATAAAAAATAAATATAATGTTACAGAATTTCATCTTGAAGATCTCAATCCTACGGTTAATGAGAAAAGAACTATACAAATTTGCGAGGAGTTAATTAATAGAAATTTAAAGATTAATTGGAAGATTGTTTCTGGCACTAAAATCGAAAGTATCAAAAGTTTAAAAACTATAGACTTGATGAAAAAATCTGGCTGCACTTATATATCTATATCTCCTGAAAGTGGTTCTACTAAAGTTATGAAATTAATTGACAAACCATTTGATCTTAATCACGGAAAAAAATTAATTCAGAGAATGAATTTAAATAAAATAAAAAGTCAGGCTTGTTTTGTTCTCGGTTTTCCAGGGGAAAATGATGAGGATAGAATGTTAACCAAAAAAATAATACAAGAATTTACAAGAAATGGCCTAGATGAAATTGCTGTATTTATAATTACACCAATTCCTGGATCGGAAATTTACAGTAAGTTTTCAGGATTCAATTCTTATTCAGAATTAAATTTTTCTCCTATTTGGAGAGATGACTATAAAAAATTAAATAAATTCAGAATCAATCTTTACAGACTGTTTATACTTAATAAGCTTATTTTTTTTCCATTAAAAATATTTAAACAAATATTTAATTTTTTATTTTTTAATTTTGAGACAAAAATGGAAATGGTTCCTTTCAAAGCAATGAAATTATTAGCATTAGAATTTAGAGCAAAATTTTGAACAAACTAAACATTACAATATTTTCAGGTGGAAGTGGTAATCAAGAATTAATTAAAGTTATTAGTAAAATGTCTTGGATAAATACTAATATAATAACAAATTGCTACGATGATGGAAAATCTACTGGCAGATTAAGAGCGATAGTTAAAAATATGCTTGGCCCATCGGATTTAAGAAAAAATGTTTTCAACATGTTGGAACCAAGAAATTATGAAAATAAATTATTAAAAAGAATTTTAGAATTCAGGGTATCTAATATTTCATTTTATAAAATGCATAAAGAATTTTTATCTAATAAAGGAGCTATTAGTGAACTATTAGCCACGCTTCCTAAATCAAAATACTCTATTATTGAAAAATATGTTAAAATTTTTTTAAAAAAATTTTCAAAATTTAAAATTATTGAAAAAGATGTAGCCTTTGGAAATATTATTTTTGCAGGTATTTTTTTAAAATATAATAATTTTAATTATGCCTCTGAAATATTTAATAAAATCTTTCTAGGCAAAGAAGTTGTTTTGAACGTCACTAATGGAGAAAATTTATATCTAAAAGCTATCAGAGAGAACGGAGATATAACATACGAAGAAGGAAGCTTAGTAATTAATTCTGGAAGCAGAATTAAAGATATTTTTTTAGTAAAAAAAAAATTTGACCTCCATCAAAGAAAAAAAATTAATCAACTAGATTATAATAGCAAGTACAATTTTTTAAAAAAAAAAAATATTTATCCAAAAATAAATGAAAAACTAAAAAAAATTTTACGAAATAGTGATTTAATAATATTCGGCCCTGGAACTCAGTTTTCCTCCTTATACCCCTCTTATCTTACTCAAGATATCTGCAATTCTATACAACAATCAAAAGCGGTAAAGATTTTTGTTAGCAATATTTTTTATGATTTTGACATTGTTAACCAAGACATTAATTATTTAATAAATAATTTTTTTTATTTTATGTCTAATAGAAACAAAATTACCATAAAAAAAGATAAATTAATTAATTATTATTTTATAAATAATTTTGATGATCAGGACATCAATAATTCTAATAAAAAAGATTATATAAGCCCAGGAAAAATTTTAAAAAGTTCGAAATTCCAATTTTTAGATTGGGAAAAAAAAGCTGGTATACACTATCCTGGATTGCTCTTAAAAAAATTTATCAATGTAAGTAA
>Ga0315905_10005382_pt1 | contig 13048 bp, 8 predicted proteins | sample LakEriMetagenome_5_FD_203522 | JGI IMG/M metagenome (GOLD analysis project Ga0315905, IMG submission 203522) | Freshwater fungal communities from buoy surface, Lake Erie, Ohio, United States - Buoy 4 MA121 | ecosystem: Environmental > Aquatic > Freshwater > Lake | place: USA: Lake Erie, Ohio... | reverse complement strand
AGCAGCGGATTGGTGGTCACCGTCGTGGGCTGGCTCGGATCGATGGCGACCTTGTTCAGCACGTTGAACCAAACCGAGAGTCCGTCCTGCGGCGGCGTGGGCCGGGGGCGGTTGGCCGAGATTTCCCCGGTCTCATAGCTTACGTTGAGCTGCGTGAACGCGTCGCGGATCAGGCGCGGCTCCCAGCGCAGCGCCGCATAGAGCCGGCGGTCGTCCTCGAAGGCGGGCTTTTGGCGGAATTTCTTGTCGTCGTTCAGGCCGATGACGCGCACTGCCAGCCGGTCCTTCATGATGGACTGGTTCAGATCGAGTACCTCGCGGTGCGAATCGTAGCGGCTATAGGTCTGCTGAAAGACCAAGGCATTTTTGCGCAGATTCGGGACTTTCAGCTGGTTGTTGATGATGCCCGCCGGGCTACCAAGGCCGAACAGAATGGCATTGGCCCCACGTGAAATATCGACGCGCTCGGTGTTATACGAATCGAGCCCGATATCAGTGGGGAAAAAATCCCGGGTGAGATCAGCGCCGCTCAGTCCACGCACCCGCGTCGAAACATTCGGGCTCTGAAGATTGGCTTCCGCATTGGAAAAATTATTGCCCGTGCTGACACCCGAGTAGTTGCCGCCGGGGCCGGAAGCTTCCGTGCCCGTCGTGTAAACGAGAATGTCCTTGGTGTTCGTCGAGCCCGTGTCGGCCAAAAATTGGGCGTTCACCACGCTGATCGCCGCGCCGACATCGCGGAGCTCCGTGCGCAGGCGTGTGCCCGCCAACGTCGACGCCGACTGGTAGCCTTTGTCAGTGTCCGTCTCGACCACGAACGGCGTGAGCTTCACCACCTCTTCGGGATCGGGAACGACCGGGGCTGCGACTGTCCCCGGAATCACCGTCGATTTCCCATCCGCGGCCTTGGCGGCAGCCGGAGTAGTCGGCGCGGCCAGTTGAGCCGAGAGCGAGGAGGCGCCGAGCAGGCCGAAAACGGCGCACACGACTCGAGGGGTCCGATCAAAAAAAAGCGAGGAATAGGGTTTCATGGGATAAATGAGTGAGGCGTTGCCCGGCGGGAACCGGGCCAAAGTGAACGACTGCGTTTTCCCGTTCGACGGGACAACCCACCGCGGCTGCCATGCGGTGGGGTTGGGCAACAGGCAGTGCCGCTCAGAGCAGCGCGCGGATCTCTTCGAGGGCTTGCTTGGTGCGCTTGATGCCTTCGATTTCGCTGTGCTTGTGACCTTCGTATTCGATGCCGATGTAGCCGTTATAACCGGCGCCGACCGTGATCTTTACCATCCGCTCAAAATCGAGGGTCATCTCGATCTTCTCGCGGCGGTCTTCCGTATAAAAACGGCCGGCACCGGTGTCCCAGTCCCACGATTTGGCGCTCACGGACTGCTTCACCCAAGGCATGAACTCACGCAGACCTTGATAGGGATTGTAGAGTTCGGACTTAACCCGGTCGGTGTAGAAATTCCCAAAGTCAGGCAAGATGCCCACACGTTTGTGGTCGGCCAACTTCATCACATTTGTGAGCCACTTGCCATTGGAGGAAGGCCCACCGTGATTTTCGACGACGACCCAGAGGCCGCGTTTGTCGCCCTCGACGCACAATTGATGGAGCCCGGCGGCCGCGAGTTTGGCCTGCTCGTCCCACGGGAGGGTGGCGTCGCTCGCCGCGTTGACGCGGATGCTGTGGCACCCGAGAAACGCCGCCGCATCCAACCACTTCAAGTGGTTCGCCACGGTTTTTTGCCGACCGGCTTCGGTCGGCGCGCCCAAACTGCCCTCGCCGTCACACATGATGAGCAGGCTGGCGACGCCCTCGCCCGCCGCGCGGCTCTTCATTTCCCCGAGGTAGGCTTGGTCCGTCGCCTTGTCCTTAAACATCTGGTTCACGTATTCGATGCCGTCGATTCCGACGGATCGGGCGATCTTCGCGAACTCGAGGTTGTCGAGCGGCTCGGCCCCGGCGCGCTTGAGGAAGCGCTTGTTGAGCGACCATTGCGCGAGCGAAATCTTGAAGGCGGCAGGTTTTGCCGCCGGCGTCGCGGCCGCGCGGGCGAGCGGGCTCAGCGCGCCGAGAGCACCAAGCGCAGCGGCAGATTTAAGAAAGGAACGGCGGGTGGAGGGGGCGGTTGGGTTGATCATAAAAAAGCGAAGCCGAGGTTTTTTAAACCCCGGCTTCGCGGCAACCCAGAAACGGCTTCAGGCGAGAATCGCCCGATGAATGCTCAAATCAACGGGCTGCCGACGGATCGAAAAGTGGCACGGGCGTCCCGCCCGTGGGTTCGGAACATGGGCGGGACGCCCATGCCACGACGAACCCGAATTCGAACCACATTGGACAACCGCTCAGGCGATGTCGGCGATCGTCCAGCCCTTACGATAGGTCGGGTAGATCAATTTGTCGGCCTCGGGGTTGTTCGTCTTCATCGCGACGGGATCCCACGTGAACTTTCCGCCCACGAGAATCGCCATCGTGCCGAGGCAAACCATCTCGGTAAACGGCACCGAGTATTCGAAGTTCGAACCGGCGGCGAGCGGGTTGTTGGCGCGGATCGCGGCGGTCCATTCGTAATGCGGATTGTTCTCCGGCACGCGGGGAATAGTCTTCGGCGGGAACGACGGCGTGAGCTCCCGGTGCAACGCCTCCGGGATAAAGCGCGGGCTGTTGCAGTAGTCGTTACCGTCGTAAACGGTGCCCTTGCTGCCGATGATGAGCTGGCCACCTTTGGCGAGTTGGCGGCTCTCTTCCATCTGCGCGGGTTTCGCGGGCTTCTCGCCGCCTTCGTACCAGGTGAGTTTGACCGGCGGCAGATTGCCCCGCGCGGGGAACTGATACTCGACGATGGCCGACTTCGGGAACGCGATCGGGCTCTTGCCCACGATCTTCTTGAGTTCGACGGTCGTCGGCGCGCCAAGTTTCAAATTCCAGTAAGCGGCGTCCATCAGATGGCACGCCATGTCGCCGAGCGCACCGCAACCATAGTCGATAAAACCGCGCCATTTGAACGGATGGATCGCGTTGCTGTAGGTGCGATCCTGCGCTCGGCCGAGGAAGAGGTCCTGCGAGAAACCTTCCGGCGGGGTGTCCGCCTTCGGCCACTCCTGCATGCCCTGCGGCCACACGACTTGCTCTTTGCCGTCGGGTCCCATCGCAGCCGAACGGTTGGTCCAGATTTGCGCCTCGCGCACCTCGCCGAGCACGCCCGCATTGAACCATTCCTGCACGAGACGAATGCCTTCGCCGGCGTGGCCCTGGTTGCCCATCTGGGTGCAGACGCCGTTCAAGCGCGCCAGCCGCAACAGCTCCCGCGCTTCGCCGACGGTCTGCGTCAGCGGCTTCTGCACATAAACGTGTTTGCCCAGCATGATGGCCATGTAGGCCGGCAAGAAATGCATGTGGTCCGGCGTCGAGACGCAGACCGCATCGATCTGGTCGTCCATCTCGAGCAGCATCTTCCGAAAATCGGTGTAGCGCTTCGCATTCGGGAATTCCGCGATCAGTTTCTTGCGGTTGCTGCCCCCACGGGGGGTATCCAAATTCCAATCCACATCGCAGAGGGCGACGACGTCCTCGTTCTTATGCGGCATGATGTCCGAGAAGCCCTTGCCGCCGCAACCGATCTGCGCGAGGCGGATTTTGGCGCCGGCCGCGATCGGCCGCGGCTTGCGCGGATTCTTGGCCAGCGTCGCGCAGCCGGCGAAGCCGAGCATCGACGCGGCCACGGCGGAAAACGCGATGAAGTCGCGGCGATTCATATGATTTGAGGATGATTCGTTCATAACTTTGGGGGATTGAGGGGATCGGAGAGCCAGACGCTCGCCACCGAGGACGGATGCCACGGTTATAAAAAACTATCCCAATGCAACGCCTGTGATGGGTGCTGCCGAAATATTCTTAACCGCTTATGCATCCCATCGCTTTTGCGCCGCAGGCTTGCCGCCCGACCCGCCCCGACTTCCTCGTCACCACCCGCACCCCCGACCATCCCATCATCCGCGGCCCCGCGAAAAACGTCACCTTGCTCGCCACCGCGCTCCGTAGCGCCACCGCTTCAGTCCGCGAGTTCATTCGCCGGCACACGCCGTTCCTGCTTTGCCCGCCGCCGGCAAGTTCCCACATTGGCCCCATGCCTGCCGAAACTTACCTCTCCCTCGCACTCCGCGAGTTCGCCCGGCTCCGGCAGATCGCCGACCGTGCCATCGCCCAGCTTCCACCGGGCACGTTTACCACCCCACCAGCGCCCGGCGACAACAGCGTCGCCGCCATCGTCAAACACGTCGGCGGCAACTTGCTCTCCCGTTGGACCGATTTCCTCACGACCGACGGTGAGAAACCCGGCCGCGACCGCGACACCGAGTTCGTTATCTTGCCCACCGACACGCCCGAGCACCTCCTCAACCGTTGGGCGCAGGGCTGGGTCGCGCTCTTCACCGCGCTCACCCCGCTCACCGCCGCCGATCTGGACCGCACCATCACCATCCGCGGCGAACCATTGACGGTGCTGCAAGCCGTCCAACGCCAGCTCACCCACTACGCCTACCACGTCGGCCAAATCGTGTTTATCGCCAAACATTTTGCCGGGCCCCGCTGGCAAAGCCTCAGCATCGCTCCCGGCCAATCCGCTGCCTTCAACCGCGCGCCGACGAAGTATCTGGAGAAATCCTGAGTGGCGGCACTTTCCCGCACGCTCGGCCGCGCCAACCGAAAGTCCCCGTCGGCCCGCTTGGGCTTGTGCTGCCCGCTACTCGGTCCTCACTACCCGCTACTCCCGCCATGCAACTGACCAAACACTGGGCCGCCCAACTCGACGATTACGCCATCGACCTTGCCTGGTCGCCCGACGGCACCCAACTCGCCGCCGCCAGCTCCGCCGGCCCCGTTTCGCTCTTCGCCTCAGCCGACGGAAAAAAACTCCACGAGCTGCCAGGCCACGAGAACGGCACCAACTGCCTCGCATGGCAGCCTTCCGCCTCAACCTCCGGCACTCAATTCTCACCCCTCAACTCTCAACTTCATCTCGCTACCGGCGGCCAAGACGGTGCCGTGAAATTCTGGGACGCCACCGCCGGTCAACACACCGCGACCTCCCCCCTCGGCCCCACCTGGGTCGAACACCTCGCCTGGGTCCCCGCTTCCACCTCCCGCGCGGAATCCGGCTCACCGCTCTCAGCTCTCAACGCTCAGCTTCTTTTCGCCTCCGCCGGCCGCAAACTCGTCGCCCTCCGCGCCGACGGCTCCGTGGCCCACGCCTTTCCCCTCGCCGCCAAATCCATCTCTGCCCTCGCCGCCCAGCCCGCCGGCGGCTGCGTCGCGGCCTCGCATTTCGGCGGCGTGCAGCTCTGGGATGCCGATGATTTTGTCCTCCAGAAAGAGTTCCCCTACGCCAACGGCATCCACGCCCTCGTCTGGTCGCCCGACAACCGCTGGCTCGTCTCTGGCAACCAAGACCCGAGCGTCCACCTCTGGATTCCGGAAACTGACGTCGAACTTCACATGAGCGGCTATGAGTCGAAAGTGAAACACCTCTCCTACGACCATACCTCGCGCTGGCTCGCGACCGGCGGCGGCCGCGACGCCTGCATCTGGGACTGCGCCGGCGAGGGCCCCGAAGGCCGCGAACCCGCCATGCTCCCGCACAACGCGCCGGTGTGCGCCGTCGCTTTTCAAAACGCGCACAGCCTCCTCGCGACCGCGAGCCTCGACGGCGTCGTGCAACTCTGGAGCCCCGAGCGCGCCAAACCCCTCCGCGCCACCGTGAAAATGCCCGCCGCCGCGACGAAACTCGTCTGGTCCCCCGACGACCGCTTCCTCGCCATCGGCTCCGAAAAAGGCGCCGTCTACGTGCTCAAGAGCGAGGCGTGAGCTGGCCGACGGAAACGGCGTTTAACTCAAACGTCGTCGAACCCCCAACTGCGGCCGATTGTTCGCTCCAGAAAGAATCCCTTGCGGGTCAATGCCGTCAGGCTACGTTCCTTCCGTGAGCATCGCCGAACTTCGCCAGCTCCCCCCTGAAGAGAAGCTCAAGATCATCGAGACGCTTTGGGGTGATCTCGCGACCGATGAGGCCTCGTTTTCCAGCCCCATTTGGCACGGCGACAAATTGAAGAGCACCGAGGTGGAGTTTGCGGCGGGCCAGATCGAAGTCATGGCTTGGGCCGAGGCTAAGAAAGAGTTGCGGCAGCGGTTCGAATGAAGGTCAGAATTCTCCGATCGGCCATCGAAGATTTGGCGGCAGGCCGGAAATTTTACGATCAACAGCAAGCCGGCGTGGGTGATTACTTTTTCGACAGCCTGTTTTCGGAGATCGATTCACTGGTGTTATTCGCGGGCGTTCACCGACTGCATTTCGGCTTCCATCGACTGCTCGCCAAACGTTTCCCTTACGCCGTCTACTATCGGATCGAAGCCGGCGAGGCGGTCGTTTTTCGGGTCTTGGACTGTCGGCGCGACCCCGCGTGGAGTCAGGGCGCATTGAAAAACTAAGAAGCCTAAGGTATCAGCCGCCGGGCCGAGCCGAAGGACCGGAAGGAGTCGAGCCGAAGGGGTCAGAGCCGAAGGCCGAGCCGTGGAAGGTCGCGGCGGCGATAAAGCGGGCGACCACCGCCTCGAATCCCTGGCTCGCCCAAGCGCTAAGCATGGGCAGTCAGTTTCACCTGAGCCGGTTGGCGAGCGCCTGCCGGGCGAACCCCGCGCCGTTGCAGGCCCACCTCGACCGGATAACAAAGCGCAAAGTCTGCCCCCTTTTTCCGGCCTCCTGTTTCCGGTCTTTTTCCGGCCTCAACGGGCGACGGGAATTAGAACTCAAGGGTCGTCGTGAAGCGCCAGCTTCGCGGCTCTTGCAGGTAGACACGACGGAGGCCGGTGAAGTCGGAGTTGAAGCGGCCGCGGCCGACGAGCGACTCGTTGAAGGCGTTCTTCACGTTGAGCTGGAGGGTAAGCTTCGATTTCAACCAGGGGAGGCGCGCGGCGTAGCCGACGAAGAAGTCGGCGGCTTTAAGAGGATCGCCGTAGTATTTTTTCCCGAAGTTCGCGGAGGTGGAGCGGAGGTCGACTTGCATGTAGCTCTTGGCGGAGAAGCGATACGCGCCGCCGAAGAAGCCGCCTTTGAGCCGCCCCTCAGTCAGGGAGTAGCGGGAGGTGATATTGAATTTGTGCGGGCGGGTGCCGAAGGACTGCTCCTGATTGTCGGCGTTGTCCTGAATCGCGTCTTCGAGGAACGCGAGTTCCTGCGTGATGGTGCGGGAGGTGGCGGCGATGACAGCGCCGTTGTCCTTCGAGCGGACGAAGGTCGTGAAGTCGGTGAGGTAGGGTTCGCGTTCGTTGAAGTAATTTTGCCGGCCGCGGTCGGAGTAGGAATAGGTGAGGCGGGTGGTCCACTGGCGGACGGGGTTGGCGACGAATTCGAGTTCCGCGCCCCGCGAGGCGACGTCGATCATGAAGGCGGTGAAAGAGACGGCGCGGGCGTCGCGCTCGCTTTGGGTGATGCGGCCTTGGGTCTGGAGGTGGTCGAGGACGGCGGTGGTCGAGGAGACGAAGTAGTTGGGCGAGCCGGGGATGACGGGGGTGTCGCGGAGGAATTCGGTCTCGTAGTAATTTGCGCGCATGAAGAAGCGGCCGTCCTTGGTGAGGTCGATCATCACGCCGTAGTCGCGGCCCTTGCCGTCGGTGGGGGGCGGGAGGAGATTGGGGAGAATCGTGCGGTCGAACCGGGGGGCGCCGACGTTCGTGGACTGGTTGTAGAAAACGGAAAAGCGATCGTTGAGGTGAAAGACGGCGCCGGTGGTGCGCGTGGTGGGCTGGTAGCGGTAGCGCTTGTATTGGCCGGTGACGACCTCCCACTCGCCGGAGACGCGCTCGCGGGCGAGGACGCGCGGGTCGGTGGCGGCGAGGCGCTGGGTGAGGCCGTCCTTGAAGACGATGTCGTCCACGCGGTAGCCGAAGGTGGTGACGAGTTTTTTATTCCACCAAGAATTCTGCATGGCGAACATGAGGGTGTCGGTAAGCTTGATACTGTCGCCGGTGCCGCCGGCACTGCCGGTGACGGTGCGGACGTTGGCGTTTTTCACGGTGGTGGTGGTTCCGGTGGTGACGGCGACGGGGCGCGGGGCGAAGGGGAGCGCGGGGTTGCCTTGGTAGTAGGTCGTGTAGTCTCCGAGGGTGACGTAGTGACGGCGCCAGAGATTGTTCGCGCCATTTTCGGGGGTGGCGTTGGCGAGCGGGACGTTGTTTTCATCGACGAGGATTTCGGAGCCGTCGTGTTTCGTGCGGTTGACCTTGCCGGTCTCGCCGAGGCCGGCGAGGCGGTGGAAGCCCCATTTGCCGAGGTTGAGCTCGTAGGCGGCAGTCAGGCGGAGCACATCGTTTTTGAACTGGGTGCTCTCGGGTTTCCACGCGCCCTCCATGTAATATTGGCCGGCGCGGGGATTGGGGACGGTGCCGCCGGTGGCGCTAAGGGGATCCGGGAGCGTGAGATTGGGATCGGCGCGGAGGGCGATGTCATTGCTCTGGGTGTTCCAGCCGGTGGCGAAGGCATCGGAGTCGTTGTGGAGGTAGGCGAACTCGATGGAGGCCTCTTTGGAGACGCGCTGCTCGACGGTGATTTGGTGATTGGCGTAGTCTTGGAGGAAGTAGGAGCCGGGGCCGTTGAACGTGTAGTCGTAGGGCATATCCGCGGGCTTGAGGAGGGTCGGGCCGGGGCCGGCGGCAAAGCCGATACTCTGGAGCTCGTTGCGGAGATTGAAGAAGGTGCCGTCGTTTTCGTAGAACGCGAAACGGTTGTTGGCGCCGAAGGTGGCGAGGCCGCGCGGGGTATCGGTGGCGGTGACGAAGCCGTCCTTCACCACGGCGCCTTGGGCGCGCCAGAGGGTGATTTGGTCACCGGCGTTCCAAGGCCAGGCGGCGTGGCGCTTGAGCCTGCCGCTCTCGAAGGAGCCGCGGACAAGGGTGTCTTTGAATGGCCGATACGTGACGGCACCCGTCCAGCGGCGGGTGTCTTCGAAATCCCAGTGGCGCCAGCCCTCGCGGTCGCCGCTGAGGCCCATGAGGCGGAGGCCGAGCTTTTGGGGGACCAGGACGCGATTGAGATCGAGTTCGTAGCGCTGCTGGGCCCACGAGCCGAACTGGGCTTTGGCGACGGAGCGATCGCGCAGGAGGTTGGCGCGTTTGGTGGCGAGGGTGACGAGGCCGCCGGCGCTGCTGAGGCCGAAGAGGACGGAGTTGGGGCCACTGGAGACTTCGACGCGCTCAATGTTGTAGTTGTCCTGCGGAGCGGCGGTTTCGACGAGGTCGATGGCGTAACCGGCAGCGATACCGCGGATGCGAAAATCGCCGGTGGTGCCGTCGGATTTGCGCGTGGTGGGAGAGTTGAAGCCGGCGTTGGAATCCTCAAACTCGCTCTCGACGTTGGTCGCGTAGGCGAGCATTTCGGAGAGGTTGTTCGCTGCGATGTCGGAGAGAAACTCGGGCGTGAAGACGGAGATGGAAGCGGCGGTGTCTTTGAGCGCCGAGTTGAGGCGGCTGCCGGAGGTGGTGTTGGCGGCCTGGTAGCCGACGTCTTGCTCGGAGCGGACTTCGAAGGGGGAGAGGACGGTGGCGGTATCGCCTTTGGCCGCAGCGGCGGGGCCGGCGGCGGACGAGGCCGGTGGGAGCTGAGCGGACGTGAGCGTCGCGCAGAGGGCGGTGGCGAAGACGGCGAGGAGCCGTCGCGCGGTGGAGTGAGGGAACGTCCAAGTGAGTGCGTTGAGGTGCATGGAAAAAAGGCCACATATTTCCACGCTTGGGCAACAAAACGGAGTCGAGGGGGTTACGAATCAGTTAAACCCCGCCCAGACCCAATTCCCCGGAAAATCCAGTCCCCTATCAGTAAAAAGGCCGGTCTCGGAAGACCGGCCTGAGAGCGAAAAGCTCAGAAGCGATACGTGACGCCGGTCGTGGCACGCATGCCGTGCATCGTGTAGTCCTCGGGGTTGTAGGCGAAACCCTGATAGGAAACCTGCGGACGGTCGGTGAGGTTCGTCATGTTGAGGAAGAGCTTCATGCGGTCGCTCACCTGGTAGCTCGCCACGAAATCCACGCGCTCGTTGGCCGCGAAGATATCGTCGAACGTAAAATCGAAATCGAGGCCTTCGAGAAAATCGGAGCGGAAGCGGTAGCTGATTTCCGAACGGAATCGCCCGATGGTGTATTCGAGCGCGGCGTTAAACATGAAGTCGGAGAAACCGTAGGTCGGAAGTTTTTCGGTCAGACGGCCGGGGTATTTTCCATCGCTCTCGGTAAAGGTCGCGCTGAGGTCCACCCCAAAGCCATCAAAGGGCTTGGGGAGGAACACGAGCTTCTGGCGGGCGATCAGCTCCACCCCGTAGTTCACCGCGCCGAGCGCGTTTTCGGGGCGAGAGACACGATAGGTCGTAGGCACGCCGTTTTCATCGAGCACCTCTGTAGCGGAGCTGTTGTAATAAAACCCATCCATCGTCTTGTAGAACGCGCCGACGGAGTAGAGCCCGCGGTTGGCGGTGTAAAATTCGAGCTGCACGTCGAAATTGTCCGAGGTCGTCGGCTCGAGGTCCGGGTTGCCGTCGGTGATGGTGTCGTTGTCGATGTTGACCAGGCGACCGCGGAGCAGGTCGTCGAGGTCGGGACGGCTGTAGCTGCGGTTGTAGCTGCCGCGCAGGATCAGGTTGCGCCCCAGCTCGTGACGGAGGTGCGCGCTCGGGAGCCACTGGTTGTAGGTGCGTTCGCGATTCACCACCTCGACGCGGGCCGCGCGGGCGCCGAGGGCGGGGATGAACTGGTTGGTCGTCGATTCGAAGGTGTTGCGCTCCATGCGGAGGCCCGGTGTCAGCGTCGTGCGGCCTTTGGTCACCGCGCCCATCACATAGGCGCTGTGCGTCGTCTCACGGCTCAGGAAATCGTTGAAGACGCTGTTCTGAAACGCGGCGGGCGCCTGCAAGACGAAGAGCTCAGGACGGCTGCGGAAAAGGGCCTCGAGCTTCGGAATGTCCGTCTCAAGGGACATGGGAATACCGGCGACCGTGCGATTGCTGCGGCGCATGATGTCAGCGTAAGGAAAACCACTGGCGGCCGTGCCCGTCACATAGACGCTGCTCGAGGCATCCTGCTCGCGCGTGCTGCGGTTAGTTTTGAGCCCGAACTTGAGTTTTCCGGACAGCGCGTCGCCCCGGTAGGATTTCTCCACGTCCACCTTACCGGACATGACTTCCTCAGCGTATTCCGAGGGATTGATCGTCATATCGCCGCGCGTGATCGTCGTCGTGTCGAACGCGCTTTTCCCGTTCAGGTTGGTGTATTTGGGACGGAGCGTGTCGGAGCGGTCGTAGGCGTTTTGGAAGCCGGTGTTGCGGACGACGTATTGGAGGCTGCGGTCGGTGTTGCGTTCATTTTCAGCGTAGTAGCCGCTGTAGTTGACCTTGATCGTGTCGAAGCGCTGCTCGCCGCCGGCGGTGAAGGAGAACAGATCGTTGTCGGCCTCGCTCTGGCGGTTTTGGTAGCGGTGTTCGTTGTTCGTGAGGCGGCCGGCGCCGGTGCGCGGCGTGATGTACAGCACGTTGGCCGCGCCGCCGCTCGTGACCATATAGATGCGCTCCTCGGGCTTTTCGGCCGTGGTGGTGTTGTGGCTGAAGCTGGGGCGGAAAAACAAGGTCGCATTCGCGCTGAGCCGATAGTCGAGCGAGCCGGTCAACCCCCATGACTTCACATCGCGGAAGTTCGTCTGAGGCGTGCCGATGCTGTGAAAGTAGAGCGGCTCGGTGAGCTTGAGGTCGGGCCGGTCGGTGGGGCGGACGTAAAGGTAGTCGAGATCGACGTTGTCGTAGGCGCGGGAGGTCTCGTAGGCCGAGACCGTGAAACTGACCCCGAGGTTTTTAGTGCCGCCACCAACGCTCAAAATGTCGCTGTAGAGAAGCCCGGTGTCGTAGCTCCACTGGTTGTTCATATCGTAATACACCCCGGCTGTCGTGATCTTGATCTCGCGACCGTCGCGCTCGAAGGCTGAGCGCGAGATGGTGTTAATGATGCCGCCGATCGCATCGCCGTCGCGGTCGGCGGTGGGCGCTTTGACCACCTCGATATTGCTCACGCCGTCGGCGAGGAGCTGGCTCGTGGCGAAACCGCGGCTGTTGCCCGACGTGGGCGTGCGAAAGCCATCGGTCTGAAACGAATTATATTTCGACTCCATGCCGCGGATGTTCACGCCGTTGGGGGTTCCGTCTTCGTCTTCGTTGACGCTGAGGCCGGGCAGGCGCTGCAGCGTGTAGCCGATATTCCCGCTGATCATCTGGCCGAAGGTGTCCTCGGAAACAATGTTCACGATACCACTGGCCGTTTTCTGTTGGTTGATGGCGAGGGACTGGCCGCGCGCCGACTCGGCGACGGTAAATGACTCCATCTTCATCACTTTGCTTTCCAACGTGGCATTCACGCTCGCAGTCAACCCGCCCGAAACAGCGACGTCGGTCGTGTAGGCGTCGAGGCCGACATAGTCTACTTCCACGCGGTAGCTGCCGGCAGCGACTCCCGGCAGCGAGAAGCGGCCCTCGGCATCGGTATAGGCGACGGCAGTGGTGCCGAGCAGTTTGACGACGGCGCCTTGGAGCGACTTGCCCGTGACGGCGTCGGAGACGCGGCCGTTGATACTACCCGCCGCAGCTTGTGAAAAAGCCGTGGACGAGAGCAGGGCCAGCGCGAGGAGCGCGAGGGCGGATACGGCGAGGAGCCGTCGCGCGGTTGAGTGAGGGAACGTACAGGTGAGTGCGTTGAAGTGCATGAAGTGGGAGACTGACGTTCCCACACTTGAGTAACAAAACAGCGTCGGGTGAGTGACGAATCAGTTAAACCCTTCCCAGATCCGATCCCCTTGAACATCCAGCCCCCCATCAGTCAGTCCCCTTGCCGTAACCTCGAAGAGGATTTGATATCCCGCCTCTTAATTTGACCTGCCGAGTCTTTCGGAATCTTATCCTTCCGTGCCTGCTCTCTCTTTGCTCGATCGAGCTTATAACACGTTTCTCTCCGCGAAGGTGAGAGCGGGGG
>Ga0315905_10005381_pt1 | contig 13050 bp, 13 predicted proteins | sample LakEriMetagenome_5_FD_203522 | JGI IMG/M metagenome (GOLD analysis project Ga0315905, IMG submission 203522) | Freshwater fungal communities from buoy surface, Lake Erie, Ohio, United States - Buoy 4 MA121 | ecosystem: Environmental > Aquatic > Freshwater > Lake | place: USA: Lake Erie, Ohio... | reverse complement strand
CCTATAACTATTTCTGGGCATCTACCGAAGTCAATGCTTCGAATGCTAAACTTCAAAACTTCCTATCTGGTGGTGCTGTTTTAGATTTTGGTAAATCCGCCACAGGAGGAACAGTTAGAGCCGTACGAACGATTACCATTTCACCATCAACTACGCCTGTTTTAGCTGCCACTACACCGGCTTCCTCCGTGGGTACCACGTCTGCTGTGGTAGGTGGAAATGTAACCGATGAAGGAATGACGCAGGTTACCGCTAGAGGTTTTGTCTACGGAACAAGTGCGGGTTCTTCTACTTTTAGCGTCAATACAGGTACAGGTGCGGGAGCATTTACCGCCACGCTTACGGGCTTAACAACTGGGACAACCTATTATGTACGGTCCTTTGCTACCAATGCCCAAGGAACTACTTACGGAACGGAGGTAAGTTTTACTCCAGTAAGGATCATAACCACAGTGACCATCGGCACTCAGGTCTGGACAAACACCAACTTAGATGTGACGACCTATCGAAATGGGGATCCAATCACCTATGCAGCGAATATCACGGAGTGGAATGCAGCAAATAATGCTGGGGTTGGTGCATGGTGTTACTATTTTTGGGATGAAGCGAACGGACCTATTTTGGGAAAACTTTACAATTGGTATGCTGTCAATGATTCAAGATTGTTAGCACCTACTGGATATCATATTCCTACTGCCGCAGAGTATACCACTTTGGCCTCGAATTCTGCCAGCTCTCTTAAAGCAAATTCCACAGAGTGGGGGGCATATAATGGGACGAATACAACCGGCTTTGCGGGGCTCCCAGGAGGCAATAAAAATACTGCGTCAACTTTTGAAGATCGAGGCACTAGTGGGTGGTTTTGGACATCTACCTCCGCCTCATCCACTAATGCAACTTTCAGGCTATTGCACCAAACAGCCGGTTTTATACCACTAGATTTCTCAAAGAAGTATGGCATGTCGGTACGTTTAGTGAAGGATTAATCCTAGCTAGAAACTAGTAAAAGAAGGCTACCGAGAGGTAGCCTTCTTTGGTTTTAAGATCCAGGAGCATCAAGAATCCCAAATGAAACAGTCCACTTCCAGAACCTCTCCCTACAAATTCTCCTTGATCCAGTCCTTGGGGGTCATCCCATACTCTTCTTTGAAGGCAGCATAGAAGATGGGTTTGCTTTTGAACCCGGAGACCCGATAGTCCTTGGATTTTTTGATTTTTTAGCCTCCAGCCCCCCTTCAATCCAATCTGATTTTGACGTACAAAAATATTTTTTCCAAACGGGTGCGCCGTGCTTTTTGGACTTTTCGACTAAAAATCATCCAATTATTCAGTTTATGCCGAATTCGTTCAACTTGTGTTAAAAATCAAAAAAGTGCTCTTTAAATCGAATAAACGCGACATTCATCCAATTTAAAGGATATGTATCAATACGAATCACTCAGTAGAGAACCTAAAAAACACGAAAAAATGAAAAGAGAGCAAATCTGCGACTTAGTTTAGTGTAAAGTTGTCATAAGGCTTTTTGTTTATTTTTTTTAGGGGGGGGAGTCACGGTTTTCCCCTCCTTATTTTTCTAAACCAAAAGCCTAACTGATTTCCCCAGGGAGCAAAGATGAAAAAAACCGCGTTTCTCTTATTCCTAGTGCTAGCCTATTCCAGCACTTTTGGTTTGGCAGCAGACCACATTTACTTTCAAACCTTTACTAAATCGTGGAATAACAAAGGGCGTACAGATTTTTTAGAGGGAAGACTACCGCTTGCTGTACTAGACTCGTTGGATAAGATCTATGAAAAATCCCCACACCGGTACTTGATTTATGAATTGGGAACCAAACTCTACGTTCAGGTAGCTTGCACATTCGATCTCTATGAAGTCAACGGAGACACACTAGTCAACAAATACGTGTATTTCAACCGTGGGTATTCCTGCGCTACCAATTCCTTTGTTCGAGAGAATACACATTACATGCTAGGAGGACATGGTTTCTGGCAAAACCACATGGACCTGCTCACTTTTGATGAACTACATGGTTCCTGGGAGCTCCAAGTGACCAAAAACCAGCCTGATAACTATTTTTCAAGCTTTGTGTACCAAAATTCCAACGGGATTTACTCCCTTTTTGGAACAACCTTTAACCAACGCTATGCAATAGACTCCAAAAATCTCCAAGGATATTTTTTGGATTGGAAAACCAAAACATGGCAGGAAATTGAATTGGTAGTTGATGGTTTAGCAATTGATGAATTGGTAGAAAAAGGGGGGCTTTATTTTATCCAAACCCAAGATTATGCCTTCTGGGCTTCAACTAATGGATTAAAGCATATCGGTTGGAACCTGATTGAAAAAGAGACGGGCAAGATTTTTTACTACGAATCTAAAAATGTGGACATGGGGCTTTCTCCTTATTTAGAAATTAAGGGCAATGTCTTGCATTACATCATGCCTAGCGGGGAACTTAAGGTCCTTGATCTAGGACAGATTCGCCAGAAATCATCCGAAGTAGGCTATGTTCGGGTAAAGGAAGCAGCAGCATTTGGTATTTCATCCCCTTGGGCCTATATCCTCTTTCTTGTAATGGTGGCGACCGGCTGGCTGCTCGTGAACAAGGCCCTTCCCAAGAAAAAAATCGAGGCGCCCGAAGAGCAACCCATCCAAAAACTAGAGCCCATTCAACTCTTGTTGCCCTATTCCGGACAGCTGCTCACCACGGACACCCTTGACCATCTGCTCGGCATTGATAGCCAAGCCAATTTCGATTCCCGCCGCATGAAGCGCGCCCGAATGATTAATGAAATCAACGAGCACTACCTTGCCCAAACTGGGAGAGAGTTAATTGTTCGTGAAAAGAAGGTGGAAGACAAGCGATACGTTTACTACAAAATTCAAGCTTAAGTGCTCTATTTTTTTAATCAAATTCGGAGGTCATCCTCGAATATCCCCGTACTTTTGTAGGGATTTTTACCACCCATGCTCGATAAATTACAATCCCTTAAAGATCGATTTGAAGAAGTAGGGCAGCTCATTATTTTGCCGGACTCCATGTCCGATATGAGTGCCTACGCCAAGCTGACCAAGGAGTACAAGGACTTGGAAAAGCTCGTAAGCGTAGCCGATGCCTATACGCTCGTGCTTCAGAATATCGATAGCTCCAAAGAAATCCTAGACAAGGAAAAGGATCCGGAATTTCGCGAGATGGCCAAAGCGGAACTGGACGAGCTGCGCCAGAAAAAAATCGAACTCGAAGAGGAACTCAAGCAGCTCCTGACCCCCAAAGACCCGAACGATTCCAAGGACTGTATTCTTGAAATCCGCGGCGGTACCGGTGGGGACGAGGCTGCGATTTTTGCAGGGGACCTCTTCCGAATGTACGAACGCTTCTGCGAGATGCAGAACTGGAAGCTAACCGTCCTGGACCTGACCTTCGGCTCCGCAGGGGGCTACAAAGAAATCATCGCTACCGTCTCAGGAGCAGATGTGTATGGCATGCTCAAGTACGAGTCTGGCGTACACCGGGTGCAACGCGTACCTGCTACCGAGTCTCAAGGACGGGTGCATACTTCGGCTGCCTCTGTAGCAGTACTTCCCGAGATGGACGAAGTAGAGGTGCATCTGGACATGAACGACATCCGAAAGGATACCTACTGTTCCTCCGGTCCTGGAGGGCAGTCGGTGAATACGACTTACTCCGCAGTGCGTTTGACGCACAATCCCAGCGGACTCATCGTCACTTGCCAGGACGAAAAATCCCAAATCAAAAACTTTGAAAAAGCCCTCAAAGTGCTGCGCTCCCGACTCTACGAGATCGAGCTGGCCAAGCACAACGAAGCAGTAGGTGCCCAACGCAGGTCCATGGTAGGAAGCGGTGACCGCTCGGACAAGATCCGTACCTACAACTATCCCCAGTCTCGTGTTACCGACCACCGCATCAACAAGACGGTTTACAACTTGCCAGATGTCATGGATGGGCGCATCGAAGAATTCATTTCTGCGCTTCGCATGGCGGAAAATCTAGAAAAAATGCAGGCTGGAGGCATTGACTAGCCCCTGTCCATTGTAAAGAAGGAATTAAGCCCCTATATTGAAAAAAATCCCGTACCGAGAATTAACCGAGTTTACTTATGCTTATTGAAGGAGAAAGAGAGATCCACCTGGTGACCTGGAATGAATCTCATTTTCATCAGCTGTACCCGATTGCCAACAATCCAAAGATTGCCATGAACCTGCGGGATAGTTATCCACAGCCCTACACCATTCACGATGCGCGTCATTGGATCGAGCACAACCAGAAATTTAATCCTGCGCAGAATTTTGCCATTGAATTTGAAGGTAGACTTGCCGGTGCCATCGGTGCAGAGCTTGGAAAAGACGAGCTGCGAACCAACATGGAGATGGGCTTTTGGGTAGGTGAACCGTTTTGGGGCAAGGGCATTGCGACCGAAGCGGTCAAGCTCTATACCGACTACATCTTTGACAAATTTGACATCCAGCGGATCTTCGCTCAAGTCTATGACTTCAATGGAGAGTCCATGAATGTGCTCGAAAAAGCAGGCTACATCCCCGAGGCCATCTTGAAAAGAGGATTTATCAAGCGCGGAACTGTGGGGGATATCTTTCAGTATGTGAGGGTAAGGGGAGAAGACTAGTAAAGTTGTACTAAGTACCCTGCCTGCGGCAGGCAGGCAAGTACAAGGTACCATGATCTGTACGAAGTACGAAGTACCATGTATTTTCTTAATAGCATTCATTTCCTACTACGAATCCCTACTTCGAAATTCTTCATTCGGCGTTCAGCATTCGATATTAGTTTTATTCCCGTATTTCGTACTTCGTATTTCGTATTTCGTATTTCTTACTTTTCTCCCTATTCGTACCTGGTACATTGTACAACTCGAATCCCTACTTTGTACTTCGTACTTTGTACCTTGTACAACTCAATTCCGTATTTCGTACCTCGTATTTCGTATTTCATGAAAAACTACCTTCCCCTTCTCCCACTAATCCTCTTGATCGCCTGCGGTCCCCAAGAGCGGATTTCTAAGGAGGTTTTCGATGATGTTCAACGAAACAATGATGTCAAGCGAATCACAGAAGTAGCAATTTTGGAGGAGGCCATGGTCTGGGGGGATTCCATCACTCAGGAGGCTCAAGCCCAATTGCTCACGCAACTACAGCAGGCCATTGAAGCGAATGGGCATTCCGGAGCCATCGACTTTTGTCAAGTCAATGCCCTTCCCCTCTTAAAATCTTTGGAAACAAAACATGCGGTGACCCTGCGACGCGTTTCGTCCCGACCAAGAAACCCCCTCGATGCTCCCAATGCGGATGAAATTCCGTTGCTAGATGCCTACAGCTACAATGCAGAAAATAACATTCCCTCCGATCCGAGTATCCAAAAATTGCAGCAAGGGGAAGTATTGCTCTACACCAAGCCCATCACGATCGGCAATGCAATGTGCTTAAGTTGCCACGGGGACCCGAAAAAGGACATCGCTCCGGAAACTGCCGCCAAACTCAAGCAACGCTACCCGCAAGATCCTGCTACCGGCTATGCAGAGGGAGATCTGCGTGGCATGTGGTCCCTGCGCCTTCCCAAAAAAGAAGTAGTCAAAAGACTTTAACTGCTTCACCCTTTTTTTTCTGCTCCCTAGAAGTTGATAGTTCAGAGGGTGAACGGAATTTTTTGATCGTTGCCAAATTTAGTTGACCATTTATCAAATGGCCTGCAGTAACCTAGAGAAATTTTGTATTTTGAAGGGTATTTTGGTGTACCTGAACAAATGAAAAAAATACTAGGCCTTTTATTGGTGATTTTAACGAGTTTCCAACTCAACCCGGCCCGGGTATTTGAACCCTATACCCAGAAAATTGTGGGTACTCCTGCATCTTTTGACATGACCCCAATTCCTGCCGGTACCTTCTGGATGGGAAGTAATGACCCTTCTTTTCCGGACCAGCAGCCCCAACATGCCGTGCAATTGGATGCCTTTTGGATGGGAACTCATGAAGTGACTTGGGATGCATTCGAACTTTTTCTAGACAAGCAATACGAGCAAACAATCACTGAAGGCGGGGTGCCTGCACGCGTTGATGCACTTTCCCGACCAAGCTTGCCTTACCTCGACATGACCTTTGGCATGGGCAAAGAGGGAAAGCCTGCCGTAGGGATGACCCAGTACGGGGCCTTGCAATACTGCCATTGGCTGTATCTGAAAACAGGGATTTTCTACCGCCTACCCACCGAAGCGGAATGGGAATATGCCGCTAGGGCGGGATCTAAAGACCGCTTTTTCTTCGGCAACGACCCCGCAGTACTGGACGACTATGCCTGGTTTTCACCCAACAGCAAGGGGAGCACGCAGGTGGTAGGAACCAAAAAGCCCAACCCTTGGGGCCTTCATGACATCTATGGCAATGTGACCGAATGGACGGTAGACCAGTATGCGGCTGATTTCTATGGCAAGTCTCCGGCCACCAATCCTGTCAATCGAGGCAGCAAACTCTACCCCCATGCGCTGCGTGGAGGGAATTTTGCCAGCACCGAGGCAGCCCTTGGAGCAGCATCTCGAGAGCAATCCAGTCCCGCTTGGAAACGAATCGATCCACAAATCCCCAAAAGCCAGTGGTGGTTTCCTGAAGCTCCCTTTGTGGGAATGCGGCTCGTTCGCCCCCTGATACCACCCACACCCGAAGAAATTTACGCCTACTACACGCAGGCACCGATTGTTGACTACTGACCCAAAATACATCCCTTATGAAAAAAAATCCATCTCGTCGCGAATTTGTGAAGACCTCAGCCCTACTGACGGGCGGGCTTCTCGCCCCCTCTTTTTTGATCCCTGGTGCCTATGCAGCTCCTCAAAACCACCTCAAGCTCGCCGTGATTGGCTGTGGAGGTAGAGGTACAGGGGCTGTATTTCAAGCCTTTGATACCGGCCATCCCATCAAGTTAGTTGCCATGGCCGATGCCTTTGAAGATCGTCTGGAGGGCAGTTACAAACCTATTTTTGAGAAGTACGGCAAGGACAAAGTCGATGTACCGCAGGAGCGTCGCTTCGTGGGGTTCGATGCCTACAAAAAAGCTATTGCTGAAGCCGATGTTGTGATTTTGGCTTCGCCTCCAGGTTTCCGCCCTTCCCACTTTGAAGAGGCGGTGCGCCAAGGCAAGCAGATTTTTATGGAAAAACCCGTAGCCACCGATGCAGCAGGTATCCGAAAGGTGCTTGCCGCTGCCGAGGTAGCCAAGTCGAAGAAATTGAACGTGGTCGTTGGCTTGCAGCGCCACTACCAAAACAACTACCGAGAAGTGATGAAGCGCATCCAAGATGGAGCCATGGGAGACATTGTCGGAGGACAGGTCTACTGGAACGATGGGGGTGTTTGGGTGAAGCAGCGCTCACCTGGACAAACAGAGATGGAATACCAGATGCGCAACTGGTACTACTTCAACTGGCTTTGCGGAGACCATATCGTAGAGCAGCACGTGCACAACATTGATGTGGCCAACTGGGCCAAAAATAGCTATCCCGTCAAGGCAGAGGGCACTGGAGGACGCGCAGTGCGCACCGGCAAGGAGCATGGTGAAATTTTTGACCACCACGTACTTACCTTTACCTATGCAGACGGTACGGTCATTCACTCCGAGTGCCGTCATTTTCCTGGCGCAGCCAACCGGGTGGACGAGACCTTCCAAGGAACCCAAGGAAAGGCCTACCTCAGTGCGGGCAATCATGGGATTCTTACCGATTGGAAGGGCAATGTGCTGTATGATCATGACCGAAAAAATCAGCCCAACCCGTACCAGCAGGAGCACGACGAGCTATGGGCAACGCTAATGAAAGGGGAATATAAGTTTGCCGATGCTGAAAATGCAGCCAAGTCCACGATGACTGCCATCATGGGCCGCTACGCCACCTACTCAGGCAAGGTGATGACTTGGGAGGAATCCTTAAATGGAAAAGTAGACCTATTCCCAGATACCCTTGCTTGGGATGCACAACCGAAGATGCTTCCTAATGCAGACGGCTACTACCCACATGCAATACCTGGCAAAACTAAAGTGATCTAAGCCATGGAAAGAAGAGGATTTATCAAAAGACTGGGCCTAGGTGCCGCTGCGGTAAGTGCGGCAAGTACCCTACCCCTTGCGGCCTTTGCCAAAGGAAAAGAAGTTGCAGCACCGTTTAAACTAGATTTTGCGCCCCACTTTGGCATGTTCAAGCAACATGCTCCGGGAGGGATTGTAGACGAACTCCGCTTTATGGCAGACCAGGGATTTCGTTCCTTGGAGGACAATGGCCTTCTCAAAAGACCCCTTGCGGAGCAGGAGTTGATCGGCAAGACCCTCGATCAACTCGGGATGCGGATGGGGGTATTTGTAGTCGATGGAGGAGACAACTGGAAGGTGTCCCTCACAACTGGGAAGCAGGAGTTTTTGGATAATTTCGTTGCCACCTGCAAGGCCTCTGTGGAGGCTGCCAAGCGGGTCAATGCGAAGTGGATGACTGTGGTGCCGGGCTACTTTGAGCGCAACCTGCCCATCGGGGTGCAGACGGGAAATGTGATTGATGCCCTGAAGCGGGGAGCTGAGATTTTTGAGCCGCATGGAATGGCCATGGTTTTGGAGCCTTTGAGTGACAATCCGGACCTTTTTCTTCGCCATGCCGACCAAACGTATATGATCTGTAGAGCGGTAGGAAGCCCCGCCTGCAAGTTGCTGTACGATGCCTACCACATGCAGCGCAACGAGGGCAACCTAATCGCTACCATGGAAAAAACCTGGTCCGAAATTGCCTACATCCAAATTGGCGATAATCCAGGCAGAAAAGAGCCCGGCACTGGAGAGGTCAACTATGCCAATGTTTTCCAATTCATTCACAAAAAAGGCTTTACGGGCATTTTGGGCATGGAGCACGGCAATGCCTATCCAGGCAAGGAGGGGGAATTGGCCTTGATCGATGCCTATCGAAAAGTAGATGTGAAATGAAACACCTCCTCTTCCTACTTGGTGCCTTCTTTTGTGCCACGGTAAGCTTTGCCCAAGTTCCAACATGGAAGCAATTTCAGGCTCCTGGAAAATCCTCGTTGAGAGGATTGGCACCTGTTTCAGACCAGGTCTGCTGGGCCAGTGGCTCTGGAGGCACCTGGCTAAAAACCGAAGATGGAGGAGCGACCTGGAAGACCGGTGTAGTTGCAGGTTTGGATACGGTAGATTTCCGATCCATCCATGCATTTGATTCCCAGACCGCGGTAGTGGCCTCGGCAGGGCAGCCTGCGGTTATCTACCGAACTGAGGATGGGGGGACGAGTTGGAAGAAAGTGCATCAAGAAGGCAGGGAAGCGTTCTTTGATGCCATCCAGTTTGTAGATGCACTAAAAGGCTATGTTCTGGGAGATCCCATTGGAGGGAAGTGGATGATTTTGGAGACTCGTGATGGAGGCAAAAGTTGGCATTCCTTAGCCAATCTACCGGATGCTGTTCCAGGAGAAGCTGCCTTTGCGGCAAGTGCATCCTCTATGGTAGCAGATGCCTCGGGGCTGGTATTTGCCACGGGGGGTACGGTATCTCGATTGCATCGTTACACCTTTGCTTTTCAGGCTTGGGAGGTGCATGAGTTGACAGACATGCTCCAAGGGCAGCCCTCTCAGGGTGTTTTTGCAATGACTGCGCTTCCAGGAGAAGGAGGTTTGGTGCTGGTAGGAGGGGATTACCTGCAGCCCGATTTTCGATTTGCCAATGCCTTATTGGTATTAGGTGAGGTGACGATTTCTACGAGTGAGGGTCCAGCTGGGTACCGCTCAGGGGTGGCTCTCCTTCCCGAGCAGGGCTGGGTGGTCGCGGTGGGACCGGGTGGCTCGGACTACTCCAGCAATGGAGCGCATAGCTGGCAACCTTTTTCTCAGACAGGTTACCATGCGGTCAAGGTAGCGCCAGGAGGCAAGTCGCTTTGGGCTTCAGGAAGCCAAGGTCGCCTCGGAAAATTAGTGTATTGATGAAAATTGACATCAATTTTTAAAAGACTGCCATTTTTTAAGGCGGTTTATAAAAATAAACGCAATTTTTTTCGAGCTTTTTGCTTTCAAAAAACAGAGAGGATTGTATCTTTAAATCAGCGAGTACAGTTTTCCATCCCTAAATTCTTTTTTTCTACCATGTTTGAAATCATTCCTTCCATTTGGTTGATCAACGGCAAGTGTGTCCGATTGAAGCGGGGCGATTTTGCCACCGAAGAAGTCATCTCGCACAACCCGCTCGAGATTGCACAGGCCTTTGAAGGGATAGGAATCAAGCGGGTACATTTGGTGGATTTGGATGGAGCCCGTAGAGGGGAACCCAAAAATTACAACATTTTGGAGGCCATAGCAGGGTACACTGACTTAGAAGTAGATTTTACAGGGGGCATTACTACAGATGGAGACGTGATTAAGTGTTTTGAGTTTGGAGCTAAAACCGTAACCATCGCTTCTGCCGCAGCCAAACATCCGGAGCGCTTTGCGCAATTTATCTTGTCTTATGGGCGAGAAAAAATCTACTTGGCTGCAGATACCAACCCGAACGACTATAAAATCAAGATCAAAGGCTGGTTGACCAAAACAGAACTAGACCTATTTGACCACATTGAGTTTTTCTATGAGCGTGGGCTCAAGCATGTGAAGTGCTCGGATGTGACGCGAGATGGGGTGATGGAAGGCCCCAATTTTGAGCTATACAAGGAAGTGTTGGATCGCTTTCCAAATTTGTACCTCGCTGCTTCTGGCGGGGTTCGTGGCATCGACGATTTCAAACGACTGCGTGATTTGGGGCTGCAGGCAGCAGTTTTTGGCCGCGCCTATTACGAAGGAAAAATTAGCCTAACAGATTTGGAGGAATTTATCAGCAAGGGATAAAATAAAAAAGGAGGCTTTCAAGCCTCCTTTTTTATTTGTAGATCTCCTGATCCTGTTTAAACTTATCCACGATGTATAAAAAAATATTGAAGGATAAGGTGGAGGGGGATTCGTTCTTTTTGGATTCTCTTTCTTGTAGATGTGTGGTCGTATGCACCTCTTTTCTAGGCAAAGGAAGCGGCACGCTTTGCTTGGCTGCCGCTGGCTTTTGAGTGAAAAGTGTAGCGGCAGCTCCAGACTCAGAACCTGTGCTATTTTCTTCTACAATTGGTTTTTCGAAGGGTTTTTTCGTGTTTTCCTCCTGGGCCATTGCTTCCGATGGGAGGAGCAAGTAGCCGAAAGCAGCCATGCTGAGCAGGGCAACTTTACCAGCAAAAATTCTTGAACAGTTCCACATAATTTATTGAAATACGGGTTAGCTTTCGAAAAACGTCCTTAAAAGTAGAAAATATATCGACAATGCAAACGATTGACCTAGAAGATTTCAAAAAAATTGACTTTCGGGTAGGAACTGTACTGCGAGTGGAGGTTTTTGAAAAAGCCCGAAAACCAGCCTATCAAGTTTGGGTGGATTTGGGTCCAGAGTTAGGGATTAAAAAATCCTCCGCCCAGTTGACAGTCCACTATAGCCCAGAAGAATTGCTAGGCAAGCAAGTGCTTTGTGTATGCAATCTTGCTCCCATTCAGGTAGCAGACTTCATGTCGGAGGTACTGATTACGGGGTTTAGCAGTGCCGAAGGAGGCATCTGGATTGCTACTTCCGATCAGCCTGTTCCCAATGGTGCTGCCCTGCATTAAGGAAGGTAGATGGTCAGTCCTGAGTCTGTAAGCTCGTTGCGGTATACGGGGAGCGAGGTGCAGTAGCCGGATCGGACATCTCCTGTCTTCAGATCAAATCGGTACTGGTGTAGTGGACAGATGATCTCACCCGCACCGTTGATATTGGCTTGTCCTAGATCGGCCCCTCGGTGGGGACATTGCGCATCGAAAATATGGAGGATGTCGCCAATCCGGAGTAGTGCCAATCGCTTCTCTCCGGCCGCCAATTTTTTGATCTTGCGTTCGGGTATGGCCTGAAGGACTTCTTCTTTGCTGCTGCCAAATTGGAAGGTGTGCATGGGCTCAAGGGGATTGGGTCTTTGTTAAAAAAAGAGCGCTTGGTTTTTCGTGGAATCTTTTTCAATTTCCACCTTCTATCGCCAATTCCCTAACCTGTCATGAAAAAAATCCTCCTGCTACCCCTTTTGTTTTTTGCACTTTCCCTCTCTGCCCAACAGGTGGAAGGTGCCTGGAAACTTATCAGCCAAAATCAAGTTCCGGTATCCGGGCAAGAGTTTATCAAGATTTACCAGGACAATTACTTTGCCTTTGGGGTGAGGAACTTGGCGGACAACTCCTTTGTAGGAGCTGGAGGAGGTCCTTTTGCGGTGAGCGCAGGTAAGCTCCAGGAGACGCTTGAATTTTTCACGCTCAACCCTGAAATCATAGGAATGGTCACCTCCTTTGACGCACGTTTGGAAGGCAAGCGATTGACCCTTTCAGGCACTACTCCCAAAGGGCCACTCGTAGAGGTCTGGGAAAAGGTATCGGATGCCAAAGATGACCTGACGGGCAACTGGGTGATTACCGGTAGAAAGCGAGACGATCAAATTCAGCGCTCCACTCCAGGTGCGAGACGAACGATCAAAATCCTCAGTGGAGGAAGATTTCAGTGGGTGGCCTTCAACTCTGAAACACGCGAATTTTCGGGTACGGGCGGAGGAACCTACACTGCCAAAGGAGGAAAATACGTGGAAACGATTGCTTTTTTCTCAAGAGATAACTCCCGCGTGGGTGCAAGCCTTGGCTTTGACTACCAGGTCATTGATGGAGAATGGCACCACAGTGGCTTGAGCTCTACAGGGCAACCGATTTTCGAAATCTGGACACCTTATGCAATAGGCTACAAGCCGGCGAAGTAATGAAAAAGGAGCCAAAAGGCTCCTTTTTTGACTAGTGGATGTAAAGCGCTTTCAGCTTCTCGAGGGTGTAATCAATCTCCTCCATCGTGGTAAATCGACTGAAGGAAAACCGGACTACATCACGATCTGCAGGATGCTGCAAGGCCCGCATCACGTGGGAACCAACTGATGCACCAGAGCTGCAGGCGGAGCCTCCCGATGCCG
>Ga0315905_10005380_pt1 | contig 13052 bp, 2 predicted proteins | sample LakEriMetagenome_5_FD_203522 | JGI IMG/M metagenome (GOLD analysis project Ga0315905, IMG submission 203522) | Freshwater fungal communities from buoy surface, Lake Erie, Ohio, United States - Buoy 4 MA121 | ecosystem: Environmental > Aquatic > Freshwater > Lake | place: USA: Lake Erie, Ohio... | reverse complement strand
CATCCCTCACACCTCCTCTCTCCCTCCATGTCTCCTTTGCACCCCCCGCGTCTCTCGGCCTGTCTCCACAGCTCTGTGTCTGTATTTTGCATGCAGCAGTCAATTCGGGGTACGAAAGTGTGGAAGGGAAGTGGGGTGATGGGGATGTTAAGGACAGGGGCATGGAATTTTGGCTGGCGAAAGACCAGCGCACGAAGCTGGGCACTTGGCACACACACAATGTGTTTGAAGAGGCACAAGATTTTTTTTTAAAAATTACTCTACCCAAAATGGTGACGAGAGCATGTGCTGCGCGGCAGGATCTTGATAAAGTCACGTCGCTGCCGGCACCAACACGCCGCACGTGCTTGGTGGCGGCGCGTGCGCTTGCGGCAACCGTCAGCTCCGTGGCCGAATGCGCAGGAAGCGTGCTCGTCTCGGCGCATCTGCTGTCTGTGCAGCGGCTAGTCACGGCCATTGAGGTCTCCATCTTTCCTTCTTACTCGCGTGCTGCCTGGTTCCATGTCGCGCTCTCGCTCGAGGATGCGCTTGATGTGCCGCTCAATCATTTGAAACGTGTTTGCCGGTCTTGGGCCAGCTCGGGGGCAGTGTGCTGGGGTGAATGGGTAACACATCAACTGGTGGTGAGCATGCACCAAATGCTTCATTTTACGACTTTCACATGCCCTACTCGTGGAGTAGGGCACATGAAAGTCATAAAATGAAAATTATATATAAAAATATTTCATGTATATGATAATATATAATGGATACTGTGCCGAAATGCAGGAGCGAGTCAAGGACCTCGATGATCCCTCCTCGGAAATGCCGGCGGTGCTCAACTTGACGGGCGAGGGCAAGGTCGAAGCAGAATTCAATGCCTACCCCATGTTTGACGGGTTCATCAGGGATGAAAGCGTGGAAAATCTCGCGGGCGCGCTGGACTCAGAGCAGCACTTGTTCCGACCGGTGCAGCTAACGCGGATTCCGGACAAGGTGGACGATTTCATCGGGGTTGTCAGGGCGCTGCGCGAGTGTGAGCATCAGTGCCTGCTGCTTGCGAATCAAGGGCGACAAATTAGGAGCTGCCAGATGCACCAAGTCGCGGTCATTGGCCACGTGTTTATGCGCGTGCTGCCCGTGCCCCTTTCGCCCACGCACCCGCACCTGGACAAGTGCATCTGGCGCAAGGAGATGCGGTATGAGACGCAGCTGGATGTGCTGCGTCTCGTGCTGCATTTGTCACGCCTCTACACTGCAGCTATCATGTCGCTGCCTCTCACGCGCGCCCTGGACGCGACGCGTATGCTCACGGTGGGTGCGATGGCGGCGATTGTGGACTTCGGCGTGCGCATCCGCGCCTCCGACTTCCCGTCCATGTTTTCTCTGCACATGGAGGGCGCTGCGCCGTGGACCGGGGCCTTTGAGCAACACCCGTTTGGTCTGGATGTGACGGCGTTTATGGTGGCCACTGAGGACATGCTGTTGCTGGCGCCCGAGATGAGCACCTGCCGCTCCAATATCCTCGAATACTTCGCGGGGCAGCGTGCACGCATTCCAGATGATCACGTGCTCTTTCCCATTGAGTACCAGGCAGGCGAGACACCGGTGGTGGGAAAGGGCGGGCCGCCGCAGCAGCACATCTGTGCCAGTGCGCTGCTGGTGCAGCAGCTGTGCTGGGAAATGGGGTTTGCAAACGACGACCATCTGCTCTACGTCACGGGGCAGCGCAGCGACATTCTGGACTTTTATCCAGAGTTTGAGGTGTACCGCGACATCACATGCATGTTCAAGTTCATGACGCTTGCGGCGCCGGGCACGCTGCCCGATGTGAAGCAGTGGTTTGCCAAGGATGCCAAAATGACCTGGAAAGCCGCAGATGACAAGTTCGTGGTGCGGTGCTTTGGGCAAGACGTGAAGCTGGCGCTGCCAGACGGTCTGGCGGCGCCCAAGAAGGAAAGCTTCCTGGCGACGCTCTTTCGCAGCAACCGCCCGCGCAGCAGCATTCGTGGCGGTGCCGATCCCTCGACTCTCTGTGGCGAGCACATTGCCTCTGAGGAGGACGTGCTGCACGTCAAGGATCTCCCGACTTTCGACGGGAAGCTCAGTCAGAGCAGCTCAGAGCTCCTCATTTCCTTTCTCACCGTGCCCTACATTCGGATTCCGCTCCTGATCAACTTCTTTGCGTCGCCCGAAAACATTAATGCACTCTCACATCCCGATATGCAGCGCCTCCTTGACTCAGTCATGTTCGAGCCTGGCCTCTGGCAGCCGTTGGGGAACATCAAGATTCCGGAAACCATTCCTGCGCCCGACAGGTCACACCTGGCCACAAACTGTGGCCTGCTGTTCAACGAACTTCTCAAGTCGCCGCAGGGTATCATGGATGCGTTGCTCAGGTATGCTAGTGTCATTAGGTCTCTTTTGCTCCTGTACTAGGTCTCTTTTGCCTCTATGCCAGATCTGTCTTGACTCTTGAGCACCTCAGCGTCCTCAAGCTGGCCATCGAGCTCGACACTGGGCGGTGGACCCACCGGTCCGCTGCTATCATCCTCTTCGTCGTTCGTCTGCTGGTGCGCGTGGAGGGGTTCATGCTGTTTCTCATCAACTTCAATCGGCGCGATAAGACTCGTGGTGTGAATGGCACTGGCTGGGAAAGCTACGTGCAGGGGCTAGATGCGTGCGCAGAAGACATTGCCGCCATGGACAAGAATCGCGCCCAAATCCGTCAAATGCTGAACACAAAAGTGCGCTCCATAATAGACCGCTGGGTGGCCTACTGCATCAAGAAGAATGAAATGGGCAGGGTAGCGTTTCTTTACGCGCACAGCGCGTTCCTCTGGTATAATATAAGCCAAGAGGACCTGACCCCAGACGTTCTTGTCAGTTTTTTGTCGAGTCAATTGTTCCTGGCAACACGGTTTCATGGTGCGTCACAGAGGCTGGGCAAGAACGCGCCTGCGAAGCGCAAACTTTCAAAGGCCGATGCAGGCGAAATGTACGGCAACGGCATGCAGTGCGAGCTGTTTGACATTTTCCAGAAACACCGCGGGATGGTGATGGGCTGGTTGCGAGCAGATACGGCGCGCTGCAACCAGGTGATGGAGGATGTTGTGCGCGCGGTGTCACTCACCGCGAGCTTTCAGGGCGAGAGCCATGCGAAGAATCGCTTCTGGCGCAGCATGGATGGCCGTAACTGCGTGGGCCGCTTTGTGCCCAGCAACGTGGAACGCTCAGAGAAGGAGCAGCAAACCGCGGACGACGAACGTGATGGCGTGCGTGGGAAAGAAGTCGGCGAGATCGAGGTCAACCTTCAACTGGGCACCTTTTCCTTGAATACGAGCCGGCTCGAAGGCGTGGACGAAAGAATTTCACGATTCCCCGAGTTCTCGCTCATGTTTGGCGAGGAAGGACAGATGGCGCAGTGTGCTACGATCAAGTGCTCGACGCGCCGCCTTTGGGTGCGCATGGTGGGCAGGCGACATGATCTGCTGCTGTGGAAGCCCGACGAGAGAGTGCCGGCGCTGAATTTCAAACGCAAATACCCCGACAGCCTGTCGTCTAGCGAGCGATGGATTCAGGAGATTATGGACCAGTGCCGCAGCGCGGACGAGCTTTTGCCAGGCGTGCAGCAGCTGTATCTTGAGGACACATACAATAGAGACTCGGTGGTGGCAAGGCTATGCGGGTTCCAGGTGATTACAGAAGATAAGACGACGGTCTTGCGAGAGGGCGAGCTCAAGAAACTGGGAGGAACGCTCCTGAATAAGTGGAATCTGCGGTGGTTTGTGCTGACAGGAAGCCAGGTGGTTTATTTCGAAAGCCAAAAAGACTCGGCGGCGGGCCGCTCTCCTAAGACAGTGATCCGGCTCGCCGATATCCGAGAGGTGGGCGAAGTCACAGACGAGCCCCATGAGTTTTACATTATCACAACGACGGGGCGCACGCTTCAGCTACGGGCCTCAGATGGTCAGGAGCGTGATGCGTGGATCAAGACCCTGGCCCCGAAGACTTCTCTCGTGGAAATGCTTGTGTTCCGCGAGCAGCGCGTGTTGCACATCTACAATGTGGTGGAACATGGGCGGCGCTTTCGTCGGCGCCTCGTCTACTCGTCGGACTGGCACTTTTGCCTGCACGAAATGCCGGCGCTGCACTCTCCGGACGAGAACGGGGTTTACACCAAGTTCGGGGCTGCTGAGCTGATAGAGGCACCAGAGGGTGCGGAGGAGGGCACGGAGAGGAAGCGCATGATTTCAATGCCAGTGCTCGCCCACGAGTCGCTGGTTATTACGCGGAACCTGGGCAACGCAGAACAGGACCAGCAGACCTTCATCCCCGCAGCGCTCTTGAGCGGGCTCTTGCCAGATGCCCTCATTGACGACTACTCCTTCTGGCAAAATGAGGACGACTCCCTCGTGGGGTACCACAAGCCCGAAATTTCACAGCGCATGCAGACAGCTTATGTCCTGCGCATCAAGCTCGTCCGCCAGTCTCAGAAGGCGACGACGGCGTCGGCGCAGGTTGTGCGTCTGCCGCTGAAGCACGTGGCTCGTGTGAGCGAGCCTGCGCTTGTGCGTGCGGAAAAGCAGTGGGCGGAGGAGCGCTCGCTCGGGGCCGAGCGGGAGAGCCAGGGCATGACGCTGCTCAACTTGCTCTACACGAAACCTGGCAGCAAGCTGTACGACTTGGCCAAAATGCTGTGTAAGCTCGAGAGCCTTTCGCACTGCCTTGTGTGGACTAAGACTAAGCTCGAGCCCGGCGACGACCACGTGCCCGCGTCCATTGACCTCATCGAGATGCCTCGTCTTCAGCTCACTTTCTTCTCCAAGGTATGCGGGGATGGCATCACGCGCCTCTTCAGCAGCAGCCACGCGGGGCTCTTCATCTCGGCGCGCCGCAACCCGACGCTTAACAGCTTGCTGCGCGGCATTCCACACGGCATCCTGCTCGAGGGCCTCGACGGTACCAAATCTCAAAAGCCCGCTAGTTCTTGGCTCTATACAGTAAAATATAATGGTTTATTTACTTGTGAGAATTTCCGGCAGGCGAACTGTCTGTCTTGACCCCTGCCAGCCTGCCCTTTAGACACCCCAGCAATAACTGGCACGAAATGCACCCTGATCTGCTCTACAACCACCGCGAAGACCACCTGCGGCTGCAGGGGATGAGTGTGCGGCAGTACCTGTACCCGGTGCACATTTCGCTCATGTTTCTCTTCACACAGACGCTGGCGTCGGCGCTCAATCTCCTCCTCCTCCGCTTCCACAACTTTCAATACGCAGAAGTCGTCAAGCTCGCAGACTGCTGCGTGTCGGACACTGCGCTGTCTCGCGAAGAGTCGCTCATCCTCGACGCGCTCCACCAGCTGCACCGCGACCAATCGCCGGACGCTCATGCATGCCGCCTCAAGATCTCACTAGTGACTGTCAATTCAGACATTTCTCCGCCGTGGAGCATCGCGGCTGAGATGCTGCAGTACGTGTCAAAGCTCAACAACGTCTCCGCGGCCTGCCGGCTGTCGGTGGATGAAGAGCTGACGCTGCTGCAAAATCATGTGGACATCAACCTCAACTATAAGCTGGCCAACCGGCAGCAGTTCCTGCGCGCTGTGCATGACTGCTCTGCGAGCGTGCTGCTCAAGTATCCCGCGCGCCCTGTGCTCGAGGACGAGTTCGACTCCATCATTGACAAGTCGTGCCTCAACCTCGAAATCAACGACTCGTTCCTCTCCAAGTTTGAAAACGTGTCGTATAAGCGCCCCGCGGATGTGACGGGAACGGCGGCCGTGGCGAGCCTGAACAAGTGGCTTTCAAATGGGCTGAAGCTCAAAGGCGGCAAGGATTCCCTGGGCTTCCTCTTTTTCTACGAGATGATGACCGGCACTTGCAACGTGCGCATCTTCGGACACGACCAGGGCTACGTTTCGGCGTGCTTCATGATCCGCTTGCTTCCGCAAAAGGAGTGGCAGCAGCACTCCCTCCTCATGTCGGTCCTCCGAGTGTTTTCGCTCAACCCAGACCTGTGCATGGGGTTAAATGCCGGCGACTGTCCCAAGGTCCCCTCCGAGCAGTCCAACAGCGTCTTCAAGATGATGTTCAAGGGCATGGACAACAACTTTTCCAAAATCTGCAAGGAAATCCAGCCGTACTTGCTGCGCAAACGTGCCAATATTGTCTGGCACGACGCGTCTATCACCATGAAGTACGTGCCGCCGCCCACCGAGGACCTGGGCTCTCTCAAGACCCTACCACGCCCCCTCGTAACCACCAAAGTGGCAAACTACGCCTGCACTGTGCGGCAGCTCAAGCCGTTGCCACAAGACACCGTCAAGGGCATCAAGGTGGGGACCGGCGTAGGCGATGTGCAAGTGTTTGGACGGATGCCGCTGTCGCCACTCGGGCTCGAGTCTTTCATCGCCAAGCAGACGCGGCAGGAGGAAGGACTGGAGAAGGTATCAGACAAGCTCCCATTTGATCTGCGGGGCCATCCGTCGTCGCGTTCGCACATCGCATCGTCGATGTTGCGGCGTCTGGAAGACGATGCCAAGGAATATGCCAACCAGGCCAACAGCGGGTTTACCATGAAGATGGTCAGCCTGTTCGACACCCAGCTGAAAGAGTACGTGCAGGACACCACCTGCAAAGGCTTGGCGGACGCGGTTACAAGAATCAACCAAGCCATCAAGGCCATGTCGCGCCAGAGCGACGAGGACACCTCCTACTTTGAGGTCGCATCCGAGTACGTGCTGTCGGTGGCGAACAAGATCCCAGCCGCCAAGAAAGGTGGCGATGTGGAGCTGGCGGGGCTGCGTCATGAGCTGGCGCGAACTGGCAGGCGCGAGCCATTGCTCGAGCTTGACCACCTCGTATCATCGCTTATGTCCACAGAGGCCGAGGCGTCGCTGACGCAGTGGAATCCCTTTTTGGATGCTGGCGCAGTGCAACAAGTCCTCGGCCTAACCATTGACTTGATATTGCGTGTCGTGCGCATCGGGCATTTGCGGAGGTGCCTGGCCGAGGCGCGAGATCTGCTGGATTGCCTGCAACGCCTGCAGAAGACCCCGTCGTCAAAGGCCGTGGCCGACCCCACCATCTTGCAGGAGCTGGTGCTCAAGTCCAACATGCTCGCTAAGTCGCTGTCTGTCAAACGCACCTACATGATTGATCCCACAGACGCGTCTTCGAGTGGCGCCATCAGCTACCAGGGCCTGAAGTGGGACGCCGACGGCCGGTTGGCGGGGCCCAATGGGCTCGTTTCGGGCGAGGGCAAGGACGTGATGCTCTTCGACCCGCGCTTTTTGGTCTTTGAGTTCATCCATAATGTGATGCTGCGCGACCAGCAGGTAGAGCTAGTGCAAGAGTTTATGTCGGCGGTTTCTGACCCCAAGCGCGGCTCGACGTGCCAGCAGCTTATCATGGGCGCAGGCAAGACGACCGTGGTGTGTCCTCTTTTGGCGCTCATGCTTGCAGACAGTCAACGGCTGGTGATGCAGGTTGTCCCGCGAGCATTGCTGGAGTTCTCTCGCTACATCATGCGCGAGCGCTTCTCGGCTCTGATCCGCAAACCTGTGTATACCTTCAAGTTCGACCGCTTCCGCACCGTGACACCCGAGACGTATCGCAAGCTGGTCAAGGCGCGCAATAGCAAGTCCATTGTCGTCACGACGCCCGTCGACATCAAGGCGTTCTTCCTCAAGTATGTCGAAATCTTACACATGATCGACGCAAACGCCAAGGCCAGCGGCAGCGGCAGCAGCGGCAAAGAAGACTTGGGCTCTCTGCGTTCGCAGGCCAAGATTTGTGTCCGGATCTTGGAGCTCTTCTTTTCTGGCGCCCTGCTGATGGACGAGGTCGACCTCGTGCTGCACCCGCTCAAGTCCGAGCTCAACTTCCCACTGGGTAGAAAGGAGCCACTGGATCTCACGCAGACACAGTCGGGTAAGGGTTTCCGCTGGGAGATTCCGTTCCACCTCCTCGACGCGCTGTTCTATGCCACCGAAGGGCGAATGACTATGAATTTACATGGAAGCGCCGAGGCCGAGGCGGTGCTGCAGGAAATGAAGGCAGCTATCGATGAGGGCTCGAAGCTGCGTGTGCTGCAGCGCACGCCTCACTTGGTGCTGCTCAGCCGCCACTTTTACAACACCCGCATCCGCCCTATTCTCACGCGCTGGGCCGTCTTCTGGTTCTCATTGCAGCGCAAGGCAGGGCTGACAGACGTCGATATTGTCGCCTTCCTGTCGGTGAGCGTGTGTTGCGCTGATTTTTTTTACTTTCTCCCTTAAAAGTTTGTGCTGCGCAGCAGCAGGGCTGTAGAAAGTGTCCGCAGTCGCTCTGACGTGTGAAATAGTGAGCTTGAATGGTGCCTGCGGGTCATGCATGCTGACGAACAAATGGGCAAATGCACTCGCAGGTGGAAAAGACGGACTTGATAAACGGAGACCTGATTGCCAAGGTTGGCTTGCACACGGAAAGGGTGGACGACGAGTTTTTGAAAATGCTCAACTTGTGTCGGGATCTTCTCCACTCGATTCTGCCCTTTGTGCTGACCAAGATCGACCGCGTCTCCTACGGGCTGCTGTCACTCGAGCAGATTGATCGCGAAAGGGAAGCCGAGTACCTGGTCCCGCGCTCGCGCTCCATCACATCTGTGCCCTTCGTTGGCAAGGACGTGCCGTCTGAGCGCTCCGAGTTTGCACATCCTGACGTCATTATCTCGCTCACAATCCTCGCATTCCGCTACGAGGGCCTTCGCTTCTATGAGCTCAAGAATCTGCTGCGTGAACTTCAACGGCGTATGTGGGACGAAGAGGGCCCCTACTCAAAGCGCCCGTCGAGTCGGCAGTTTGTGGAGTGGGTGCATCTTGCGGGCGGCAAAGTACGCGGGCTTGGGCAAGACGAGCTGCTTCGCCTCTCCCGCCTCGCCGGCGCCCCGAGGACGTCTGTGGCAAGTGCATCCGAGGTGTCACCGCTGCGTCTCATGGACATCGATGATCCCGAGCAGTTCGACCCTGTGTTTGCGCTGCTCTGCAAGCTTCCGCAGCTGGTGCACCACTACCTTCACAATATCATCTTCCCCGACGTGCTCAAGCACCAGGCCATGAAAATATCAGCCTCTGGCCAGGAGCTGGGGGGCGACATGCTGTTCAAAAGGCGCATGGGATTCTCCGGGACGCCGTCCGAGCTGCTTCCGGTCGAGCTTGGGAAATGTCGCTATCATGCAGGCACCGATGGCAACTTTCAGCACGTGCTCACCTCGCCCAATGTCGTGTCGTTCAAGCTCATTGAGATGGACTGGAGCGTCACAGGCCTCCTCGATACTATCGCCAAATCCAGTGACCCGGTGTACCACGCCCTGATTGACACCGGCGCGCTCATCACCGGCATGAACAATCTCGAAGTAGCAACGTACCTCATTACGCAGGGGCTTGCGTGGGCGGAAGGCGTCGTCTTCCTGGACGAGCTTGACCGCAAGATGATTTTGCTGCGTGATGGCCTTAAGGTTGTGCCGCTGCACCAGTGCGACATTCACAAGTCAAAGCGCTTTGCCTTCTACGACCAGGTGCACACCACGGGCATGGACATCCAGCATGCCCTCAACGCCAAGGCAGTGCTGACCCTGGGCAAGGACATGACCTTCCGCGACTATGCGCAGGGGGCATACCGCATGCGCGGCATTGGCACGGGCCAGACCATCCAGCTCTTCATCATTCCTGAAGTGCGCCAGCTGATTACCGATATTCTTGCAAAGAAGGCGTCCTCTTCCTCCCGCGCCTCTGGGGACATTCTCAAGGATGTGTCGGCCTGGCTTGTGGTAAATTCGATGCGCTCAGAGCAGGTGCAGTTCAATATGTTGTCTGAGCAAAACATGCGCAACGTGTGGCGGAAAGAAGCCTTCAACATGCTCGTGGCGCGCTGCAACGACGTCGGGACCGAGCTCTCCGACGACGTGCTCCTGCGCTGTGTCGATGCCTTCCTCGAGCGCCTCGATTTCCAAGTAGCAAGTGATGTCGTCAAGGAGCAATCCTTCTCTGAAAAGTTGGAGCTTCTGGAGAGACGAAACCAGGATCTTCTTTTCCGCGATGAGGAGCGAGATCAGGTGAGCTACATCCGCCGCCTCGCCACCTGGACGGAAGGTCAGGGCCCCCTGACGGATGTGGCGGGAAATGTGCTGAGCGCGGGCAGCGCCGAAAGCAATGAGGCTGCAGAAACGTGGGCAGTGCAGACTGCGGATGTCAGTGATGCCAACAAGGACAACTGGTTGAGCGCCGAGCAGCTGCAGGAGCAGGAGCAGGAGCAGGAGCAGGAGCAGGAGCAGGAGCAGGAGCAGGAGAAGGAAATGGAGGAAGAGACCATGGAGGTCGAGCAGGCCGGCACTGGGAAGCTACCCTTCTCGACTAAACGGCAAGGACATACCCCTTGGGCCCTGTCCTCGCTCGGCAACGGCCTGGCGGGGATGAAAAACTCCTTCTATGCGTGCTCAGACTTCTACGTGTACAGAGAGCCCATGGCCGGATTCAAAGATGGCGGGCGGCCGTCGGTCGCCTTCCACCCGTACCTTCTCATGTCGGAAAATCACTTCCACCGCGTCTGGACGCTCTCGTCGCACCGCCGCCTGAAAAATGTTGTGGTCCTGCTCGAGTGGCTGCCAGACGTCGACAAGGTGAAAGAAGTGCCGGCTGTGGAGGTTGGCATAATGTACGACTCACCGGATCGGCGATTCAGGCTGCAGCGCGCCTTTGACATGCTCTGCCACATGCGACATGACGGGACGAGCGTGCTGAATCGCAGCGAGTTTGCACGGCTTGTCATGCTCATTGACCCGACCGTGGGGTCAGAGTCAAGCCCTGCAATGTCCAAAGTGTGGGAGCGCGTTCGCGAGGGCAAGGACGAGCTTACGTTTGCAGACATTGACCGCATGACTGTGTCGCAGAGCCTGAACATGGTTCACAGCGAGCGCTATTATGTGGCACTGTCGCTAGACGAGGCAGAACACCTCCGAGCCGTGATGCACATGCACCGCACCGAAAACATCCCGCTACTGGCTTCGATTCAGACGGAGGGGGGCTCCAAATCTGTGAAAGTGGGCACGGCAGTGGGTTTGAGAACCCTGACGCGCGGGATGGGAGGTATTTTGCTAGACTCTACTATGGGATACACGCCAGCGCCGCCTCTGCAGGAGCTCACAGCCATAGTGTCGTACCGATTTCTCGACTCGCAGCTCTACTTTCCAGAGAAGGTGCTTGGCACGATGATCCGCGCCGTGCAGCAGAGCACGCGCGAGGAAAGGCAGGCCTTCTTTTCGCAAGTCCGCATGTGCCGACGACGGCCGCTGCGCGATTGGCGACAATCGCCGGTCGCTCGGGTTCTTCAGACCAGCGACGAATACCACCACCTCGAATTCCTTGCCATTCTGTCCACTATCCGTGAGCGCATGAAGGCGCACGGGTTGCGCGTTTTCGACGCGTTCCGCGCGTTTGATTTTGACCGCGACGGGCAGCTGTCTTGCTCTGAATTGTGGGGAGGCCTTGAGTTCCTAGGCATCAAGGTGTCGCCAGACGATGTTTACGCCATTGTCCGCTATGTCGATCAGACCGGTGACGGCCGGATTCGATTCTCCGACTTCAGCCTGGTCTTCAGCGACGAAAACGAAGATGATACAGCAGAACCGAATGCCAGTCCGGCGCCGACCATCCAGGCTGACATCACTCAGATCAGGCCAAAGCCGATGGACGAGCTATACGTCGACGCCCATCTCGAGCAGACGCGCACGCGACTTGCCCTCTCCTTCCAAGAACTCGAAAACATCCGCGTGCGCGTCAAGTCCGTGGACTCGTGGGTTCATGTGTGGAACAGTGGATACACCGGGGCGAGAAAAGAAGCGAGCGTTTGGCGAGCCCGGTGGGACCCTTCCATCCTAAAGCGTAACGCCGTCGAGATTCAGCTTGGGCACTACTCGAGCGAAGGCATCGGTCGGCCGCGGGCAAGTCGGCCTCCGAATGCGCTGGGGAAGGAGGCGATGGTGCTTGAGCTCACAGATCCCGGCGTGAGTGCGCTGTCCAAGAGCCCGCGCCTGGACGATGCGCACCTCAACGCGTTGCTGCCGCACCCGGCCAAGATGAAGCTTGCTTGGTCGAAGTGCTCTGGCTCCGTCAAAGTCTACATTTGGAAAGGCGTCCCCCCGACCGAAAACTTCCGAGCACTGGGAATGGTGTGCACGACATCGCCTACTCCGCCGCGCCTTGATTGCATGCGCTGTGTCCCTGTTGCATGGTGCGCGGCGGCGGCCGCAGAGCCCAAACTGATCTGGGATGACACTGGCACCGGAGGCAAACGCGGCTCTTTTTGGTCCGTGAATGCTCTTGGCCTGCTAATTGCGACAGAGGGCCACGAACCCCCGCATCCTGCCAGCGCTGGCGGCGCTGCTGGGTCTGAGAAGGGTGTTAGCAACAGCTTTGCTGACATGCCCACAGAGCCGTTCTCAGCAAGCCTTGGGTTCACCGAAAAGACATGGGTGGCTGCTATTGCCGCGCTCAAGATGCACGACCTGTCACACTCCAAGGGCATGGTAGGAGCAGAAGATTTGCTCGTGAACTCAGGGACATCTAATGGCAACTCAGCTAACAGTGGTGCGACTCGGCAAGTCACTCAAATCCCGCAGACGAAAGATGGTTGGCTTGAGATTGAGACGGCGCGAGGCACGTGGCGGAGGCTGCGCTTTAATCTCGACAGTAACGGCAAGATCACGTGCTGGCATGACAAACCTGACGACCGTGTGCCCTTTCCGCCGCGCTTCGAAGTTCGAGAACTCAAGAACCCACGAGCGGGCAAGCACGCCTTCCGTCTTGAATTTGCCAACCCTGTCATGATCGAGTCACAGATTTTCCCGTCACATCGTAAGGTGAGCAAAATTGCTTTGGCTGCGCCCTCGGACGAGGAGAAGGAGATCTGGATGTGTGTCCTTGGAATGGCTGGTCGAATGCTGCCGGAGAACCACGTAAATGCCAAGTTGTCAGCGGCCATCAGGGCGGAAGATGCCGCGAAAGAACGACATGCACTCGCTGAGCCGCCTGC
>Ga0315905_10005379_pt1 | contig 13052 bp, 11 predicted proteins | sample LakEriMetagenome_5_FD_203522 | JGI IMG/M metagenome (GOLD analysis project Ga0315905, IMG submission 203522) | Freshwater fungal communities from buoy surface, Lake Erie, Ohio, United States - Buoy 4 MA121 | ecosystem: Environmental > Aquatic > Freshwater > Lake | place: USA: Lake Erie, Ohio... | reverse complement strand
TAATGTTGAATTGGTGTTTCTAAGCTGAAAAGTTTCTGAAACAGAAAATGGATAACCTAAAATAGAAATGCGGTCGTGTTGTGCCGCATCAGACGCCCCACGCGCATTGGCAATAATAGCCAATAGTTTGGTGCTTGAATCAGTGAGTTCTGAAAGAACGGCAGCGCTGTCTTGCATTTGGGGAATAGCTTTTGCAGAAACAAAGCTACCGAAATCGAGGACATCAAAGCCACATTGCAGCAATGCATTGAGGTAGGCCACTTTTTGCGCAGTAGGAATCCAGTCTTTGATTCCTTGCATCGCATCTCGCGGGCACTCAGTGATTTGTAGCAAAGTGTCTTGATTCATGACGCCGTCTTTCTTTGAATTAAGGCTTTATTGATGTCTTTGACGAGTGCCGGGCCTTCGTAAATAAAACCAGTGTATAACTGAACGAGGGTTGCTCCGGCATCTAATTTATCAATGGCATCTTGCGCAGAATGAATACCGCCAACGGCAATCATTGGTATTTGACCACCTGATTTTTGATGAATATAGCCAATGAGTTCTGTGGCGCGGGCTGTTACGGGCTTTCCTGAAATACCGCCTGCGCCTAAACTTTCTACCACAGCCGCAGGGGTTTGTAGGTCTGCCCTAGAAATGGTGGTATTTGCTACAATAAGACCTGCAATTTTAGTAAACGCAACGATTTCTATGATTTCATCTATTTGTGAATCACTGAGGTCTGGGGCAATTTTTAAAAGGATGGGTTTGGGATTGGAATGGCTTTTGTTCTCAGCTTGAAGACGCACTAATAATTCTTGAAGCGGCTCTTTTTCCTGAAGCGCACGCAAGTTGGGCGTATTGGGCGAAGAGACATTGACTACAAAATAATCTACGTAAGGGAACAGTGCTTTGAAACTGATGAGGTAATCGGTAACCGCTTCTTCGTTGGGCGTCCATTTATTTTTACCGATGTTACCGCCGATGATAATTTGGCGGTTTTGACGCGCCTTTAATTGAGCTATCGCCGCCTCGACACCATCGTTGTTGAAGCCCATGCGATTAAGAATAGCTTGATCTGCTTTGAGTCTGAACAGTCGAGGTTTGTCATTACCTGGTTGTGCTTTTGGAGTGACCGTTCCGATTTCGATGAAACCAAAACCACAATCAGCAAGTGCATCTATATTTTGAGCGTTTTTATCAAAACCTGCTGCCAAGCCTACTGGATTAGGAAACTTAAGACCCAAAAAGGTGGTTTCTAGCTTGGGATGTTTGACCACATACAAGGAACGAAAAATAAACCTTGAAGGCGCAAAACGATGAATCTGATTTAAGAGCCCTACCACAAAATAATGCACTTTTTCTGCATCAAATTGGAAGAGAACAAAACGAAATAATTTGTACATACACAAATGTACAAACTATTTCATGTTTGAGCACTTAAACCAATAGCAGTAGGCAGACAGTTAGTACGGGATAGTACCAATAGCGCCACGGATTATTGACTTTTTGCTGGTAATTGAAGGCAGCCAAGATTTCTTGGAAATTCTGATGCCTTCGAACCTCTTCCAGACTAGGCTCTTTTCGATCCAGTATAATTTTAATCATAACTATTCTTTTTGATGAAAAAATTCTTTAAGCTTAAGGACGGCGCGAAAAGTTTTCACTTTTGCGTTGTTTTCTGATAAACCACAGATTTCACCAATTTCTTTGAATGAACGCTTTTCAAAAAAGCGCATTTCAATCAATTGAAGTTGTTGATCTTTGAGGTTTTTGAGCGCAACAAGCAAACGGGCTTTGTCTTGCTCAGTGTAGTCTTCTGTCCACTCCTCGATAACTTGCTTCAAGACAACCTTATCGATACTTACTGTCCGTTGCGCTTTTTGATCGCGAAAACTTTGGTAAAGTTCACTTTTAGCGATGCGAAACAACCACGCAGAAAATGGCAAACCACGATACTCGTATTTGTGCAGCGCTTGGAGGGCTTTTACAAATACACTTGACGTGATGTCGTAAGCTTGCTCTTCTTCATCTACACGACGATATACATAGCGAAAAATCGCATCGTGATAACGCTCGTAGAGGGGAGCAAAATAGCGCGGATCTTGTTGTGCGCGCTCGATGAGCTTTTTTTCTTCTTCTGGAAGAAACGACTGCTGCTGAGGGGAGAGATGGAGAGGCATAGTCTTTGGTTTTAAGGAGTTTAGCATGAGAGGCTTGCAGACCTCTTATCGGGATAACGCAATAATTTTCCATTTGGTACAACTTTTTTGAAAAAAAATTAAATTTTTTTACGAATCCCAAGTAAAATATAGGTTTCGCGGGCGAATAAATTTGTGAAATAATTCCTTGAATTGATCGAAAGGTTCAAATCCCAGTCAGTTTTAAAGATAAATTTGAAAGCACCAACAGCATAGGATCCGATGCCATTTAGTGGAAATGATTGTGCGCCAAAACCAAGTATGTAGAGCTGACTGTAAAGAATTGGTGCGTCTTGAGGTACCTGAAACAAACCGTAATGTAGGTCAAATGATAAATTTGTGCCAAGTGGAGCGTGTCGCCAATTGAGACCAACTAGTCGGCTGTTAACTTTCTGTTTGAGGTCATAAGTCATTTGATACGACAATGTAGATGCATCGGATGGTGTCAAGGCAAATTTTAATTGGCATTGAAGACTAAATTGAAAGAAATTAAATTCATGAGCTCTAAAAACGAATTGTTGTAAAAAAGTTAGTTTTTTAGTAGGGTGATAATTCAAAATCATGCGCACATCATTATTGTGCTCTGGAATTAATTGGGGCGCTATAAGACAAGGATTTTGAACATCTTCTGCAGATAAATGAATAGTAAAGAACTGGAAGGCCTTCCATTTAACTTGAAAAATCAAGCCACGTTCGTTTCTTCCCAAATTGTTATTTCCAATAGGATTGGCATAGAGTGTTTGATAAGCAGCACCGTAATTTCTGTAGTGTAAGCCAAATTCTAAACTTTCATCCAGAAAGTAAACTAAAGCCAAATTCAAGGCCAAAGCTTGCCTGATGTTCTGTTCTTTTTTAAATGAACCGGCTAACTCTCCATAAAAGTAACATTGTTTCCAGGTGCCCTGTGCATAAGTACTTAAAGTCAAAAAGCGCAGCGGTATAATTTGAATGTCGATGAGTGAATCTAATAGAAATGGACGTGCCCTGACTTGTTGGTGAAGCAACAAAAATCCACCTTGCCATAAATCTGATTGATGCCTAAGCCCCAATCCATAAATTTGTTCTAGGCCTTGTCTTCGTTTAGAAACCTCGGTAGCAGTGCGGTGTAGGCCATTGGAGTAAACAAAATTGAATTCTGGCTGCATGGATTCTTGGGGAGGTTTGGCATCGATATGTTTAACTGATGCCAAAAAGAGCAGCTCTTGTTTAAATAATAAACAGCTACCGGAAATTCCATTTAAAAAACGCTGCTCATCCCTTCCTTGATAAGGCCGCAAACCCATTGGTTTTCTGGCCAATTGCAATAAATCAATGCTTTTGCCTAATCCTCTTGAACTCCAGAGTTGCAATCCTTGGCCCCATTGTATTTGAAAAGCCCCAAAAACTAGTTTTTGAAAATAGGATGTTTGACTGGGATTTTTCCAGGCCAGATAGCTAGTCAACATTTCCGGACCCGCTGCCAGCCCCTTGTGCCATGTCGGTTCTCCAATATCTTTTGCAATTTGTAAGCCAAAACGCCATTGCTTATAATCCAATGAAATTCGTTGTTGAAAAGCGAAATTCGACCCGACATAATTGGTGTCCTTCGATATGACTATGCCTTGTTTCGGCTGTTGCGAAAAGGTGGGCAAAGTAAAGCGCAAATCGTATTGACCTGCAAGCCTGCCTTTTGCACGCTTCGCTGCAACCGAAAAACAGACGAGTTCTTCGATGTTGATGAGTTCAGTACTTTCTCTATTCAATAAACCTTGAAGTTGATACAAGTTAGAAATAGATCCTCCATGATTAAAGAAATCTGCAAGTAGCTGAGCTTCTTTGGCATCAAGGATTTGTGAAGCAACCAAATGATCGAGCTCAGACGCCACCAGTAGGATTGGATGGTTCTCAGATATCAAACTTGGTATGAAATCTTGAGCGAGCGATTTCATGGCAAACAGAAGTAGTATAATAGTTAAATAACAACGCATTATCGTACAATTATGCCCATTTGTAGACCCAAACCAAGCCCGTTTTGCCAGCATTGAGCCAAAACCCAGGTAATTTTGTGTTGCGTCGAGCCCTCAAATGAAAATGAATAATATTGAGGAAAAAGCCCGCAAGAAAACTGCAATCTGTGTTGGTTTGTTTTTTGGATAATGGAACAATACCAGGTTGGTTGATAAATAGGGTTCCAAATAAAACCCTGAGCAAAGAATAAATTTGCCCGAATCAGAGCGACGTGTTCGATGCGCAATAATTGATACTCGGGTTGGCCGATACTATGTAATGTTATTGCAAGCTGATGGCTTGATTTGATTTTGTATTGAAAACCCAAAATGGCACTCGCTAAAAGGAAGGACCCGTATACCTTAGATTGAAAAATTGCTTTAATTTCTAGGCCTAGGCCCATTGAAATCTTGTCGTTTAGCTGTAGTGCCATTGCATGATTGGTAAATAATTGGCTTTGAGCCGTTTGAAATAAACCTCCGACTTCATGAAATAAGAAAAGATGCTTTTTTCTGTAGTATAAAAATGCATTGGCTGCTGCTAAATTGGAAATTTGGATCGGGCTAGTTACAAAAAAACGATATGCAAAAGTATCTGTAGGGTGCAGCGCTGCTGGATTCAAATTTTGTTGGTTTTGGTCGTTAGCGTTAAGTGTTCCGACTTGTGCGAACAAATGTTGGGTTGGCAGGGACAATTGCGCCAAGTAAGTGCGGATTGTAGGGAGCAAAAACAAGAAAAGAAGCAGGCTTTTTGACATGCTTCAAAATTAGAGGCCTGGCACCAGATCCTTTTCAGTAAATTCAGCAGTTAAACAAGAGATTCAGTATATTTGACGACACTTAGTTTTATGTCAGAAGTTACCATTCCTTTTTTAACAAGCAGCTCCAGTGATTGGCAAGCCCAACTACACAAAGAACTCAAGGACAACACAGCATTATTGCACTACCACTCCCCCATTGAAGATCTTTCGATTTCCCTTACCGAACTAGAAAGTCCTCAGCTAAAGTTTACACAATGTGAACCTATTTCATGGAAGCGAATGGTCACAACCAGTGCGCTCAACGAAAAACACAGCAATCAGCTTTTGCTCGCAGCACTCATGCAAGGAGCTGATGCCATCTATATTGAGCAAACGAGCTCACAAACTAATTTTCAGGAGCTTTTGGCCGAAATTGAGGTCGCGTATATAAGTTGCTTCATTTGTTTTGATTGTGAAGATGCCTACTTACACTTTGAGCGCAGTGCAGATGAAAAGCATAAATCTCATTGTATTGTCGTATTTCGTTTTGGACAGCAAAAAAATAGCATCAGCAGTTATGATGCACAACAAATTGGAGCCAACTGCAGTACACAATTAGCAGCAGGGCTTTTTGAATTGCAGCAAATTTTAGAACAAAATCAAAATCCGGGCACCATTTACTTTGAACTTGGCGTGGGTAATGAATATTTGATAGAAATTGCCAAATTTCGTGCTGCCCGAGTATTGGTTGCGCAACTTGAAAAAATCCATGAGGTACAGCTCGATCTTCAAATCATCGCCAAGACCGGATTTTGCAACAAAAGCTTGAAAGACCCCTACACCAATTTGCTGCGTTTGTCTACAGAAGGACTGAGCGCGGTAATGGGAGGAGCTAATGCACTTTGCATACAGCCCTACGATGCCTTATCAAGTGCAGGCGCAAGTGAATTCGGACAACGCATGGCGCTCAATATTGCCAATTTACTTGCCGACGAAGCCCAGCTCTCTGAGCTTCGAGACCCGCTGCAAAATGCCTATGCAATTGAAAAGATTTGTTTGGAGTTGGTGCATAAATCCTGGGCCTTACTTTGTGACCTAGACGAGCAGCCATTAAAGGCTACAGACGTTTTAAAAGAACAAATCAAGCAAACGCGTCTGGTGCGCACAGCACAATTTAATTCGGGTAAAAATACGCTGATTGGCATCAATGCCTTCCATAATGAATTTGAAAGTCCAAAGGCAGACTGGGGTACGATCCCGATGGCCTTTGGCCTGCCTTATTTAATTTTCGAAAAAATCGCCGAGTAATGCCTAGAAAAGAACTCCACTCCTATCGCAACTTAGATTGGTCGGGCCTTACGCAAGCCGCAAAGCCCGCTAAATACCGTTCGGGAATTGCTCCATTTCTAGGAGGGCCCTACGCTTCCATGTATTTGGCAAAACCCTGGACGATTCGTCAATACGCCGGGTTTTCGACTGCAGCCGCCTCGAATGCATTTTACCGCCGCAATTTAGCCGCAGGTCAAAAAGGCTTGAGTGTGGCTTTTGATTTAGCTACACACAGAGGCTATGATTCTGATCATGAGCGCGTTATAGGCGATGTCGGCAAGGCTGGCGTCGCCATTGATTCGATCGAAGACATGAAAATGCTTTTTGATCAAATCCCATTAAACGAGATGTCGGTCTCCATGACAATGAATGGTGCAGTATTACCTATCATGGCATTTTATATTGCAAGTGCACACGAACAAGGCGTTGGCAGTGAACTACTCAGCGGCACCATACAAAATGATATCCTCAAGGAGTTTATGGTGCGCAACACCTACATTTACCCGCCCGCTCCCTCCATGCGCATCATTGCCGACATTTTTGCTTACACTTCAGCAAATATGCCCAAGTTCAATTCGATTTCCATTTCGGGCTATCACATGCACGAAGCGGGTGCCACAGCGGCAATCGAATTAGCTTATACCCTTGCCGATGGTCTGGAATACATCCGAACGGGCATTGCTGCAGGCCTTGCCATCGACGATTTTGCTCCAAGACTAAGTTTCTTTTGGGCAATTGGAATGGACCACCTAACAGAAGTTGCCAAGCTTAGAGCGGGCCGCATACTTTGGGCAAAACTCGTGCAACAATTCGAACCCAAAAGCAGCAAATCATTGGCCTTGCGCACGCATTGCCAAACTTCAGGCTGGTCGTTGACCGAACAAGATCCATTCAATAATGTCGGAAGAACTTGCCTAGAAGCTTTATCTGCGGCACTTGGTGGCACGCAGTCTTTGCACACCAATGCTTTAGATGAAGCTATTGCACTGCCAACAGATTTCTCGGCGCGGATCGCTCGAAATACCCAAATATATCTTCAAAAAGAAACCGGTATCACCAAATTCATCGATCCCTACGCAGGCAGCTCTGTGCTGGAAGAACGCACGCAGCAGCTCATCAATGAAGCTTGGGAGCTCATTACGGAAATCGAAAACTTAGGTGGAATGGCCAAGGCGATCGAAACGGGCCTACCCAAAATGCGTATAGAAGAAGCTGCAGCAAAAAAACAAGCGCGCATCGATGCCGGCTATGAAGTGATTGTGGGTGTCAATCGCTACCAGACAGATGAACAGAGCAATATCGAAATCAGAGAAGTTGACAATACAGAAGTTAGAAGGGCTCAGATTGAAAGACTTAATCAGTTAAAAGCCCAGCGCGATGCAAATCAAGTGACTGCATTACTCACCGAATTAAAAAGCGCCGCACAAGGCAACGAAAACTTACTTGAAATTGCCGTTCGATGTGCAAAAGCGCGCTGTACGCTCGGCGAGATCTCCTCTGCCCTAGAAGATGTTTTTGGACGTTATCAAGCAAAGATTCGAAGCATTAGTGGGGTTTATGCCAAAGAAATTATGAATGATCCAGATTTCACAAAAGCGAAAGCCTTGCTCGATGAATTCATCGAATTAGAAGGTAGACGACCGCGTATCATGATTGCCAAAATGGGGCAAGATGGGCACGACCGCGGTGCAAAAGTAATCGCTAGTTCTTTTGCCGACATTGGCTTTGATGTCGATATCGGACCACTTTTTCAGACGCCGCAAGAAGCCGCCAAACAAGCCATTGAAAACGATGTGCACATTGTTGGTGTTTCTTCTTTGGCAGCTGGCCACAAAACCCTTGTTCCGGCGGTAATTGAAGCCCTGCATCAAGAAGGAAGAGCAGACATCATGGTGGTGGCTGGAGGTGTCATACCACAGCAAGATTACGACTACCTTTTCAAGGCAGGTGTCTTTGGTATTTATGGTCCTGGCACAAAGATTGCATTGGCCGCTCAAGAAATCTTGCATCTTTTGATCAAGAGCCATCAATAAATTTTATTAATTTCGAAGGGAATTGTTTTGATTCAAACGTTAACACTCACAACATGAAAATTATATTTCTTACATTTTTAAGCCTTTTTTTGAGTTCAGCTCTCTTGGCACAAAAACCAACTTTGCAGCTCAAAGAGTCTAAACGCGTCATTACCCTAGACGACGAAAAAGGCGGAAATACAACCATAGAAATGCGCAGTATTTTTACACCTGCCGGATCGAAAAAAGTAGGAACTGAGTGGATCATCTCAGGAGTCAAAGGAAAAGACTGGGATTTCACAAAAGGCGATGAAAAAAGCGATATCATCGAAGTGAATTTCAAGCGTGTAGGCAATTATTCAGTGTCTCTTACCGTGACCTACGCTACCAAAAAAACACTCAAAAATGGTGAAGTTGAAGAAGAAGAATTTGATATATCCGTAGACAACGATAACTTCATTACGGTCACAAATAACCTCGACGAACTAACACAACTTCACGCAGATTCTAACTTTATTAAATTAGTAAAGCGCGCCGGCGACTACACCGTCAAAGAAAAATACGCCAATGACCCTACTCCTTATATCTTCTTAGCCAAAGGCCTTTTTGGCGTTTACCGCAAAGACCTCAAAGACCCAATGATTCAAGATCCTTTCGAAGAAGCGATTGCAGCTTGTGCTACCGCTATTGAACGAGATGAGAATGGTATTTTCAAGATGCCCATTCACAAAATGTGGCTCAACAGTTTTCAGTTAGAATTGCTCAATAACGGCATTCGCTACGTGCTAGGCGAAGAAGATGGTTACCCTGTTGTTTATACGAATGATAACAAAGATAAAACTGCAGAAACCTTGGCTGAAATTTTAGACGCTTGTGAATCTTACAGCACCATTACGCGCAACCCAACCGGTATCAAATTCATTGAGGCAGCCATCCGCTTCAACAACCGAGATGCAAAAACTGCCAACCTCATCTGGAAGACCGAAATGCCAAACCTCATGAACTTAAGCGACAAAGATTTTGACGCTTGGACACAAGCAGACAAAGACGCTTTGCGCGTGGGTCTTATTTTGACTGCGCAAGCCATGATCAAGCGCGATGCCAATACACTCAATGCCCGCACCATGTTGAAAAAAGCCGAAAAATGGTTTGAATACGACAAAGAATGGATTGAGTTCTATGAGAAAAAATACAACAGCTTTTCTGAACAATAACCAAGCACATGCAAAGAATCCCGAATTGGCTAAAAAACAAATACGTACTTACTAGTTTGGTATTTGGTATTTACTTCCTTTTTTTGGACGATTGGGATGTATTCACGCTAGTAAGACAAAAGCGTAAATTGTCGCAAATTGAACAACAAGATGCACAAATGAGTGAACAACTCAAGCAAACAAAAAAAACGCTGTATCGCCTTCATCATATCAATGAATTAGAGGCTTATGCCCGCTCCGAAAAGTTCTTTAAACGAGACGATGAAGAAATTTTTGTGGTGACAAAGAAGTAAGCGCAAAGAGTGCGCACATCTAATCAGTAGGCAGCGATAATTTTGCTCCTGGGTAGTAAAATCGCAGTATTTGATCGTATCCGTAACCCTTCTTGGCCATATTCATGGCGCCTTCTTGGCACAAACCTACACCATGGCCAAAACCTCGGCCATACAAAACAACTTCTTGCCCAACCACAACAGCATCAAAAAAGCTCGACTTAAGTTTGAATTTATCGCGTAAATCGCGAAGCGGAATGCCATAAACCGGATGTATATAAAAAGCACTCCTTTCGGGCTGTCTAAATTCTTGCATTAGGCTATAACTCATCGAGTCAGTGAGCGGAAAGGCATATTGCTCGACAAGGTAATCGGTCCAATTTTTGAGTGGAATACTCTTGACCCAAGTAGCTTGTTTGGTGTGGACACAAAAGGTGTCTTTGAAGGATTGCAGGCCATTAATTTGCTCATTCCAGACATCTTGAGGCTCACAAGTTTGCCCTCCACAGTTGGCATGAAAAAAAGTCGGAAAATATTGCCCTTGTTGATCGAGCAGAACAACTCCTTGGGTCTGAAACACGGCAGAATCTATGAGTGCCGAGCCACTACGCTTGTGCAAATAAGCTTGGCAATGAACGCGTTCACAAAGTTGGTAACCCTCTTTTTGATGTCTTTTTTGATTGCTAAGCGCATAGGTGCGAGAAATCACTGCTTGCGCTTGGTAATAGGCTTTAGGATGTCCGGGGCCTCCTTCACAAGACACAACACCCTCTAAATACGTTTCCAAAGGAAGCACATTGATCAATTGTAGATTTCCTTTTGCCACGCGAACTTCAAAATTCCCCTCATAAGCCCTTGTTTTACTTGAAAGTGCAGGAACAGACCAATTGCAAAAGTCTTCGTGGGCCATTTGAAGTAATTCTATCTGGCTTGCCTGAAAACGATACGTTCCTGCCTGAAAAAACTGAATGAAACTTCCGTTTATTTTGAGACGAACTTGCGCCAATGTACCTAATAAAACGCTTTGAGTTGTGCCATCTGCGAGCGTGGCACTCAATAAATACTTACCGCTTCCGACCGAAAACTGAAATTCTTTGACGCTATTGGCACTGTACAAGCCCACGCGTAAATCCTGACTTTTCGCGGAAGTCAAGAACATGGTCAGGAAGATAAAAAGGATCAGTTTCAAAACTACAAATAGGCGTTCATCGAATGAGCAATACGTTCACTTGTTCCGGATTGTTGCAGTAGCTCGTGTAATTGAGCATAGCTTACTAACTGCGCTTGTCTTTTGGCTTCTCCGGGCAGCAATTCGCGCAAGGCATGCTGCATGTTGAAGACCGTGCAATCCTCTTGAATAAGCTCCGGAACCGCTCCTTGATCTAGAATCAAATTAACGAGTGAAATGTATTTGATCTTTACTAACTTTCGGGCCAACCAAATAGAGAGCGCCGACCCTTTATAGCAAACAACCTGCGGGACATTGAACAAGGCGGTTTCTAAGGTAGCTGTTCCAGAAGTAACAAGTGCAAGTTCTGCCTTGGAAAGCAGGTCATAAGTATGTGTGTAGCTGAGAAAAACAGCCTCGTTTTTACAATAGGTTTCGTAGACTTCTTTTGAAATGGTTGGGGCACACGCGATGGCCAGTTGATGTGTTTGTTGGAAAGGCGCGGCAGCCGCTAGCATCAGAGGAAGCTTTTTTTCTAATTCTTGGGGTCTTGAACCTGGTAGAATAGCCAAGACCGGTTTGTCAAATGCTAAATCATTTGAGGCGGCATTTTGGTATCGGGAAATTTCATCGTTTAATGGATGACCAAAATAGGCTACTTCAATACCAAAACGTTTGTAGAAAGTAGGTTCAAAAGGCAAAATACAATAAAGTTTCGTGACGTATTTTTGAATTTGATACACTCTATTTTGTTTCCAGGCCCATACGGTTGGAGAGATATAGTAAAGCACTCGGATATCGTGGTCGTGGGCCCATTTAGCCATACGGAGATTGAAACCAGGGTAATCCACTAAAACCAAGAGATCTGGCTTGTTTAGCAACAAGGTCTGTTGTAACTGCTTGAATTGACCGCGGATGGTGCCGAGGTTTTTGAGTACTTCCAAAAAACCCATAAAGCTCATCGCGCTAATGTGCTGATCAAGCTCGACCCCCTCTGCAGCCAGACGGTCTCCACCCCAAGCCTTGAAAGTTACTTCAGAATTGAGTTGCTTCCAAGCTGCAACGAGATTGGCAGCATGAAGGTCACCTGATGCTTCTCCGCAAACGATATAAACGAAAGGATTCGATTTCAAGACTGCTATTTTTTAAAAGAAGCGACCCAAATTAACGTAAATCATGTAGGGCGCATAAAGCAGCATACCAAAGATGATGCCCCTGGTATGAAAGAATTGTTCGCGGTTCAAGAAAAAGTAAAACCAAGCCAAATTACCAATGAGACCTAAGGAAAGATAACGACTCAGAAAATCCTGAAAATTTAGGGTCTGGTGCCAGAGATAAGAAAAGCTTTGACCGTAAGACTGGGATAAAATAAAGACGATGATGGGCAATAATACGAGTGGAGATAAAACGCCAATAGCAAGACCACTAAAAAAAGAAATGTTCAGGTTATTTTTCATTGTTCCCAAGATTTGAAATGTTGAAGATGAGCGTAGGCCGTTAGGTCAAAGTGTGTTGGAACGAGACTGACATAACCTTCTTTGAGGGCGTGAAGGTCGGTGTCTGGACGTTGATCGAGGTCGGCAAATTCGCCTGTGAGCCAAAAATAATCGCGACCATATTGGTCTTGGCGTTTTTCAAAGCGATCTGCCCAATAGGCATGGGCTTGTTTGCAAACACGCATGCCTTTGATTTCTGAGAGTGGCAATTTGGGCACATTGACATTCAGGCAAATGGATGGCGCAAAGCCCTTCTCAAAAAACTGCTCTAGCAAAATAGTGATGTAGTGTTGGGCCGCACTGAAATCGGCATTTGGAGCAAAATCAGCGAGTGAAAAACCAAAAGATGGAATTCCTTCCATGGCACCTTCGATGGCCGCTGACATCGTGCCCGAATAAAGCACATTAGTTGAAGAGTTCTCGCCATGATTGATCCCAGATAAAATGAGGTCGGGTTTTTGACCAAGCAACTCATATATTCCCAATTTGACACAATCTACAGGTGTTCCGCTACAGGAATAGGCATTTATTCCGGGATAAAGTTCGCTTTTGAACATGCGAATAGGATCGTGAATGGTGATGGCATGCCCCATACCTGATTGTGGTTTGTCAGGGGCTAAGACGCTCAGCTCTCCGAAAGGCCTAGCAGCTTC
>Ga0315905_10005378_pt1 | contig 13053 bp, 21 predicted proteins | sample LakEriMetagenome_5_FD_203522 | JGI IMG/M metagenome (GOLD analysis project Ga0315905, IMG submission 203522) | Freshwater fungal communities from buoy surface, Lake Erie, Ohio, United States - Buoy 4 MA121 | ecosystem: Environmental > Aquatic > Freshwater > Lake | place: USA: Lake Erie, Ohio... | reverse complement strand
AATGGGTGTGACTGCTTGCATGTTGAAGCATTCAACAATGGGTGTGACTGCTTGCATGTTGAAGCATTCAACAATGGGTGTGACTGCTTGCATGTTGAAGCATTCAACAATAGGTGTGACTGCTTGCATGTTGAAGCATTCAACAATGGGTGTGACTGCTTGCATGTTGAATGGTGACGCCTGCCATCAGTTGAATGGTGACGCCTGCCATGTTGAATGCAGGTGCGAGGCGAGCGACAGCGGCATACCGACGCCGATCGACGCTTCTTTCAGGTATCATCATACATAGTGTCACACCATCATACATAGTGTCACGTCATCATACATAGTGTCACGTCATCATACCAACGCCGACAGACGCTTCGTTCAGGTCCGCCAGTCCACACGAGAGTACGGCAAGCTAGGAGCAGGAGGGGGGGTAAGGGTGGGTGAGCGTTCCGGGTTCGCTAGAGGGTGCAAGGCTCCGCCGCTTCTATGTCAATCTGTCTCCTCCATCTGGCTGTGAATATGTCTGCTGCATCCGCCTGTCTCTGTCTCTTCGCATCTTTGGCGTCTCTTGCATCTTGTCGCCACGTGTCTCCAAGGTCCGCCACATGAGAGCACACCCTTGTCCCAGTTCTCTTGCAGGGCGCTGCTCGTGCCGTCATCTCTCTCTCTCTCTCGTTGACGCACTCTTCCTTGACGGGCTGCACGGACTGAGTCTGAGTGTTGACGCGTCAAGCGCCACTCTGTCGAGCGCCACTCAGTGGAGCGTCACTCTGTCGAGCGTGTCGCTGTGGGAACGCGTTGACGCACCAACCTCTTGACCCAAGACGTTGCCGCACCAACGTGCGCCAACATCTTGACCCAAGATGTTAGCTCACCAACATCTTGACCCGCCCTGTCTGCACACGGACCGTAATCACGTCATTAAGTGTGTGTAATCATGTGATTCAGTGTTTGTGTGGACAACCCATATGTCCTGACGCACGCGCACCTATGCACGTGTACTGCCATGTACTGCCGCGTGTGCGCACATGCAAAACGCGATGCCGGCTCGGGAGCAGACGGCGAAATGCTGGTGGAAGGACTATCTCGACATTCGGCCCGAGCACGCCAACCGGTCCTGTCTCTCTCCCCCTTGCCGTCGGCGCTCTCAGCTTTGCTTGTTGGCGCACTCTGCTTTGCTTGTCCCTCCACAACACATGTGTGCTTGCCTCTGCCGCGCTGAGGGCAAGCACGCGTCTGCCCTGGAGAGGCGAGCAGAAGCGTCTTCGTTCCTCCGGGCTTCTTTTGCAGTCATCTTTCCTCCAGTCTTCTTTCCTCCTAGGCGCACCTTGTCCACCGTGTCCGCCCACGCGCGCGCGCCTCTGCCCTCCTTGTTCTTGCACTTGTGCATGCCTCTGCCTTGCTAAGTCTCCCGCCAGCCCCCTCCTCTCCACCGCATACACGCGTGTGCACACGCACATGCACACATGAGCGGCACACAAGCACACACACACACACACGGATGAAACACGGATAGAGACTCGGTAGGGTGGTCAAGGTATGGTCAAGGTAGATGCGGCATCGCAGCAGCACGTCATCTCTCACGCGTAGACACGCAGGATGGTGAAGCTATTTGCGCGAACGGAGAGCGATGTCAACATGCCGGTCTGCGCCTTTGTCTCGCCACTCGAGGTCTGTGTCTGTCTGTCTCTGTCTATGTCTGCGCCTTTGTCTCGCCACTCGAGGTCCGTCTCCCGAGCCCGTCTGTCTGTGTCTGTCTGTGTCTGTTTGTCTCTGTCTATGTCTGCCTGTGTCTGTGGGTGTCTGTGCAGTCTGCTGCGCGCGTCTTGGAGTGCGCAGTCATCTGCGCCCGTCTTCGCGTGCCCAGCCCTGCCCGCAGTGGGTGCGCCTGTCTGTCTGTTTCGGAGCGAGAGAGGGGGTGTGGAGAAGTATGACAGTGTGTGGAGGGGATTGGCGAGGGCATGTGACAGTGTGAGGAGGGCACGTGACTGTATGGAAGGGATTGGGGCACGTGACTGTATGGAAGGGATTGGGGCACGAGCAGAGCGGACGCACACTGCGGTCGGCGGGAGAGGCGGCAAGGTTTGTAGCGCTCATCGAGTATCAACGCCTCCAGACTCTCGGAGGCACCGGTGGGCGCTCCGAGGTGTGGGGCAACCTGCACTCGGTGTTGGCTTCCCGCAAGGTCCCGCCTCCACTCTTCTGACTCTTGCGTCTCTTGCCACACTTGACACGCTTCACACACTCTTCCCACTCCCAGCGTGTCGCTGTGTGCTCGCCCGCCCTCGCGCTCGCGTGCACTTAGTTACGCGCATGTGCACACGAGGTCAGTGCTTGGATGGCACCCTTGATGCATGCTCGCATGGCACCCTGGGCGATGTGGGGATGGCAGGGGGATGTGGAGGAGCATGCCCTGCTCCTGTGTTCTTTACTCCTAGGCTTTAGGTTCGAAGCCTACTGCGCCATCGGGACAACCATCTCCGGCGATGCCCACATGTGGGTCATTACGGTCCAACGCCACGCTGATGACTTCTCGGAGGCGCAGGTGGCTCCCCCTCTTACCTTCTCGTTAACGCCGTCTCTCCCTCCGCCGTAGCATGTATTGGGCGTGCGGGCAAAGGCTGTGTGATTGGGCGTGCGGGCAAAGCTGTGTGCAAGCCTGTGTGCAAGCTGTGGAGCGTGTGCAGAAGCGCTTCCAGTTCGGTCGCACGCAAGCGTGTTAGCACGCGCGGTCAGCTAACACGCAAGGGCGTTAGCGAAGAGGCGTAGCCCATGGCCATGACCTTGGCTACACGCATGGCCATAAACTTGGCGGCAAGGCTCCACGGGCGGGAATGACCTTAGCGAACACGCAAAGGCGCCTCAGTTGCTGCTGCCTCCGCCAAGCACGCGCTCTCCTGTGCTAACGCAATGTACGCACCACGGCGACACGAGTGCTAACGCGGTGTGCGTACACACGCGCATGGGTCCATGACAGGTGACCTTTTGGGAAAGTCTCACGGGATCCAGGTACCGACACCACGTCGGCCATGATGCTCCCAGCGCACTCAAGTACGGACGCATTGGCTGCCTCTTCAACCACAACAGCTTCTTCGGTAACGTCCAGGTAACGGCAACGCACGGCGTACCGGCAGGGTGGGCCTAGTCTCATGCCCTCGCCGGCAGGGTGGGCCTAGTCTCATGCATGAGACAGTGCATCCTTTCCTTGTCACTCGATTACCGCTGCATGTGTGTGTGTGGAGACAGCGGCGATCGGTGAGAAAGCTGTGGGAGGGAGGTGGGAGGTGGGTGGATGCTGTGGCGCAGGGGCACAACTTGCCGGCGTGTTGTGCCTCTCAAGCAGCCACTTGCCAACCCACCGTGTGCGTGAGCGAGCATGTGACATGTGCAGCCCGACGATGCGGTGCAAGCAACACAGTTCGACCTGAACAACAGGGCGCAATGGAAGCCCATGGACCACGCAGCCCTCCACTCCGTCCGCCACCTTGAACAGCCCACCCTCCAGGTAAGTCCGCTCAAATCACGCACATGCCCGTGTCGCCGGGAGCATTGCGCAGGGGTGAGTAAGGGACGCTAGAGCCCGACGCGCCACTCTCCTGTCTTGAGAGCTCTCTGTTGTCGCCACTCTCTTGCTGTCTCCACTCTCCTGGTGTCAGAGCCCGACGCGCCTCTCTGCTGTTGTTGCAGCGGCAGGGCAACAGGAGGGTAGACGAGAATGTGGGTATGTGCTCCTGAAGACAGGGCACGTAACGGCCTCGAGTCAGTCCTGCATGTGCGTGCCCTGCCAGTGCGTGTGGCCTTGTCATCACAGGGCACAGGACTGACACGAGGTGGTCACGTGCGAACCCGCAGTTTTTTGCCTTGGCGACGCACAGCATGGAGGAGGCACTGGAGGCCTCGCTTGGCTGCTTGATTTCGGCGCACCGTACTGACTTGGGCCTTTCTACTCACTGGGACCCCCAAGTGAGTGCCTCTCTTTTTCTTTCGTTGCGCCTGCGCATGTGTCGGAGCCCTGTTGCGTGCCAACGGGCGAAAAAGGAAGAAGAAGACTAACAAAGAATCACGACACCAACACAACACCCCAGACTAACAGAATCACGACACCACCACACAACAGCTGTCGTACCTCCTCAGCCCGGCGCTGCTAGCCTATGAAAACGAAAATGTGTCGGGCGTTAGTGCAGGGAGTGCTGATTTCCAACAATCCATTCGCAACGCTGTCCCTCCGGGCTATTCCTTCAAGGTCTGTCTGTGTATCTGAGGCTGTGACAGGCACTGAGGCAGTGCCAGGCAGTGACATGAGGCACTGACATGAGGCAGTGACAGGCACACGCTCTTGTCGTAACCTGTTGTCAGCACTCGTGCAAGTAGATTCACTGCCAGCGTGGGATGGGTCGATGGGCGCATTGGTGATGCTCTTGTCTTGGCGCTCTCTGGTGTTGTGATGTTCTTGTCCTGGCGCTCTCTCGTGTGCAAGCAGGGGTTTCCAATGCAATTCAGCCACTTGTCAGCGCCGAGGATGCTGTCGGACCTGCGGGCAACAAGCATCGCGCAAGACATCATTGAAACGCACGGTGGCGTGGACGCGGTCCGGTGCGCAGGCCCCACGGAGGGCTTAGGGTTTAGGGTTTAGGGTTTAGTTGGCCGCAGCAGATGCGTGCCAAGATAGGCATGCAAGGCTGGGCACGGTTCAAGGCATGAGACATGAGAGCTGTCAACACTCTGTCAAACGTGTGGTGTCGTTTGTCGTTGCCCGCACTCGTTACATGACCCTTCACATGTGTCTCTGTGCGCGCACCTTGGTGTGGGCTGTGTGGTACAGATTTGCGTTGCGGGTCTCGGTGACGGCTTATCCGGAGCGGGTTTCGGCCGTGTGGATCATGCTTGCTGTTGTTTTTGCAAAGCTCCAAGACGACTGAAGTGTTGCCTGAAGTCTTCGCCGGCGTCACGATGTTACACACGAAGCTCTGCGCCAGTAGTGTGCAGCCAGGGTCTTCGCATTCTATGTGCATCTATTGATGCACAGACAAGCTCCGATGAAGATCCCTGTGCCGAAGCTCTGTACAAGCCGGTGATGTAACAGTAAAACGATGCACATTGAATAAAATGATGCACATTGAACTCCTCTGCCACATTGAACCCCTCTGGTGGTGGTGAAGCAAGTTTATTAGGGCGCGGGGGGTGTGGGAGGAGAATGTTGCCTCCGGCGGCTGGGGGTACCCCCCAGACCCCCACTGACTGAGATTGAGGACCGCCGGGCGTGCGACAGTGGCAGACGCGTTACAGTCAACAACATTCAGGTTATACTCGTCTGCGGCCGCCCCGGTGACCGGGGCGGGTGCCAAGGCAACGAGCCTTGAAGTGCAGGCCCGGCACGCCCGGTATTCCAATCCGTAGTAGGTCATTTTTGCGGAAGGGAATCGAATTGTCAAATACTGTGTCGTAGTCTTGAATTACTTGTTTGGTGTTTCGAAAAAGAATTGAATTACTTTTTTGGTGTTTCGGAAAAAGTCTTGAATTACTTGTTCGAAACACCAGTGGTGTTTCGTAAAAAGTCACGTGTTATTTGCGCTACGAATAATGAGTTTCCACAAGAACGGTGCGATTCTGCTTCGCCTTCTCGACGGACTGCTGTTCCGCCGTCCGGTCACACGCCTTGGTCCGCGCCATGACCGCCTTGTATCGCGCCGACTCTCTGTTGGTTGTTTATTTAAGGTCACCGAGCCGAGTTCTATACCGGCGTACAGAACTCATTCCACGTGCGCCAAAAGGGCGATGTACCCGGACCCCCCACCCGTAATCCCCCTCCCACTGAAAAGCTGAACTCCAGACTCCCAGACTCGATTCCGGTTTGGAAACGACCCTAAGTTTGGAGCCTAAACGGTGCAAAGGCAGCCACGTTCGGTATTCTAGTAACAGAAACTTTTTTAAAATTGAAGGAAGATTAAAAAAAAGTTCCTGACTGGCCGTTACCGCGGAATAACTCCTCCAAAGTCCAAAGTCCTGAAATAGATAGAGAGAAAGATGTTTCTACACATTCGGCAATTCGAGGCCCTGAGTGGGTGCAAGAGAGGACAATCGGACGCCGAGTGTACAATTGCAGGGTCAGTACCGATGATCATTGATGACTGTTTCAATGATTGTTCGCCTCAGTGAGGAGCTTGTGCCTATCTTGCTTAGATGCATCAAGGCGAGCTGTAGTCTTCCACGCTGACAGTGTTTGAACGGTGTCTCCCTCATTCCGCGAGAAGCCTGATGCAATCGCTGCCAAAGGCCTACTGCGAAGGATTCTCATTGAGCGCCCCTCCGAAATCGCTGTACGGCGACAACTTCACGGGTACCCGTCACAAACTGTCGTCACGACAGTTGAACAGGCTGATGATGATGTCTTTTATTTGTTCTTGCAGAAGCAAAAATGGAACAGGACTAATCTGTCAAACTGACAGCGATCGTTCATGTCAGAGTGCACACGTGACAAGACAGAAAGCCCTTCAGGGCGGGAGGACCGTTAGCGGCCGTCTGCAAAATCGTTCACGCGTTGGAAAGATGAAATGGCCCGGGTGGGCGGATTATGTGTACCCCTGACTATTGATCCCGGGTGCACCTCATCGCCATATCTCAGCTTGTTCCGTGTCGCATGTACTTTCAAGTTGACGTGTTTTAGCCAAAATTTCGGTGGATTCCTTGTGGAATACAGCGCTCCTGTCATGCGAGAAGGTAGAGAGAATGGGAAGAGAGGAGCGGTAGAGGAGCTGAGCGAAAAGACAGGTACAGGGAAGGGAAGAGGATGGATGAAAAATGACGATCAGAAGTGACGGGAGGAAGGGGAGAGAGGATTGAGAGGAGAAAAGGACAGAAAAGGGGAGAGAGGGATGCGAGAGGAGCGAAAGGAGAGAGGAGGGAGCCAGAGCGGCGTGGGTATGACAGTGGATACCACGCTCTGCGCAGCTGGCAGCAATGTGAGAGGCGGCAACGGCTCTCAACTCATGTGGAGTGCCCATTGTCTAGTATCGAGGTGTGCGTCTCTCAATAAACCACTACTCAATGACCCCCGGTGGAGGCATTATGAGAGAAGGGTCGGTTTTGGAGGATTTGTTTATAGATTCGTGTCTGATTCATTGTGGATAGTGTCACAGATAGCAGGCTATCTGCCTTGGTGTGTGACATGGTGCATAGTAGTGTGCACCATGTCACACACCAAGGCAATCTGGCGGGAGGCGGTGACATGCACAGTCACACCATGCAACAAAGCATGAGAGCATGTCGCGAGAGCGGTCGCAGTCTCGCAAGTGTCTGTCTGGGGAAACAGCGTGAAACAATATCTAATAGAGGAGCGGTCAGCTGGAGGACGGCGGTAGGCGCACCTTGGGCGTACCGGGTGCGCGTACACGGTGCAACAGCATAGATACCGGCGGGGCTCACAGTCATGTCGGCGTGAGGCGGCGGCAGTCAAGTCTGTCAGCCCACGGCGTGGTCATTGACAGCCTGTCAACTCTGTCACGTCAGTTCCCAGGGACATGTGTACGATTGGAGGTGACTATAGAGAGGACACATGCGGTGGCTATAGCGAGGACCTTTGTCAAGGTTACGCTGTACGGAAGCCATCGGGCTCACTGTCGACCAGCAGCACCACCGCTAACCTGGGACGCCTGCCCGGGCTGGAGCTTGCGCATCAGATCGCCAGCTGCGCGCACCTCCTCGGGGGTGAAGTCAAAGAGCTGGGGCAAAGGGCGCTGGTTGGGGAGGCGCGTCTTGGGGTCGCGGAGCTCATCAAAGAGGGCATGTGCGCACGTCTCCATGGGAGTCACTCGCTTGTCGGGTGTGTACTGGAGAATCTTGCTGAGGAGGTCGATGCATTCGGGGGTGCCTTTGGACTTGAAGACGCGAGCCCACGGGTGCGCTTTGATCTGCGGAAACTTGAACTCGGTATAGTTGGGGTTCATCGACTGGATCTCTTGTCGGGTGGGCGTTCCGACCACCTTGATGATTTCGACGAGCTGATCGACGTTGCTTTCACCAGGGAAGAGCGGCTGCGCCAGGAGGAGCTCAGCCATCACACAGCCCAAGGACCAGGTGTCAATGGCAGTGGAGTAATCCGTGGCGCCAAATATCAGCTCCGGAGCCCGGTAGTAGCGCGAGCAGATGTATGCGATGTTGGACTCGCCAGGCACGAGCATTTTGGCGCTTCCGAAATCGCACAGTTTCACCACGTGGGTGTTGGGGTCTAGGAGCAGGTTCTGCTCAGAGAGTGATAGAGAGGGAGAGGGGGGGGGAGGAGAGAGAAAGAGGAAAGAGAGAGGGAGAGGGAGAGGGGAAGGGAGGGAGGGAGGGAGGGAGGGAGGGAGGGAGGGAGGAAGGGAGGTAGGTAGGGAAGGAGTTAGGGAGGGATGTGTTTGAAGACAACTGGGGATCACTGGGAACGCACAAGGCTGTGCTCATGCCTGTGCCCGCAGTATACATTGAGCAGTCATTGTAGACTAAACCATTCTTCACGTCTGTGCCCTATCAACGTCGAAGGACTGCACGAGCGCGCGCACACGCTCCACACACTTGACGCAACTCTGTCAAGGTCTTCTCACACAACTCTGCCCAGGACGCAGCCCTAGTACATTTGCCAAACACGTGACCGTCTGCCAAAGCTGTCCCTCCTGTCCCTCGAGTCCCTCGAGTCCCTCGAGTCCCTCGAGTCCCTCGAGTCCCTCGCAGCACTGTACTGTATTGAGCACTTTTGAGAAACGTGCCTGGGGTTTGATGTCGCGGTGGCAGATGCCCATTTGATGGATGTAGGCGAGGGAGCGCGCCATCTGGTAGGTGTAGAGCTTGACGTACAAGGTGGGCACAGGTCTCTTGCTCTTCGCGTAGTGCTTGATGATCCGGTAGATGGTCTCCTGTGAGGCGTCCAGCGTTTAGCGTTTAGGGTTGGGCTCTTGCTCTAGTCCTCCGCCCCCGCCTCCTCCGCCCTGTGCCTTTGCGTGTGTCTAAGTCTCCTTTGCGTGTGTCTCAGTCTCCTTTGCGTGTGTGTGTTGTGCGTTGTGCTTCATCATACCGTAGATGGTCTCCCCGTACACACACACACACACACACACACACACACACACACACACACATACATACATGTAATACACCCATACACATACATGTAAATGGATGGTCTCTCTCTCTCTATACACACACACACACAGTGTAAACCGGCACGAACTCGAGGACGAGGTTGAGGAAGACCTCATCAGGCTTGTCACCCTTGGAGTAGTAGCAGTTCTTTAGTTGAACCACGTTGGTGTGTTGCAACTGCTTCATGATTTGTAGCTCCCGGTTCTGTCCACACCCCATACACGTATAACACACGCACAAACACAAACATACACACACACACACACACACACACACACACACACACACACACACACACACACACATTATGACACTGCAGCACGACCACGGCATGGGGGCAAGAGGCTCGGATGAGCGGATGAGGCCAAGAATCGGATGAGGCCAAGAATCGGATGAGCGGCACCCCCACGGGTCCTGACCCCCGGTGAGAGGGCCGTGCAGCCGAGGCTGAAAGGGCCATGGTGCCTCGTCACCTCTTTTCACCCGCCCTTCACCGCTCCCTGCGCCTGCCTCTACTACAGACCTTGAAGCGCTTATCTTGGAGGACCTTCTTCACCGCCACCGTCTCGCCCGTCTCAACGAGCGTTGCCTGCCCCAGGTTTAGGATAGGTTCAGGTTTAGGATTTAGGGCACCGTCTGGCCTGTTTGAACCGAGCGTTGCTTGCCCGCACGCGCCCGCTCTGTGTTTCCTTGCTCCCCCCCCCCCTCTCTCTCTCGCGTTGGCGTCTCTGGCATGCACTGGCATGGCATGGAGCATCCTTGACTCCTGTGCATGGCATGGTGCATGCTTAACTCCACCCCACATGCACACGCGGTGAGGGTGCCGAGAACATCAACAACTCAGAGCACACCAACAATTCAACAATTGCACCGCACGCGCTGGCGCATATTGGTGTGCAATGCTATGCTATGCGGCCATTGACACCAACATGAGCACTCCAACACGGCAACACGGGCGTACGCATAGCAGCGTCACGGTGCAAGTTGTCCGCCCATTCTTGACTTCCAAAAACAAAAGAAAATAATAACAAAAAGCATGCAAGTGCCAATGCCCCGCCCATTCTTGATGCGGCATACGTGCAAATCTCCGGGTTCCGAGTCCAGTTGGAAACTAAACTAAACTAACACTGGTGCTTGCGATTTCGCGGCACCCACGGCCGGAAGCTCCCAAACAATCACCGGCGGCGAGCAGGGCCAGACAGACCTGGAACACCACCCCAAACGAGCCATTTCCGATCACCTTCTCGTTCGCCAGCTGCACTTGTTTGTGGTCCTGCACACCCACCTCTAACACTTTCACACCGCGCTCGGGCAACTCTCGCGCCCGCTCTCGCGGCACAGCACCAATCCTCCGTGCCCGTTCTGCGCCGGACGAGAAGTTCCGCGCCAACCGCTTAATGCACCACATTCATGCGGTTGACGCAATGCAGGAGACGCCCATGTCGGAGAAAAGCCCTCCTCCACACCGCCTCTCGCACTGCGACTCACTGACTGCCTCTCACACTGCGCCTCTGGCCCTGCGCCTCTGGCCCTCCGCGCTCACCTCCTCCATCCTGGCGCCCGCTTTGCAGCCGCCGACTCGGATGGCGACACGCGCGCCGGCGTGTTGGACGCCGTCTCACGCCCCGCGCTCTCCTCCCTTCCCACGGACAAGGCAATCCACGAACTTTTCCTGGACTCGAAATGCCAGAGTCCTGCCAGGGAGAGAACCGCGCTGGGCTCGCAAGCAAGCAAGCAAGCAAGCAAGCAAGCAAGCAAGCAAGCAAGCAAGCAAGCAAGCAAGCAAGCAAGCCCTGGCAGCCTGGGATCCGACTGGGGTTATGCTTTCATTAAACTATTGAGACCGCGGACTGATCTGATCGAGCAATTGACATGGGCGACGTGATCTCCTTTGTGAATGAGCAAAAAAGAGTAGCAAAGGTCCAGAAAGGACAGGTAAGCCAGCTTTGTGTACTTGGTTGGTTGCACGTACGATGACTGTGTCTTGGTGTGCAGACGGAGGATCTCGTATCACCTGCAGACGCGAGGACTGTCCGAGATGTCCTTGAGGTGCTGGAGACCTCATTCCAACTCAAAATTACACGCAAAGCATCGGAGAAAAGTGTGAAACGAGCCGAAGCTGAAGTCTTTAAAATGAAGGACATCACACTTCTCTTTGGCATTGCTGCCACACACCTCATCCCGATGAGGGGGAGGAAGTGAGCTCTCCTCATCGTAATTGGATGGTGTCAGCTGTTCGAAAATTTCAAGGGGGATTGGGTTTACGTGTGGTGCGTCAGCAGCTCTTGATCAGCATTGATGCCACCTCCATGTGCGTGCACACACAAGCTCCTTGTCAATTTACGGGATGGCTTATCAGCTCTAAAGACGACAGGGGGAGTAATCGCTCTCTGTCCACTATCAAGTCTTCGGCTCCTGACTGCATACAAAGGTTTTCTGTAATTCAAGGAATGACTGCCATTGGAAAATCTCTCCCATTGACGGGCGTGGTCACAGGTGCTTGTTGGTGTAGAGACACACAGACAGAGCCGCCACGAGCTGCACTGTGCAACGTCTCGACTTGGTCGCCGACGACGGCCGACGAAGGGCGCGCCGCACGCAAAGATGGGCCATGAGTGTTGAGATGAATGCGCGCGCAGCTCGATGTATTGCCATACCATCAAGCATGAACCTACACATACACATGTGTATACGCATGCGTATATGATCATATGTAAACCATCCAGCATGCATTGACGCACTGGAGACGAGCACAAGGCCGAAAACAGACCCCCAAGAGGTTGGAGGTCTGAGAGTAATATTCGCGAGGTTGTGCACACGCACGTGCTCGCCCATTTCATCGAGCTCACGCCGGCGGAGCCGGCCCAAGCAACCTTACTAGGATCAGCCACGATTTAGGTGGACATTAAACAGGTGCACGGCCACGGCTAACGCGGGATTTCCAGGGGCACAAACGCAGCGGAGCTGCTCTTTTGCTCCTGGAAATCCTGGCTTAGGCTGTCCCTTCCAAAGCCGCATACCATGATGCCGCCGCCCGGGGAGAAAGCGAGGCGGCAAAACTGATGGAAATGGTCCAGAATGGAACGGACAACAGACACTGTTGTCTGGCGTCTCAAGCCCACTGAGCTTCTGTACATGAAAATGCATGATAACATACCTGCGAACTGGCGCACCTGCGTGGGTGCTCTACAGACGCGTACAAGGGCGAATTCGGACCCCCAACAGGGTCAGAAGTGGCCTCGACACCTCGACTTTGTGTGCAGATCGGAAACAAAAGTACGCATGCGAGTACTTGTGCAAAGCCCTCGGTCAAGGGTATATCTATCAGCCCCCAATGCAGTCCGCATGCGGGAGAGCGTGATTGCGGATTACGCGCCCCAAGCTTGTTTGTGCTCTGGCTTCGAGAAAACGCAAGTGCACAAACAAGCTCTCGCGCGTAAACGGCGCGGCGGCGGCCGCGCGGCGAGCCCGCTGGATTGTCATGAGGGCGTAGACGGACGTCGAGACGCGGCCGTAGACGGACCGCACGAGTCACACGAGGCCGTAGACCGATTGCTCTCGTGTTGTGGCCATGTGCGTGTGCGATTTGTCTTGTTTACATCGCATCATGCCGTGTAAAATGTGCACTAATCCTCCCGCGGGAAGCCGCCCCGCGCAGTGCATGGATTGCAATCATGCTGGGAAATGGTGACCGCCCACACCGGCGGAACCGGCGGGCGTTCCTCTCTCTCTCTCTCTCTCTTGCTCCTCTCTCTCTTCCCGGGCGCGCGCCCGGGAACAAGCAACCTTACGCGGATCAGCCATGCGTTAGGTGCACGTCTTGGGGCCGTGGCGGCCTAAGAGGGCTGGGAGCATTAAAAAGGCGCACGGCCACGGCTAACGCGGGATTTCCAGGGGCACAAGTGCACTTTTGCTCCTGGAAATCCTGGCTTAGGTCCCAACACGTTGATGACA
>Ga0315905_10005377_pt1 | contig 13054 bp, 15 predicted proteins | sample LakEriMetagenome_5_FD_203522 | JGI IMG/M metagenome (GOLD analysis project Ga0315905, IMG submission 203522) | Freshwater fungal communities from buoy surface, Lake Erie, Ohio, United States - Buoy 4 MA121 | ecosystem: Environmental > Aquatic > Freshwater > Lake | place: USA: Lake Erie, Ohio... | reverse complement strand
CGCGATGGACGGAGATTCGTGCGAGGCCGAGGGCGGCGTTGAGTTCATCGGCGTCGCCGACGGCGTGGAGGCGGGGGTGGTCCTTGGCGACTCGGCTGCCGAGGAGGAGATCGGTCTGGCCGGAGTCGCCGCGGCGGGTCGTGATGGAGAGAGGCATGGGGCACAGCTTACGTCTGAGCTGGCTGCGGGGTTGCTGCGGCGTTGCCGTGGGGAAGGTTATCAGAGTGGGCGGCGGCCTTGAATGACGCGGATGAGGATGACGATGAGGGCGACGACGAGGAGGATGTGGATCAGCCCGCCCATGGTGGTGCTGGTGACGAGTCCGAGGATCCAGAGGATGACGAGGACGATGGCGACTGTCATTAACATAAAATTTGGGGAGAGGACGGTTGGAGAGGACGGGGTGCCGGGGGGCGGAGGGTAGCCGCGCCCCGGCGGGGACGCTGATGGATCAGCGGGTCGAGTTCTGGATGCCGTCACCGGCGCGTTCGACGTCGCGGCCGACGCCGCGGACGGTGTTGCAGCTGGTGGCGGCGAGGGACCATGCGGCTGCGATGAGCAGGAGCAGTCTGGAGGGTGAGATGATCACGTCGGTGGGGTTGGGTGGGGGGTGCCGGGGTTAGTCGGAGAGGGCATTCTGGGACTTTTCGATGGCGTCTTCGATGGCTTCGCGGGACTGGCCGGTGCGGCGCTGGATGCGACCGACGAGTTCGTCTATTTTGCCCTCTGCGTGCTGGAGGTCGTCGTCGGTGAGGTCGGCCCACTGTTGTTTGAGTTTGCCTTTGATGATGTTCCAGTCGCCTTTGATTTCGAGTTTAGTCATAGGGGTGAAGATCAGTCAGGGTGTGCAGGATTGCCATGGGGTGAAACCCTTATGGGGCTCGCATGAGGCGAGAGTTGCGGCGAAGCATGAGATTTCGTTCGACTTCGGCCAGCCCATGACCTTGAAAGGTGCAGTCATGAGAACACTCGTCATCTGCGCTGCGCTGCTGGTTTTGATCTTTCGTGCGTGTGGTGGGGAAGTTGCGGGGCATCTAGTGGAGCGGTTGCCGGGCAATCCGATGATCCGGCCGGAGATGTTGCCGGGGGCCGACGGTGCGAATATCAACGGGCCGTCGCTGATCCGCGTGCCGTCGTGGGTGAAGAATCCGCTGGGGCGTTACTACCTCTACTTCGCGCATCACAAAGGTGAGTATATCCGGCTTGCCTATGCTGATCGGCTGGAGGGTCCGTGGAAGATTCATGCCCCGGGCGTACTGCATCTGGCGGATGCTCCGGGCTGCCGGGGTCACATTGCGTCGCCGGATGTGATTGTGGATGAAGCGCGCCGGGAGATTCGGATGTATTTTCACGGCCCTGCCCGCGCGGAGAAGGGACAGAAGAGCTTTTTGGCGCGGTCGCCGGATGGACTGTCGTTCAAGGCCAGCGACGAGATTCTGGGCTTGTTCTACTTCCGCGTCTTTCGTCACGCCGACGCGTGGTATGCCCTAGCCAAGGGTGGCATGCTTTACCGCTCGGTGGATGGGCTGACGAAATTCGAAGCTGGTCCCAGCGTGTTTCCCGATGGAGAAGCGCGCACTGGAGACATGAACGGTCCGGGCCCGCGTCACGTGGCCGTGCTGCCGGAAGGCGATGGCTTGTGGGTTTACTACAGCAGCATTGGTGCTGCGCCGGAGTGCATTCGGCGTGCGCGGCTGGACCTCACTGCTAACTGGCGCGAGTGGAAGGTGACGGCCTCGGAAGAAGTGCTTCGTCCCGAGCGCGAATGGGAAGGAGCGGGATTGCCCGTGACTGTGTCCAAGGCGGGCGAGGTCAGGGGCCTCGAGAACGCACTGCGCGATCCTGCTATTTTCGTGGACACTGACGGCCGTCGCTACCTGCTCTATTCTGTCGCGGGTGAAAGCGGTATCGCGGTTGCTGAATTGAGATCGACGCAGAGCGGGGTCCGGGAGCAATGATTCAGCATGGAACGCCGTTATCGACTATCAATTAACGCTCCGGCACGGCTGCCGCGATGAATTGTTGTCAATTCATCGGCGCGATCGCTGTGGCGAGACGTGTGCGTGGTTTGCGCGCTGGCGATCCATCCGGCATGCGGAGTGCCCTTGTGAGGGGGAGGGACGGGAGTTCAGAGCGGTTTGGGTCGGCCTTAGAGGAGGAGCGGGGTGCCGGAGGCGAAGGAGATGAAGCCGACGAGGAGGGGGAGCGGGATGGAGAGATGGATGTCACTGTTTAAAGCGGCGAGTTCGAGTTCGAGCGTGGTTCCCGAGGTGGTCCAGCGCATGCCGTGATAGACGAGGGCGGCGAGGCCGCAGGTGATGAGGAGGAGACCGGAGAGCGGGCGAGGGTACATGGGTTCAGACGGAGGGGCTTGCGGCGGGGCGTCTGCGGAGCCTGCGGCGGATGGCGATGGTGGCGGAGGCGCTGGTGGTTGGGATGAGGTTGCGGAGGGAGGAGAGACGTGGCGGGTTCATGGAGTGAGGCGGTTGGTGATGGATGGATAGGCCGACCGGACCCCGGTTGGATCTGTGGGACGTGGCGGTTTGTTCATTTACCGGAGAGTCCATGGGATGGGCGATGGGGTCTTCACCCCATGGAGAGCGAAGCGTTGTGCGAATAGGTTCGCATCTTTCTGAAGTACCGACGATGATGCCCCTGAAATCACGAGACGGCCGCCCGTGGGGTGGTTGCAACATATGAAAGCAGGCCTTGAGACATTTCGGCGGCGTTATCTCGCTGCGCTGCGGAGGTATCTGAGGGACGGGACTGTGGAGCACGGGCAGGCGGGAGCGGAGTTGGTGCGTGAAGCTCTGGTGCGTGGGCTTGGTGAGAGAGTGCTGATAGGGCTGCACCGGGCGGCGGTGAGGGATTCGGTGCCTAACCGAGCTGCGCCGAGTGCGGACGAAGCGGCGGCGGAGCGGTTTCTGGCGGCGTCGTTGCTGCCGTTGGAGGAGGCGCGTGTGGCGTCGCTGGCGGACAACCGGAAGCAGGTTGCGCTGGTGGGGGTGTTGTCGCGGCGGGTGGGGAGACTTGAGGAAGCGAACCGGGTGCTGGCTGTGGAGTTGGAGGAGAGCCGAGCGGCGGAGAAGGTGCTGAGGGTTAGAGAAGCGACGACAGTGGTGGAGCTGGAGACGGCGCGGCGGACGCGGGATGAGCTGCGGGTGCTGACGCGCGGGTTGCTGACGGTGCAGGAGGAGGAGCGGAAGCGGATCAGCCGGGAGCTGCATGATGTGGTGAGTCAGGCGCTGACGGCGATCAATCTGCGGCTGGCGACGCTGGATATTCAGACGACGGGGGATGCGGAGGAGATGCACCGGAAGATTGCGCTGACGCAGGTGCTGGTGGAGAAGTCGGTGGCGACGGTGCATCGATTTGCGAGGGATCTGAGGCCATCGGCGCTGAACGACCTTGGGTTGATTCCGGCGCTGGCGGCGTTTATCAAAGGGTATGAGGCGGAGAGCGGGGTGGTGGTGGAATTCAGGGCGGCGGCGGGGGTTGAGGAGCAGCGGGATGTGATTCGCGATGCGTTGTTCCGGGTGATACAGGAAGCGCTGACGAATGTGACGCGGCATGCGAAGGCGAGCCTGGTGAGGTTGCTGATCCGGCAGACGGCGAAGGAGACGGTGGTGACGATTGCGGATAACGGGTGCGGGTTTGCGGTGCAGGAGGTGGCGGTGGTGGCTGGGGCGTGCCGGCTGGGGTTGCTGGGGATGAAGGAGCGAGTGGAGATGGTGGGTGGGGAGTTTTCTGTGAAGTCGGAGCCAGGGAAGGGAACGGTGGTGCGGGTGACGGTGCCGTTGAGCAATTCTCAAAAAGGTGGCGCATGAGTGTGGTGACTGTGCTGCTGGCGGAGGACCACACGATTGTCCGGGAGGGGCTCAGGGCTGTGCTGAGCATGGCTGGCGGGATAGAGGTGGTGGGGGAGGCTGGGGACGGGCGGGAGGCGGTGGTGCTGGCGCGGCAGTTGGTGCCGGATGTGATTCTGATGGATATTGCGATGCCGCTGCTGAACGGGTTTGAGGCGACGCGGCAGATTGTGAGGGACCGTGGGACGGCGAGGGTGCTGATTTTGTCGGCGCACAGTGACGATGGGTATGTGGAGCGTGCGATGGCGATGGGGGCGGCGGGTTATCTGCTGAAGCAGACGGCTGGGAGTGCGCTGGTGCGGGCGATCCGGGAGATTGCGGAGGGGCGGCCGTTTTTCAGTGCGGAGGTGTCGCGGCGGATGGACCGTCATGTGCGAGCGGCGAAGGCGCACGGGGAGCTGAGGCCGGCGGCTGGGGCGAATCCGTTGAGTGCGCGGGAGCTTGAGGTGCTGCAGCTGATTGCGGAGGGGCGGCCGAACAAGGAGACGGCGGACATTCTGGGGATCAGCATCAAGACTGTGGAGAAGCACCGGCAGAATCTGATGGTGAAGCTGGACATTCACGATACGGCGAGCCTGACGCGATATGCGATAGGTGCGGGGATCATTGAGAGTTGTGTGCAGCGGACGGGGCTTGAGGAGGAACGGCGGTGAGGGGGTGGTGCGGCCAGCGTAACGAGGGAGATTTCTCGTTCAGGAGGGGCCATGTGTAAGGCGGACAGCACTGGTGTGCCGTTGACAGGGGCGCGAGACACCCGATTTCATGGACATGGCAGCTCCTGTGGTGCTCATTGCGTGCGATAAATTCAAAGGAACCCTGACTGCGGCGGAGGCGTGCGCGGCGGTGGCGGCGGGATTGAAGCGGTGTATTCCGGAGGCGAAGGTGGTGATGCGGCCGATTGCGGACGGAGGGGAGGGGACGGCGCGGGTGATTTGCGATGCGCTTGGGGGCAGGTGGCTGACGGAGGAGGTGAGGGGGCCGCTGGGTGACCGAACGGTGGCTGGTTGGGCGTGGATGGGGGACGATGCGACGGCGGTGATTGAGATGAGTGAGGCGTCGGGGTTGAAGCTGCTGAGTGCGGAGCGGAGGAATCCGTGGCGGGCGACGACGGCTGGGACGGGTGAGTTGATGAGGGCGGCGATGGCGAGGGGGGCGCAGCGGATTATTGTGGGGATCGGGGGGAGTGCGACGAACGATGGCGGGGCGGGGATGGCGCATGCGCTGGGGTATCGGTTTTTCGATGCGGCGGGTGTGGAGTTGGAGCCGGTGCCGGCGAATCTGGGAATGATTGAGCGGATGGAGGTGCCTGATCAGTCGGGATGGCCGCGGGTGACGGCGGCGTGTGATGTGACGAATCCGCTGCTGGGGGTGCAGGGTGCGACGCGGGTTTACGGGCCGCAGAAGGGTGTGCGGCTGGAGAGGATGGAGGCGTTTGAGGCCGGGCTGGCGCGATTGGCGGATGTGGTGGAGGCGACGTTGGGGGTGGAGATGCGGGGGCGGCCGGGGTCTGGAGCTGCGGGAGGATTGGGGTTCGGGCTGATGGCGTTCTGCGGGGCGGAGGTGCGGCCTGGGTTTGACCTGATTGCGGAGGTGACGGAGCTGACGGTGGCGGTGCGCGGGGCGGATCTGGTGATAACGGGGGAGGGATGTCTTGATGCGCAGACCCTGCATGGGAAGGGGCCGGCGGGGGTGGCGGCGCTGGCGCGGCGGTATGGGCGGCCGGTGGTGGCGGCGGGAGGGTTGGTGGATGAGGAGGCGAGAGGGGAGTTGGCGGCGTGTTTTCACGGATTGATTGCGGCGGCGACGCGGGAGACCCTGGATGAGGCGTTGCGGGCACCGGCGGCGACGCTGAGTCGGGCGGTGGCGGCAGAGCGGGAGTTGTTTGCGGCGCTGATGAGCTGAGCGTGGGGAGTGGAAACGGTGTGATTGGCACTTGCCGGGAGGAAACAACCGTTTACCCATCCCGCTCCTTCCCCACATGGCGACAATCGTGCAGAAATACGGCGGGACATCCGTCGGCAATCCGGAGCGCATCAAGAATGTTGCGCGCCGCGTGCTGGAGTGCCAGCGTGCGGGGAACCGGGTGGTGGTGGTGGTTTCTGCGATGAGCGGGGTGACGGACAATCTGATCCGGCTGGCGAGGGAGGTGAGCGAGGAGCCATTGGAGCGTGAGATGGACGTGCTGCTGGCGACTGGGGAGCAGACGACGATTGCGCTGACGGCGATGGCGATTGAGGCGATGGGAGGGAAGGCGGCGTCGTGCACAGGGGGCCAGGCAGGGATTGTGACGGATGGCGTGCATACGAAGGCGCGGATCAGCAGCATTTCGCCGGACGAGGTGAACCGGTTGCTGGACGAGGGGCATGTGGTGGTGGTGGCCGGGTTTCAGGGGGTGACGAGCGGCGGGCGGATTACGACGCTGGGTCGGGGTGGGAGTGATCTGACGGCGATCGCGCTGGCGGCGGCGATCAAGGCGGATGTGTGTCAGATTTTCACGGATGTGGACGGAGTTTACACGGCTGATCCGCGACTGGTGCCGGATGCGCGGAAGATTCCGGTGATCAGTTATGAGGAAATGCTGGAGATGGCGAGCAGTGGCAGCAAGGTGATGCAGAGCCGCAGTGTGGAATTTGCGAACAAGTACGGGGTCCCGTTCGAGGTGCGAAACAGCATGAACCAGAACCCCGGAACCCTTGTCACTCGGGAAACCATGAACATGGAATCAGTTGTCATCCGCGGGGTCAGTCTTGAGAAGGACCAGGCCAAGATCACCATCGCAGCGTTGCCGGACCGGCCAGGGAATGCGGCGAGGGTATTTTCGGCGATTGGGTCGGCGCATCTGAACATTGACATGATTGTGCAGAATACGGGGAGGGACGGGGAGGCGCGGATCTCGTTCACGCTGCACAAGAACGATCTGAAGAAGGCGCGCGAGGTGCTGGAGGAGGCGGTGCGGGGGATTGGCGAGCGTGTGGAGATTCTGGCGACGGACGGGATTGCGAAAGTGTCAGCTGTGGGGATCGGGATGCGGAGTCACAGCGGGGTGGCGGCGACGATGTTCAAGGCGCTGGGGGATGCGGGGATCAACATTGACATGATATCGACGTCCGAGATCAAGATTGCGGTGATCGTGGACGAGAAGAGTCAGGAGAATGCGATCCGGGTGGTGCATCAGGCGTTCCGGCTGCATGAAGCGCCGCAGGCGTGAGGGTGGAAGGCTGAGGCTGAGACAAGGCCGGGACGGCCTTGCTACGGTGGCTGCGGATGGGGTGAGAGTGGGTGGTTAGAATGTGGCGCGCTGGTCTTTTGGTCTGAGGGAAGGGGTGATGGAGGAGGCTTTGAGGACGGCGGTGCGGACCCCGCGTTCGTCGGCGTAGTTGACGGTGCCGGTGATTTTGTACCAGCCCATTTCCTGGTATTCCGGGAGGGGGCCGTCGAAGACGACGGGGATGGAGTAGGGGCGAGCGTCGGCGGCGCAGCAGGTGACCTGGAGGACGAAGACGCGGAGTCTGTTGGCACCGGGGACGACCTCATCTTTGACGACCTGGCCGATGGTTTCGACCGGTTGGTCCTTCATGACGCGGGCGTATTCTTCGTCGGAGCCGCTGTAGTAGAGCTGCATGACGCCGAGTTCGAAGTTGCCGTCCTTGTTCCGGGGCTGGTATTTTTCGACGAGTGCGAGGGTGAGGCCGGAGCCGGTGGCGTTGGCGTCGGCGAGGGCCTTGGCGGGGACTGGGGCGGCGCTGGCGGGGGCTGCGCCGTTGCTGCGGCCCATGAGGGCGCGGGCTTTCTGTTCCATGTAGCGCGGGGAGAACTCGTCCGGAGTGAGGACGGCGGCGGCGGTGATGGAGCCTGAGAGGAAGAGGAGGGCGGCGGCGCGGCCCATGGGGCTGCCGTGGTGGTGGTGGGCGTGGGCGGCGGTCTCGGTGCTGTGGTCGTGGGAGTGGTCGTGGGAGTGGTCGTGGGAGCAGTTGGAGTGGTCGTGATCGTGGGAGTGGCTGCAGTCAGCGGAGTGGCTGTGGGAGTGGTCGTGGTGGTCGTGATCGTGGGAGCAGCCGACGGCGCGGCGGCGCATGAGGAAATTGAAGATGCCCATGACGGCGAGGGCGAGGCCGCCGATGAGGGCGAGGATTTTGAAGTAGCCCTTGAGGTAGGGCATGTTGGGTGCGGCTCCGTCGATGCGGCCGGTGGCGATGAAGTAGGCGATGACAGCGGCGATCATGATGAGGACCAGCATTTCGAGGAAGAGGAGGAACTGCTGGTTCCATGCGCTGTCGTCTGGGGATTCTGGGGTGGTGGCGGCGGCTGAATCTGCGGTGGGTGCGGGGGCGGCGTGATCGTGCTTGTGGCCGTGATCGTGGTCCTTGGGCCCGTGATGGTGATCGTGATCGTGGGAACAGCCGTGGGAGCAGGAGGAGTGGCTATGGGGGGTGGTGGGCGACTTCATGGGCGTGGCATCGTTGGGGAGAGGGCGGGTTCGATGGCCATGGTGGCGAGGTAGACGGCGAGGAAGAGGCCGAGGGCGAGCCAGAAGATGACTTTAGGTTTGAGGACGGTGGAGTAGAGGAAGATGAGCTTCATGTCGAACATGGGGCCGAAGACGAGGAAGGCGAGTTTGGCGGAAGGTGCGAAGAGGGAGTCGGCGGCGATGATGAAGGCGTCTGTGGTGCTGCAGAGGCTGAGGATGAAGGCAGCGATCATGAGGACTGGGGCAGCGAGCCAGTGATTGGCGGCGATGTTCTGGATGGAGGCCTGGAGGTCTTCGCGGTAGAAGAGCTGGGTTTGGGCGACGGAGGCGATGCCGACGCCGATGACGAAGTAGAGGACTGTGTCCATGAAGTCCTGCTGGGCGGTGCGGAGAGCGCGGACGATGCCGTTGCCGGGAGCGACGGGGGAGTTGGAGTCGCTGGAGGAATCAGGGGAGGAGATGCCTGCGAGGACGCGGGGCTGGAGGAGGCGGGCGGCTCCGAATTTGGATAGGATGATGCCTGCGATGACGGCGATGGCGTAGCCGAGGAGGAGGCGTGCGGAGGACATCATGCCAGGGTCGCGGCCCTGGAAGGCGGAGTAGGTGCTGAGGGCGACGATGGGATTAACGATGGGAGCTGCGAGCATGTAGGTCATGGCGCAGCCGAGGGGGAGGCCCTTCTGGACGAGGCGGCGGATGACTGGGACGATGGCGCATTCGCAGACTGGGAAGATGATGCCGAGGAGGCCGCTGGCGAGGATGGCTGGGAGGCCTCGTTTGGGGAGGAGCCGGTCCATGACGCGCGCCGGGAGGAAGGCGTCGATGAGGCCGGAGACGAGCGAGCCGATGAGGATGAAGGGGATGCCCTCGAGCAGGATGCTGAGGAAGGCGACCCAGATGTCGCCGTGCTGGCTGGGAGGAGGTAATGACACTGCGTGTTCATTACGCTGGGTGGGGCGATGCGCAAGCCGCGGGGTTGGGGTGTGCGGAGGGGGATCAGGCTTCGCCCTGGGCTTTGGTGTAGCCTTGGGTGCTGTCGAAGTGCGGGAGTTTTTCGAAGTGCATCCAGCGGACGCCGGCGGCTTCGACGGCTGAGAGGAGACGTGGGAGGAGGGAGAGGTCGAAGCCGATGGTTGAGCGGGAGGCGGGCCGGACGGAGACGGGGGTCGGGTTGAAGGTGGGCATGAGGATGGGGTGGTGCTGGTGGGGCGGGACGACTGCGGGTTGGCGTCCGAAGTTGGCGATGATGGTGTCGGTGTAGGCGCGGGTGCCGGCGGCGCGGGCGTCGCCGACGTGTCAGGCGTGCTGGATGATCCAGTGCTGGAGGGCGGTGGGTGGGAGGTGGAGGAGGTGGCCTGCGAGGATGCAGGCGAGCCATGGGATGCGTTGGGGAGCTGGGAGGGAGCAGGGTAGGGAGGTGGGGAGAGCGAACCATGCGGAGCGGCCCCTGTGTTTGATGAGGGCTCCGGGGCCGCAGGTCCACTGGGCGCCATCGGGATGGGAGTCGAGGGTGGCGAGGGCGTCGTGGGCGGGGCGAGTGGAGAGCCAGAGGATGTGGCCGGAGGCGGCGTTGGCGGTGGTCCTGGCGAGCGGCGAGGAGGCGTCGATCATGACGAATCTGGCGGTGCCTGGGTTGGAGTCTGGGAGGGCGATGGATTTCTGCCAGCGGCCTGAGAGGTCCGGGGCGAGGGCGGCGAGGCAGGATTCGATGAGGGCCTCGGTGGATGGGGGGGGAGGGAGCAGGGTGGGCGTGGGGGGACAGGCGAGGAGGCTCATGTGGAAAGTCATGGCGGAGAAACTTCGTGCTATCCAACAGATAAAACTGAAGTATTCGTGCGGTTTTTAAGAATGATAGAGCGACTCAATTATCTGCATCTGCATGCGTTCTGGATGGTGGCGCGGAAGGGAGGGGTGACGCGAGCTGCTGGGGAGATGCGGGTGGCGCAGTCGGCGGTGAGCACGCAGATCCGGGCGTTGGAGGAGGCGGTGGGGCACAGCCTGTTTCTGCGGGTGGCGCGGCGGATGGAGTTGACGGAGACTGGGCGTGTGGTCTTTGATTATGCGCAGCGGATTTTTGATCTTGGGGGTGAGATGCTGCAGCATCTGGCGGATCAGCGCGGGGGAGGAGGGCGGAGTGTGCGGGTGGGGGCGGTGAGTATATTGTCGAAGAACCTGCAGTATGTGTTTATTGAGCCGGTGGTGTTGTCGGAGGCGGACCGGGTGACGGTGGAGGCTGGGGAGTTGCGGGCGTTGCTGCCGCGGTTGCTGAATCACCAGCTGGACGTGCTGATATCACCGGTGCCTGCGCCGCAGCGGGAGAGCGGGGAGGGCGGGTTGCACAGTGAGTTGTTGTTAGAGATGCCGGTGTATCTGGTGGGGCGTGCTGCGGTGGGAGCGGGGAGGAGGGCGTTTCCGAAGTGGCTGCATGGCGTGCGGGTGTTTCTGCCGTCGGAGCGGAGCCCGCTGCGGACGGAGTTTGACGCGATGCTGGCGCGGGCTGGGGTGGAGCCGCAGGTGCGCGCGGAGGTGGATGATATGGCGCTGCTGCGGCTGCTGGCGCTGTCGGGGAACGGGTATGCGCTAGTGCCGGAGATAGTGGTGCAGAAGGAGTTGGAGGAGAGCCGGTTGCTGAGGGTTGAGCGGGTGCCTGGGCTAGTGGAGCGGTATTATGCGCTGACGGCGACGCGGCATTTTCCGAATCCGCTGGTGGGGGATCTGGTGGACCGGATCCGTGCGAGGTTTGCGGGAGTGCGGGGGTGAGTGCGAGGAGTTACTCGGCGTCTTCCGCTTTGGGTTCGGTCATGAAGGGGATGGTGACGAGTGTGAGGACGGCCATGACAGCGGCGATGGTGGCGGCGGTGTAGGCCATTTTGGAGGGATTGGGTGGGGTGGCGTCGGAGAAGGTGAAGAAGAGCCATGCCATGCTGGTGCCGAGGACGCGGCCGCCGATGTTGGCGGCGAAGCTTTCGCCGGTGCCGCGGAGGTGGACTGGGAAGACGCGTGGGATGTAGTTGCCCCAGAAGCTGAACTGGCCGACGAGGAGGACGCCTGCGAGGAAGACGCCCCATTTGAGGGCTCCGATGGTGCCTGCGGTGCCCATGTTCTGGCCGATCCACCAGAAGAGAGCGGGGATGAAGATGAGAGCTGGGACGGCGAAGAGGCGGAGGAGAGTGCGGCGGCTGGAGATGTAGAGGACCCCGACGGCGAGGAGGATGCGGCCGAGGAGACCGCCGACTTCCTGCCATTTCTGGACGATGGCGGCTTCTTTTTCTTCGATGGGGCCTTTGGCTTTGCCGGTGATGGCTTTGAGGGCGTCTGGGGATGGGGCGGGTTTGCCTGCGGTGGAGGCGTCGGTGGTGGCTTTCTGGACGGCGGCGGCGACGACGGGGGTGGTTTTGGATTTTACGTCGGCGAAGCCTGGGACGATCTGAGGGAGGTGCTGGATGGCTCCGAAGGCGATGCCGTAGCAGCAGGCGAAGAGGGCGGTGGTGGTGAGGGTGGTGCGGAGGAGGCCTGGTGCGAAGAGTTCTGCGATGCTGGGGCGTTTGAGGAGACCGGCGGCGCGTTTGGCTTCCCAGACAGGGGATTCCGGGAGGAATGGGCGGATGATGATGAGGGGGATGGCTGGGATGAGGCCTGAGATGAGCGTGTAGCGCCATGCCTCGTGGTTGCCATGGATGGCAGGGAGGGAGGGGGCGGCGGAGATGCACCATTCGTTGACGCCGGCGACGAGGAGACCGCCGAGGGAGGAGAAGGCCTGGGTGAGGCCGAGGACCTTTTCCTTCTGTTTTTTGTCCGGGAAGAGTTCGGCGAGCCATGCGACGGCGGCGACGAATTCGACGCAGACCCCGACGAAGACGCAGCAGCGGAAGGCGAGGAGCATGGGGAGGCTGGTGGCGTAGCCTGCGGCGCAGGCGCCGAAGGCGTAGAGGAGGATGCTCCATGTGAGGACGCGGCGGCGGCCGAGACGGTCGGTGAGCCAGCCGCCGAGGAGGCCGAAGATCCCGCCGGCGACGGCAGGGATGAAGAAGAGGAGCCGGGCCCATTCCTTGTATTCCGGGGTGCCGACGGAGAGCTTGCCGAGGGAGAAGAGGGCTGGCTTGATGATCAGGGGCAGCATGAGGAGTTCGTAGATATCGAACGCGAAGCCGATGCTGGCGATGATGCAGATGAGCCACTGAGTGGGAGTGAGACGGGAAGCCATGGGAAAGGAAAGGAGCGGCTTGAAGAGGAGTGCGGGTGGCGGGAATCGCAAACTGAATTCCGTCACGCGGGGGCGGTGAGGCGAGCGGTGGACAGCGTGCGGATGATGCGGGAAGAGGGTGGGTAATTCTGATTTTGCGAGATGTCATCGACTGTGCCGTGTGATCATTGCGGGAGAGCTGTGCTGTGGTCCTGGGGCCTGGCGGGGCGGATGGTGTCGTGTCCTGATTGCGGGGACATGTTTCGGATGCCGCGGGAGGCGTTTGGGGGAGTTGAGCCGGTGCGGCTGGTGCTGGAGCTGATTCCGGCGCTGGGGATGCTGGATTTGATAGAGGATCAGAGTGAGAGGTTGGGGGGTGAGGCGCTGAGGGAGCAGGCGTGTGCGCTGGCGGAGGTGCACGGTGTTTGCGGGCGGACGGGAGGGACGGTGCGGGTGGCGGCGAAGCGGTCGCTGGTGGTGGGGGAGGAGCGTGGGGAAGGAGGAGGGGCAGAGGGGGAGGAATGGGAGGGAGAAGGG
>Ga0315905_10005376_pt1 | contig 13057 bp, 14 predicted proteins | sample LakEriMetagenome_5_FD_203522 | JGI IMG/M metagenome (GOLD analysis project Ga0315905, IMG submission 203522) | Freshwater fungal communities from buoy surface, Lake Erie, Ohio, United States - Buoy 4 MA121 | ecosystem: Environmental > Aquatic > Freshwater > Lake | place: USA: Lake Erie, Ohio... | reverse complement strand
TTGCACAGCCGTCTGCACTGGATCTGCGGCCTTCATGGCTGCTGCCAGCGTTGCAAGCGCGGCCGGATCGGTCGCAGGCGTTGCATTTGCAAGCGCCTCGGCCTGTTGCTGGGCAGCGATCTGTGCTTGCTGCTCATCTAACGCTGCGTAATAGGACGGGATGTCATAGGCTTGGAGTTCATTGCCCATGTTTGGCTGCTCACTTATGAGCAGGCCTTCTATGTTGCTGCCCATAGGCTCCTGACCGACGTTGCTGCCGACTGGGCCAGACACGCTAAACGTGCCTGACTGTGTAGCGCCGAGCGCGGCACCAAGAGCGTCGCTGGCTGGTTGGTTGCCGCCTATGGCGCTCCAACCACCAATCGCGTCCCCGAGAGAGCCGCCGGCATTGGTTCCAAAACCACCCATCTGGCCACTGGTCGAAGATTCGCTCCAGCCGCCGATGGCGTCGCCTAAAGACCCGCTCCAGCCTTCGCCGCTGGTTCCGAACCCGCCGCTACCATCGCCGTCGTCGTTGCCGCTCCAGCCGCCGCCGGTGTTGCCTTCGCTGGTGCTGCCGCCAACATCGCTGCTGCCGCTGTCATTACTGCCAAACCCGCCGCTGCCATCGCCGTCGTCGTTGCCGCCCCAGCCGCCACCTAAACCGCCTTCGCCCTCGCCTTCGCCCTCGCCGCCGCCTTCACCCTCGCCTTCACCCTCACCTTCGCCGCCGCCGCCGCCTTCACCGCCACCACCGCCGTCTCCACCTCCGCCATCGCCGCCGCCACCATCGCCTTCGTCAAACATGGGTGCAGACGTGCGGGCGTTCAGCTTGTTCTTGCCAGAGCCGACGACAAAGCGATCAAAGTCAATCCCAGCCTTTTCAAAGGCTTGGCGCAAGGTTTTAACGAGTTCTGGGTTTTTCTTTTGCAGATCAAGAGGAAGGACGATTTCACCCGTCGCAAGGTGACCAACGGTGTCATCGCGGCCTTGTCCAAGACCTGCGGCCACTTTAAGTGCCTTGCGAATGGGTTTCTCAGTCATGTCTTATCGCCCACATTTTGTTGTCAAAGGCGTACACGAACAGCATATCCCCGTCCGACACCACCTCGTTCGTCAATCTCTCTGGAAACTGGAGCCGAACGAGGACATGTAAGGTGATGGGGTCTATTCCAAAAAGCTCACCTTTAGACGTTCCAAAATACACCAATCCCTTGATAAAGGAAGGGGACGAGTGGACCTTCTCACCCACGTCCAAGGCTGCCACCAAGCTCATCGTCTCAAGATCAATGACCAAAAACTGGTGATCCGACGAGCCGAGAAACGCCCGGTTGCCCACAATCAATGGGCGCATGTAGAGCAAATCGTCAGTCTGATAGGTGAATTTCACGTCGCCGGTCACATAGTCCCAGACATATGCTTTGCCATCAAACGCCCCGAACACTGCAAGATCGTCTTTGATCGCGGCGTGATATTTGACCGCGCCCAATCCCTTAAGCTCCTGCACCAGCTTGCCCGTGCCGGCCTCGAAGCTGCACATGGTCCCGTCATTGGTGCCGAGGATCACCATGTTACGGCTGGCGGAATAGACCGGCGAGCCGTGTAGCTGTTTTTGGAACGTGTGCCGCCACTTGATGGCGCCTGTCTCGGCATCAAAGCACGCCAGCGCCCCGCCGTCCTTGTTGCCTCGGAATTCCAGCCCAACGTAGAGCATGCCATTTGCAACGCACGGCGACGATCCGATCCAGTCGCAGACCTTGTGCTTCCAGATGATCTTGCCTGTCTCTGCGTTCACACAAACGAGATCGCCTGTGTACACGCCAAAATAGACCTTATCGCCGACAAGGCAGGGAGAGGAGATGATGCCCTTGCCAGTCTTGTCATCAAATGAATGCCACCACTTCAGCCGGCCGGTGTTCTTGTCCAAGCACCAGAACGAGCCGCAGTCTGACCCAAACATGATCGACTGCTTGTAGATCACTGGTGTGGACTTGCAGACAGCAAAGCTAAGATTTGGCCGCTGCGAGGCGAACGTCCAAGCTGCATCGTAGCGCATGACAGGCACATGTGGATCTTTGAATGTCAGACCGACATCATCAAGGTCGAACATGGATGTCGATAATATCTTGTGGTCGATCAGGTTCTTGACGCCAGTGCGGGAGTGGAAATTCACCACGACGAAGGCTCGATCAACGCGGATGCCAGCATCGCGCAGCTTGACCGCCGCATTGCAGAGTGAAGATCCGCTGTTCAGCGTGTCGTCAATCAGGATCGCGGGCGTGCCATCTGACGCGCCGTCAATATGCGCCTGTTGCAGATGCTTCTTGCGCTTCTTGCGCACAATCAGGCCATTGAGATTGATGCCGCGCCGCAGAGCTTCGTTTTGAATGGCTGCCATCATCGGAATGCCTGACGATTCCACCGCCGCCAACTGAAACGGCGGTGCGTGCTCGTCCAGAAACGCATTGGCAATTTCGGCCATCGCTTCTGGATTGAGTAAGGCACGGCGGATGTCGAGCACCCACTCAAACCTGCCGCCGATCCTGTTGAAGAGTGGTTGCTGATCAGACGTGAGAACGCAATTCTCTTTAATGAAAGAGACAACATCCATCAAAAATAACCCCTCATTTTTGTAGATCAGTCTATTTTTGCAGTTAGCTTCTTTATCATGGAAACAGCGCGCGGCTGGTCTTTCAACCGATCCACAAGATCATCGAGATCATCGCTCAAAAGATTATTGGCAAGAAGCTGCGAACGTCTGTGATCAGCGCCACCCATCTGACGGATCAGATACGCCAGCTTCGGGCGGTAGATGTTACGCTCTCTAGCGGCCTCGCGCAGATCAAGAATTGCCGACTTTATGCCGGCTTGTCCTTTTTGATCGCCTGCATCTGCCGGCCCACCCCGCCGGCGATGAACAACCGCTCCGCCGACCGCCCTTTTGAGTACGCCTGCGCCTCGATCTGCTGCTTGATCGCCTTCGCTGCGGGGCTGTTCGGTCCACGCTGCTCTACGGCCATCTGGTACATTTCCTGCAAGGTAGCCATCGTAATTGTCCCTAAACAGAACCTGCGTATCATACTCGACATATCGAGCAGACGACACACCATCGACGGCAGAAACCGTGTCGATGGCCTCCAGCATTTTCTTTTGAGCTGCCGGAATGCCATCAACGCCGTTTTTGCCGAACTCAGGGATGTATTGTAGGCGAATACCAACATATTCGCCAACATTTTCACCACCTGCCGCGCGATTTTTAGCGCGGAAGTCGGTCACAAAGGTAAAGCCGGCATCGACCCCCAACTGGTTGATGGTTTGGGTAACCCGATCTACTACATCTGGTCCAACTTTCTTGGTGAAATAGATCTCCAAGCCCGGATTGGCGTTCGGATTTGTGCCGGCCTCAATGACTTCGGATAGGAATGTACTCTCCTGATTCCGCTTCTTGGCCTGTTCAACAATTGTGCGGAATGTTGGATTTGGGTCGAAGTTCTGGCGAGTGACGAATTCAAGATCGAAAGCAGGCTCATCAAAGATTTGGCCCTGCGGATCAATGTAGCGGCCGGTCGAAGGCGTTGCCTTCATCATCATGACTTCTGGATCTTTATCCAAAACACCGATGATCGCTTTGTTGTCTTCGACGAACATCTGCGGCATTGCCGGCGCATCAGGACGATCAGGCGACAAGCCGCCAGTAAAGCGACGCGCAATAGCTTGCATTTCATCAAGCGACGCGCGCGCCTGCGCAGGAACAGACTTCGCACGCTCTTCAAGCGTCGCAAGCCTGTTGACCTTCGTGTCCATCCTTTTGATCGTATTTTGCGCCTCACGCACTTCGCTATACAGCGCATCGGCGCGTTCTGCGGCGGCAGCCCGGTCGAGGCCTTCAAGCTCCATAACTGCATTGCGGCGCTGCGCCGCTGTTTTGTAATCGAGAATCCAAGAGTTCTCTTGATAGAAAGCATCCGCCGCGTCGCGCGCTTCTTTTGCTTTCGGATCTGCGATTTCTTTTTTGAGTTTCACGCGCTCGGCAAACGTCGGATCTGTGTCAGCAATGCTGCGCAATTCTCTCAATGCTTCACGATCAGACACGCCGGCAAAGTTAGCTTCCAGCTCAAGCGACCCGCCTTCACCGGCTTTTGTCGTGTAACCTTTCTGGCCCCATGTTTCTTTTTCAAGGAACCACGCAATTGCTTGCAGATCATCGTCGCCGAGATCTTTGAAGCGCGGATCCTGACGCAGTTTCTCGGCCGCCTTTTGGAAGACTTCCTGACCAAAGCCGAATTCGCCACCGACCTGAATGCCAGACGGTAGAGCTTCCCCAAGATACCCACCGCCGACGCCGCTTTCAGCGTCTGGTATCAAACGGCTGCGGCCAGACAGGCGGCGCAACAAACGTGCAGCCCAAACGTCAATCGTTGCCTTGTCGGAATAGCCGATCAGGTTGCCAGTGAAGTTTGGTGTCTTCGGCGCGTCGCCAACCTTGCGCTTGCGGAACTCATCGAGCAGCGCCATCATTGTCTGCGGGCTGTTAGCATTGAACAGCGTTTTGCCGTCAGCTTTCGTGATGAGCGGGAATTCGCCTTCCTGCGCTTTTTGGAAAGCAATTTCTTTTGCGCGTGCGTCAAACGCCTTGCCAGTCAAGCCTTCTGCTTCTGCTTGTTTCTTTGCATCAGGCAAAGCTGCTTTCAGATCGCGCAAATGGCCGTTGATGTAGCCAGTGCCGTCTTTGGTGCCCGCGCTGCCCATTTCGCCGCCGGCTTCGAGCCAATCGTCAAGTTTGCCGAGCGCGCGGTCATATGCGCCACGCGAGAACTGCGAGAGAACCTCGATGGTGTTTTCCCAGTTCTGGCGCACGTTTGTCTGCGCGCTGGTTGTGCCGAGCACGTCGGCGAGTACGTCGGCAAAGCCGCCATATTCTTGGCGAAGGCGGTCGCGCATGGTCGAATACCATTTGCGAGCAGCCATGATGACTTTTGCATTCTTGTCGCCTTTGGCTTCTCGATCAGCGACTTCGAGGACTTCATCGGCAAGTTTGGTGGCAAGCTCTTCGACTTTGCCTTGATCCCATTTACCATCTCTGATCACGCCTGTTTCGCCGGGCGCGCGATGGAATTCATATGCCTCTTGCTTGATCTTCAGTTCAGGAAGACCTTCATCATTGAATTTGACGTTGCCTCTTGCATCGCGCTCAAATCCGACGACTTCAAACGGTGCCCAGCCTTCTGACTCTGGATATTTCGCTTTTTTCTTTCTGTATGCTTTGAGCGCGGCCTTCGGATCGACCACTGCATCCTTTTCAGGATTTATCTTTGTCTCTGTGGCAAGCTGCGATATTTGATTGCGCTCTTCAGCAGATAGACGGACAGACGCAAGCTCGCGAGCCTCGCGCTCAAGAGCGGTGAACTGCAAGTCTTCATTGCCGCCGGTGATCGGCTGCTGCGCCCGTGCTTCAGCGCCGACCGTGTCTGGATTGTGCGGCGGTTCAGCCTGTCGCGCGATGCGAGCGGCCTCGTCGAGATCCGGCGCGCTTTCAATCAATCGAGATATATCGGAGGCAGCATCGATGCCTTCACGAGCGGCGCCTTTTCCAACGCCACTCACCGCAGCGCGCTCGGCTGCTTTCGTGACAGCGCCGACTGCCGCGCCAGCGCCAAACGGTGCAGCGGCACCGACAGCCGCGAGCGGTGCGAACTTCTCAAGACGCAACGCAGTGGCTTCGTCACCAGCGGCGCGGGCTGCGGCAATCTTGCCCTTCAGCTCGTCGATGTCGCGCAGTGAGTAGATGTTGCCAATGCCGGGCAGCATGCCGCCGATAAACTCGGCGGGGTTCTGTTTAGCAGCCTCGTACATGCCACCTGCAAGCGTGCCGACGTCGCTCAGAACCTGACCGGGGCGCGTGCTGGTGATGTATTCGCCGGTGGCTTGCAATGCAGGGCCGAAACCACGACCGACTGCCTGCGCGCCTTCGATCACGCCTTCCATGCTCGGGCTGACCGCGCCCTGCTCTTCGGGCGGCACAAAGCTCGACGCAATGCGCTTCGACGTGAGCACTGGGCCACCATCGGCAAAGCGGCGCTCAAACGTGCCCATGACGCTGAGATCTTTGCGGGCGGGATTGTAGGACACGCCCACCGGCCCGGCGTTCACGCCGTACTGCATACCCTGCGGCGTCTTCATGACGTTCGCGCCGAAATATTCGTCTGCGTTGAACCCGACGCCATACGACGGCTGCGCGCCCTTGAACGTGGGCTGCACGAACTGCGCCGAGAGCGGGCCGACGCCGACATTAGCGCCGACTGCCTGCGGCTGCCCGGTGACAGGTGCGCCGGCGGCAAACACGCCACCTGATAACGGGCCTGACCCGACACTGACGTCCGCCTGATAGCCACCGCCAATCGTGGGCCTTGCGCTGCTGCGGAGCTCCCGGCTGACGCGGGCCATTGTTTGTGATGGCGTCTCATTAAGCGGCATATGGGTTGCCCTTCGGTCGGTCGTCATGCTGCCGAGGCTCTGGGGCCTCTGGCCGTGTGACGCGGATCATATCACGATCTGCGATGTAGCGAAGCCCCTGCACGGCGGCATCCATCATGTCGTCGTGCGGGATCGAGCCAGAGCCCGAGAACGTGCAGAGCTGCTCGATCATGGGCTCTGCCCAGCTCACGAACTGGCCGGGCACCTTGCTGCTTTCGACGACCCAGACACGCCCGGCGGCGAACAGGGGCGACACGGCGTGCAACCGATCCAGCTTGCCGGCACGGCCGGGATTGTAGGGCGCCGAGATGATGCCTTCGCGGCCGAGCGCCTGTCGCAGGCTGATGCCCGAGCCCTTGTCTTCGATCAGGAGCACGTCGGGCTTGCGGCCGGAATCTTCCATGTAGGCGGGGCCGAACAACGGCTTGAGCACCGAGCGTTCGCGGGGCGCATAGACGGCCTTGAGTTCCTTCTTGGTGCGGGTGATCAGGTCGGGGAAGCCCAGCCGCTCCTGCCAGCAATCGAGCAGGATCACGTCGCGCCTGTCGGCCTTGGGCGAGAACACGCCCCAGACCGTGCAGGCGGAATAGTCGGGATCGGCGCCCGAGCCTGTCTCTTCGGTGAAGGCGGTGTCGAGCGACATGACGATGAATTCAAGCTCGGGCAGCGGCCTGTCGGCTGGCCATTGCTTGATCCACGAGCGGCGGATCACGCCCATTTCTTCGGGGTTGATCACCTCGGCGTGGATTTCCTGCCGGCCGATGGTCGTGCCTTCATAGCGCAGGATCTGATCACGGAACGTGGGCGCCAGATTGGCGAGATTAGCGTAGGTCGAAGCGCGGGTGACGATCACGTCCTTGCCCTCGCGCTTGAGCAGGTTGCGGATGATCGTGTTCGGCTTGGGCGTGGTCGTGCAGATCAGCTTGGGCGAGGAACCCAGACGCATGCCGAACATGAGCAGGTCGAAGGCCTCGTCGGCGTATTGCCACGCAGCCAGCTCGTCGAGCCAGCCGCCGTGAAACTGCGGGCCGCGAAACCGCTCGGGCTTTTCGGCGGTGATGCCCTTGATCAACGAGCCATTGGTCAGCTTCAGCTCAACGTCGGATTTGTTGTATGCCGCGACCAGCTCACGAGGGATGCAATTGATCAGGCCCGATTCGCCTTCAAAACAAACGCCGATCAGATCGCCATAAGTTGGCGCGGAGACCAGCCAGCGGGTGTTTGGCTGCATGCATGCCCATGCGCCGAGCGTCTCGGCTGCGGTGCGTGTTTTACCGGCGCCACGGCCGGCGAGCAGCAGCCAGATCGTCCAATCGCCGGGCGGTGGCACTTGATGATCGAGCCGCTTGTGGATCCAGCCTAGCTGCCAGTCCGCGACCAATTGCTCATATGGCGTCAGGCGGTTCCACGCGGCGAGAAAATCATTTTTTGCCATTGTTCTCGGCCATGGCGAGGAAGGCCATCAGGTTCTCGGTCGGCGCGTTTGTCACCTCGACCTTTGCGTCCACCTCGATCTTGTCGCCCCAGCGTTTGGGCGAGCGTTTGGCCGCCAGCCATTGCAGCGCGGCCAGCTTGACGCGGCTTGATTGCGCATTGCTCTCGGTGCAGCTTTCGGCGATCCGGCCGATCATGTGGGCGTCGTGATCAGCGAGGCCCTCGCGTGCGCGCGCGCACTGTGCCTCAAAGGCGGGCTGCTCCGCCATCCACCGATAGACGGTTGCCCGGCTCGGCATATCTTTGTCTTTGCAGATAGTTACGATATCTTCGCCCTCGATCATGCGCTCGCAGATCTTGTCAGCGATTTCCTGTGAAAAGCCTCTCATGTGCAGCGTCCTGTTTGCTGGGTGCCCAGCCCCCGATGAAAGGGGGGCAACGAGGGCTGGGCGGTTGTGCACAACGTGTGGATGTTAAAGGGCTGCCATGTAAGTGGCAATCATAAGCTCCATGCGCTCCCGCTCTTCGGGGTCCATCTTGCGCAAAGCTATGACTTTTTTAAGGATTTTGGGTTCAAAGCCGTCAGACTTCGCTTCTGACAAGACTTCCTTGATGTCGTTTTGGATCGCCTTCTTCTCGGCTTCGAGGTTTTCGAGCCGCTCCACAAAGGCCTTGAGCTGATTGTTCTGCATTTATAACCTCCTGAATTGCTTGGGCATTTTCCAAGCACCAACAGCACGGCTCTGCGCATATCTCGCCCGAGTGAAACCCACAGATGGTCAATGCGATAGCGCGCTGCATGTGTGGACCATAAAGAAAAAAACTTTTTTTTGCAAAGACCAGAAAATAGTTCTTGTACGCAAAACCGAATCGTGAAAGAAAGGTGTCAGACCAAACCAAAGGAGCCCAGCATGATCATCTCAACCGAAACCTTCCAGCCCGCCGCTGAAATTTCAAAGTGGGGCCAAGAGTATGGCTGGAACGAAGGCACCGTCGAAGTGACGTTCGAAGGCCGCACCGAGCGCGTTAAATGCATTGCCCCGAAGGAAGGCGAGCAGAACTGGACGATCTATGGCCTGTGCGCTCGTTATGCCACTGGCACGAAGGTCTGGCCTGCCACGATCCGTTTCAACATTGAAAACCGCAGCGCATTTGTCAGCACGGGTTTTGAGAACCGCTCGGGGCGTTTCAGCCAGCCTCGTCTGGTCGGCTTCATCGCCAAGGTCGCCGAGCAGCACGTTTCCCAACGCTAACCCAACCGGGGGGGCTTCGGCCCCCCCCCACCCAACCCAAAGGAGCCCAACATGACCAGCATTGTTTCCGCCTACGCCACCCCGAAGAAGACCTTCCCGAAGGCCCGCAAGGGCGATGTAGTGGCGATCAAGCATGAGAGCACCTACACCGACGCCAAGACCTTCAAGCGGACCAAGCAGAGCTATTACAAGCTCGCCTATGCCACGAAGGTTGACCGCACCGGCCGCGTAAAGCAGTTCCGCACTGTGACCAGCCCCCATGACGAGCCTGTGGGCGCCACGCATTGGGTCTGCGTGATCTCGGACCCTGACCGTCAGGCGGCTGCACGGGATCTGGCCGCGTCCATCAAGGACAATTATTTCGGCGACGCCGATGCGGTGAAGGCTGCCATTCTCGACCGGATCGAGGCCCTGCGCTAACCAGAAAATAGTTCTTGTACGGATCTTTGATTCGTGAAATAAAGAATCACCAACCCAGACCAAGGAGCACAGCATGAACCTCGACCGCCCCGCCCGCACCGTCGCCGACGTCAATAAGATCCTTGCCTCGCAGGGCCATCCTGAACGCCTCGTGAAGGGCAAGGGGTATGTCTACTGGGCTGAAGGCACCAGCGATGCGTGGGGCAGCTCTATGATCTACGTTTATCGCCTCTCAGACCTGACAATCCGCGAGTATCTTGAGGACCACAACGCCCGCGTCTGCAAGCACATTGCAGACGACTTCAATTACGTCGGCAGCCGCCACCATTACTGATCAACCAGCCCAAGGAGCCCAGCCATGATTTTCGAATTCGACGAACTCCCGATCCGCATTGAGAACCGCCGCCTCTGGGCGTCGGGTCAGGTGTACGTTGAGTACACTGTGAACCCAGCCGAGCCTGACGTTGGCTACATGAGCCGCTGGGCTGAGATCGACGGCCTGTGCGACTGGGAGATCCACCTGACTGACGAGGACGGCGAGGACGTGTTCCTGCCGGCGGAGATCGTGATCCCGCACCTGACCATCGCTGTGCACAAGTGCGACCTCGAAGAATTTATTTACGAGAGCCTGTAAAAAACCAGAAAAAAGTTCTTGTCACGAATCAAAAAATTCATATGATGATTCTCGTAGACCAAACAAGGAGACCAGCCCAATGCGTACTTACCTCGAACACCTCACCACTGAAGACCTGATCGCCCGCCTCGCCAAGCTCAAGGAAATGGGTTTGGCCACTGCTGAAAAACTGGCATCTGGTGAGCGCAGCGAGATCTCCACCTACGTCATCGCGCGTGGCCGTCAGGTTGGTGTCAGCCGCTTGCAAGAGAGCCTCAACTGGCAGCGCACCGCATGGAAACAGACGCGCCAAGAACTTCGCGCTCGCGGCATCTAAGGAGATCAGACCAATGACACACATCGCAGACCGTTTCGCCCGCATCGAAGCCGAGTACAAGGCCATCAAGAAGCTTTACGAAGCTTCGAAGGCCGAGGCCCTTGAGGCCTGCATGGCTGCTGCCGGCGACGACCTCAAGGCCTATGTTGCCGGCGAAGAATTCGCCCTCGACTTCAGCCTGACGGCCGTCAATTCGTTTTCTGCCGAGAAGGCGAAGGCCTTCCTGACCGAAGAGCAGATCGCCGCCTGCATGACGCAGACCACCCGCCAGAACCTCAAGCCCAAACTCCTCGCTAAAATCACGGTGCTGAAATGACCTATTTCGTTGTCCCCAAAGGCCGCTCGATCATCAAGTCGCTCTATCACAGTGATGATTTCTACAAGGCCAAAAAGAAGGCTGACGACCTGCATGAAGAGCAGGGCCAGCACTTCGACGTGATCCGCATGGAGAGCGCCTACACCACACAGCAACTCTGGGAGTTGATGGAGCAAGATCAGAAGGAGCTTGGCCAATGACCACCTTCTACTGGCGCGGCGAACTCAGGGGCTGGTTCCAGCCCGCAAAAAACGGCCGCTGGCGGGCTTTAAGCCCCGCCGGCACCCTCACCCACCACGACAGCTCTCTCGCCGCCATGGAGGCCCTCCTATGCTCGGCATGACGGCAACCATAAGCGTCCTGATCCTGATTGTCTTGTGGACCTACGATTTTTGGGGCGACCAATGAGCGACCTGCAAGCCCGCCTGACCCGTCTCAACATCCGGCACAAGGATCTCGCCTTCATTACGGGCCGCACTGAACGTGCGGTCCACCACTGGGTGTACGGGGTGCGCCCGCTGCCCCGCTGCGCCGATCTGTTGCTGACCGCGATTGAGGAAGGCCTTGTCAGCGAAGCGTGGCTGGCAGGGCAACTTAGCAAGCACTTAGGCCCAACACGCTAAGTTCAAAAATCTTCAAATTCAGTGACTTAAGAGAAGATAGTATAGATATTTGATCTTAAAATCCTTTTGATTCATCCTCCAAACCAAGTCTAATACTCTCTTCTAAATGCTCTATATCTGATGTTTCTGATGGGTGTGTGTGTTAGGGGACGAAATATCTGCATTTCTTACCCGTAAGTTTTTGTTTTTTAACGGAAAAGAACATAGCACGCTAAATTATCAGCTCTGCTACTTGCTTAAAAAAAAGGCCGCTCAGTGAGCGGCCTTATATCTTTTAACAATCGTGCCCTTGAACCTATGGGCGCCTTCTTCGACGACCAGATGCCCCGAGGCGACCATCTGATCGAGGCACTTCTGCACGTCGGTCTTTTTGTATTTCCGCATGCGGTTGCAGATCACGCCGAACGTCTCGCCTTCGTCGCCCGCTGTCAGGTTCATGATGCGGGCCTTCATCGCCATGAGCGGATTGTCTTTGGCCCGCTCGTTCGACGTCACCAGATCCATCTTTTCGCGGATGTCGCGGCGCACGAGCGCATAGGCCCACAGGATGTGCTCTTCGGTGCGGATGCCGCCGGGCACGGCCAGAATCAGCGACACCTTTGCCACCTGCTCATAGGCGCGCATGGCCAGCGCCTCCAGACCCGTCGAGGCCTTTGCATCGTCTGCCATCTGCTCAAAGGCGTCAGAGACCTTGTCGAGAAGCTCTGCGCCGCCCGGCGTCGTCGGGACAGGGATACGGTCGTCATAGTACTCGACGCGGCCAGAGCCGGTCATATCGAAGCTGCCGGCGGCATAGAGATCTTGCAGCGACCCCTTCAGCTTCTCCGGCATCGGGCGGGGCTTGAACCCCTTCTTGCGGGGCGGTGTCGTGTCGCGTTCGGTGAACAGGAGCGAGCGACCAATGAACCCGTTCGTCGCATTGTAGAAATCGACCAGCTCGTCGAAGGTCTCAGGCGTCGTGAAGCCTGCCAGCGACAGGAACGGGCGGTCGAGGCCGAAGTCGAGGGTCTCCATTGAGCGGCGCACGGCGCCGATGCGGGCGAGGATAGCGGGGCTCGGGTTCTCCTGCTTTTCAAGCTGCTGCAACTCGCCCTTGAGTGCCTTGCGGATTTCCTTTTTGAGATCACCTGTCAGCAGCATGAAGCCGTTGGCCTTGGAGTAGGCCGACATGAGCGCACCGATGACGCCGTCGAGGTAGGATGCGCCGCCCTTGAGCTGGGCGTTTTTGACCTTCTTCAGGAAGATCCCGATCTCGTCGATGATGAACATCGCGGCCTGATGATCGACCAGATTGCGGATGATCTCCTGCTCGGACTTGATCGAGCCGTGCACCGCCTGTTGGATCCGTGCCGCCTTCAGGACTGCCGCGACCGCCTGCTGGATCGGCTCTTTGCCGGTGCCCGAACCCGCCACGCAGAACGTGAACAGGTTTGTGGTGACGCCGTTGAGATCGTCGGTGTAGCGCAGGCCCACAATGTTGCCGACGGCGGTGAGAGCGCCAGCGACGGCGAGGTGTTCACGGGGGCGGTAGGATTGATCTTCGATCCATGCCGCAACCTCGCCGACAAAACCCGGCGGCCGCTTTAGGTTGATGTGGGAAATGTCGAG
>Ga0315905_10005375_pt1 | contig 13058 bp, 14 predicted proteins | sample LakEriMetagenome_5_FD_203522 | JGI IMG/M metagenome (GOLD analysis project Ga0315905, IMG submission 203522) | Freshwater fungal communities from buoy surface, Lake Erie, Ohio, United States - Buoy 4 MA121 | ecosystem: Environmental > Aquatic > Freshwater > Lake | place: USA: Lake Erie, Ohio... | reverse complement strand
TATAGGAGTATTAGAAAAAAGAAAAAATGATTTATTAAATATAGATATGGTAGAAATTAACCCACCTAATAGAGATATATTAAAAGAATTAGTAAAATCAGCACCTCATATATTAAATCTAGCAGAGACACCTAATTTCTTTCACTGGCAGAATAATAAATTATATGATTTAATAATAATGAACCCACCATTTCATTTAAAAAAAAGTTTAAATATAGAATGGACTAATAAAGATATATTTGATGTTGATTTTGTTATTAGATGTTATGATATGTTAAAGGAAGATGGTGAGATAATAGCATTAGTATTAGGAGGAACAACTCAAAAAAGAGGTTATAAAGAAATATTTGATAAATATGATATGTATATAACTCATCTACCAAATATAAAATGGGAAGGCTCTAAAGAAAAAGGTAAAGAATCTAAAATTAATAATATTAGTTTAGATATATTACAAATATTTAAAACTTAAAATAATTTAATTTATTATATAATATTATATAATTAAATGAGTAATTTAGTATCATTAGATAAATTAAAGAAAATAGCTGCAAAGAAAGGGTTAATGAAATATATAAAAGAAATCGGGTATAGCAAAGCAAAGGGAAAAAAATATTATGTGATCACAATTGATAATAAAAAGGTTAATTGGGGTTATAATAAAATGGATGATTTTCTTACTCATCATGATCCAATTAGACAAAAAAGATTTAAAGATAGATTTAGATCATTATTATTAAAATTCAAAGATGATTATAATAAACCTATATTTTGGAGTCAACTTACTTGGTAATTGATTAGATAAATATTTTAATAATAATTTAATAAAATAATTTAATTTCTTATATTATTATATAATAATGAGTAATATTACAGGTAACTCTAGCACTTTAGATTTAATAACATTAGTTAATAATTTAACCAATACAGTTTCATCTGTTCAATCTTCATTTACAAATTTAAATAATAATATAAATAGTTTAAATAATTATGATTCATTAAACACAGTAAAAATAAATCAAATTAATAATATAAATTTAAATCAAGATGAGGATTTAGAAAATTTACAAAATGTTGATATTCAAACAAATAATAGAATAAATTTATTAGAATCAAAATTTCCTATCACTGATAGCAGTATAGTTAATAATACAATATCAAAAATAAAAATATCAGGATTATCAACTGATTTAACTAATTTAGATTCACGAATAACAAATAATTCAAATAATTTAACAATATTAGATAGTAGAGAAGCTCAAAATAATACAACATTAACAAATAATTTAAATAATCAAATAACTAAACAACAAAATGATCATAATTTAGTTTATAATGAATTACATACTTTATTATCTTCAACTGTTGGTGATTCTAATACATTTCAAACTCAAGTAGATGCAATAACAACTGATTTAACTGCTGAAAAAATTAAAACAACAAATAATTCTAATTCTATTCAATCAAATACTAATGCTATTAATCTAAATAATAATAAAATTTTAACTCTAGAAGGTGATAATGTTTTAAATAAACAAAATATTCAATCAAATACTAATGCTATTAATAATAATACAAACTCTATTACAACTATTAATACTAATTTAAATAATTTATCTAATAATGTAAATACTTTAACTAATACTGAAAATACTAACCATTTAAATCAACAAAATAATATTAATACATTAACTAATAATTTATCTAATCTTGATACAAGAGAAACAACACATTATAATGATCTAAACTCAAGATTAAATAATTTACAAAGTTCAAATACAACAGATTTAACAGCATTAGAAAATCAATTAGATTTATTAGATACAAGAGAATCAACAAATTATACCAATCTAAATACAAAAATAGATAATCAAATTAATAAGCAATCAAATGATCATTCTTCAGTATCATCATCAATAACAGTTTTACAAAATGATTTATCAGTATTGAATACAAGAGAAAATAATAATTATAATTCAAATTTAACATTAATCAATACTAATAAATTAGATATAAGTGATAATATTAAACCAAGATTAACAAATGCTGAAAATACTATTATAACTCATACTTCACAAATTACTAATAATAATAATAGTATTAATCAATTAAATAATTATAGAGTTGATGATAAAAATGATATTAATAATTTATTAAATGATAATAATAATAATAAAATTAATATCACATCTAATACTAATGATATAAATATATTAAAAGCTTATGATACATCTAATACTAATAATATAAATCAATTAAATAATAAAACAAATAATAATGAAACAGAAATTAATACAATAAAAAATACAACAATACCAAATTTATCAAATAAATATTTAATTAAAAATGATCCAATAAATGGTGATACTTTTTTAGGTAAATTAAAAGTTCAAAATATTGATGTTGATGTTTCACAAAATTTAGTTATTGGTGAAAATGCTAATATGATATTTTTAGGTTCATCAACTAATCAAGATTCTAAAACTATTAATATTGGTGGTGTAAATGATACTGTTAATATATTAGGTTCAACAAATTATATTCAAACTCAAAATGTTCAAATTCAAGATAAAGTTATTACATTAAATAAAGGTTCTGTTGGTAATAATACTTCATCTAATGTATCTGTTAATATTAGAGATAATGATGTTGATGATAAAGGTTATATTAGAGTTAATGACAATATGAATCAATTATTAATTAAACTTCCACAAAATGATACAGTTTTAAAAATTGGTGAGAATATTGATTCATTTACTTCTTTAACTCATAAATTATATGTAGATTTACAAGATAGTAATTTACAATCACAAATAGCATCAAATACAGCTATATTAACAAATCACAGTGATCAATTAACAAATGTTAATAATCAATTATTACAAGATATTCCATTTAGTAAAATTAATAATTATCCAGATAATAATAAAACAACTTTATTATATGATGATGGTGATTTTGATAAATTAAGAAATGAGTGTATAAATGATAATTCTATTCAAACAAAAAAATTAGTTGGTGTTGATAATTTATTAGTTCAAGATAAATTTTTAAATATTGATGGGACTTTTAAATTAATTAATATTAATAGTGGTTCTGGTTCTGGTAGTTTTAATAATGCTTTTACAGCTGATGTAAATGCTAATAATCATAAAGTAATAAATTTAAGTGATCCATCAAATGATCAAGATGCTTCAACTAAATCTTATGTTGATAATAAATATTTATCATTAGTTGATGCTTCTATATTAACTCCAACAACTCAATCAAATCAACCTTCTTCAGTGGGTGGTGGAACATTTACTCAAGTAGCTCAATATTTTAATGTTCATTCTAAATTAAATGTTGATAATAATAATATAATAAATGTTGCTGACCCTGTAAATATTAATGATGCTGTAACAAAAAATTATATTGATAATATTGTATTTAATTCAATTAATAACTATTTGTTAAATAATAGTATTCAAATTCAAAAATTATTATTTACTGGTGATGGAACTAAAAACTTAATGGATAATGGAACATGGAAAGATAATCGTATTTTATATTATGATAATATAAATGGTTATTATTTATATAATAGTGATATAGCTGTTAATCATATTGATGAAATAGGGTTTAGTAATTTTAATTCTATAAATAATGATACTATCTTTAAACTTAAATATAAAATAAATGTTGGTAATTCAACTAAAGATATAATAGTTAGTTGTAAAAAAGATAACTCATTAAAATTAATTGCTCAATCTTCATTTTCATTAAATGGTGCTCAATTAACATTAGATAATTATGGAAGTTATAATGCTTATAATACAAATAATATAGAAAATAACCCAGATGATTGTGATGAATTAGGTATGACATATAGTGGTAAAGCTTATTGGAATAAATCAGCTAATCACGCTTTAAATCATAGTGATAATATTTTAATTACTGTTAATAATAATAATTTTTCATATACAAATGCTAGTCCTGAAGGTGCTCAATTTAATACAAATATAACTAATTATATTTTACCAGCATCTAATATTATTGTATCTTCTTATGTGCCTTTCTGTTCATCAGGATATAATTTTTATTTTAATAGCAATCAATTTTATCTTGCTAATTCATCAACTAGTTTTAATGTTTATAATTGGCCTGTTGAAATTATTAGTTTCTTATCTAATTTAACAGATTTTCAAAATAATTTGACTACAATTAGTGATGGTGTAAATTCATTTAATTTGATAAAAAATAATAATAACGTTGGTAATGGTTTTTATATTGCTATTAATTTAACTAATGGAAGTGTTTTAACATATACTGCTATTACATATTCAAATTTTTCTACTATAAATGATAATAATACAGAAGAAGATGGAAGAGGTAATATATTATTTAGTGTTGATGCTACAACTAATATATTATTAGGTAATAGATTATATTTTGGTGGAAGTGGTAATTATATTAAAAATCCATATACATTTTTAAATTCAAATGTAAATTATATTTCTCTTAATTCATCTGGTTCTCAACCTGGTAATGATTTAATGTCATTAATAGATCAAACAACTAAAAGAGTTTATTTAATGGATTGGGGTCATGATGGATCTTCTGTATTTTCATCTAATAATATTGATCAAAGATTTGATTATGCTAGAACAAATATATATTATTTAAATAGTTTAATTCAATAATTTTAAATTTTATTTTCAATTTTATTATCAATATTATTTGATTTATTATTATTTAGTATATCAATTAGTTTTTTTAAACTTTCCATATCATTATCTTTGGTAGGTTTTTTATTATCATCTTTAATTTCAGTGTTCATCTCAATCTCACTACCCCAACATTTAGATCTTTTAAGATGATTTATAAAATTATTTATAAGATTAATTATATTTACAATTAGATTAATTACTATAAGAGTTATAAGAGTGTTATTATTATTTTCCATTATATATATAATATTAGAAAAAAAAATCTAATGAAATATTAATATAATGGATAGTAGTAATAATCAAGTTTTAAGTGTTGAAGATATACCATTTAAGGAAGGAATGTTTATAATCCTCTCATCAAAAAGATGTAGTGGGAAAAGTGTATTAGTGCGTCATATAGTTAAACATCTTTTAGATTTATACGAATATAGTGCTATAATTTTATTTAGTGAAACTAGTGATCTAAATGAGGATTATTCATTTATTGATAAAAATTTAATATTTAAAACAAATCAACTTGAGGAAAAAATAAAAAAAATAATGGATATTCAAATAAAAAATAAAAAAAAGAATAAAAAAGTTAATTTATTATTAATCTTAGACGATGTTCATTTAACAGAAAAATCTCACCAATTATCAAATATTTCTAGTCTAGGGCGTCATTATAATATAACTACGTTGATGTCTATACAATTTAATAAACATCTTTGTAATAATATTATAAAAAATAACCTAGATATGATCTTCATTAGTGATCTAGGTGATGTATGTTTAAAATCTATATATGAGTCAATTCATATAAATATGTCTTATAAAGAGTTTAAAAATTATGTAAATGAGAATAACCATTCATTTCAATTTATCATGTATAATAGTAGAATTAATGAAAAAAATAAAAAACTATCAATAGTCAAAGCTAGATTATTTAATAATTTAAAATTACAAAAATAATTTAATTTAATTAATATTAATTTTTTTCTTAATATAATATATATATATAATGAATAGTGAAAACGTAAAAAAAAATGTTCCATTTTTAAAACACGATTGTAATTTACTCCATTCATATCAATTAGTCAAAAGTGATAAACAAGTATTAAATTTACATAAAGATCAATTATATTCAACTCATCATAGTAGTCTTCATGATTTTACAATTAATCCATCTAATACTTTTAATGAGTATCCTTTTATAGGTTCATCATGGTATACTGATTTTACTCTACCTAAGATTCCATATTGTTATCATCAATTTGTTTTACGTTTTAATTTATCATCTAATAACGCAACTCAAGATTATTTTTATCTACCTGTACCAATGATGATTGAGAGAATATGTCTTCTTAAAAATTCAACAGTATTAACAGAAACAAATAGTGAAGATATATTACTATACAATCTACACAAGATTTCAAATAAATATAATACATCACATAGTGATTTTGATTATACTTGTCAATTAGGTTTTCATAACGATGAAAAAAATCCAAAATCATTTGTATCACCTTATTTTTTATCTAAATTTGTTAATACACAAAATACTTATAATATGGAAATACCATTATGTTTAACAAATAGTCATTTTTTAAGTAGTGCTATTAAAAATGAATTAGTAGTAAGAATTTATTGGAAAGGTAGTATTATAACAAGTGATGTAGGATCTAATAGTGATATTAAAATTAGTGATCTTAAATTAATGTTGAGAATGAAAGAGACATCCCACAATTTAATAAGAGAACCTAAATTAAATTATCAATATACAAAGAAAATATTAACCAAAATTAATTTAAATAAACTTGATACTGATAATTTTTATAATATTAATATTACAGGTTTTAATTCAGTTGCTAGTTTTGCTTTTATATTTATTAGAGAACAAGATCAAAATATTAATTTTACTCAATATGATCATTATCATAAATATAACTATGCGATTGATGAAGTTAGTTTAGTTGATAACACTGGTAAGAATATTTTAGTAAGTGATATAATTTTACAAAAAGATTATAATAGATATTTAATGAGTGAAAACTTTCATCAATTATCTAGTGTTATTAATAAATTATGTACTTCATTTACATCAGGTGATACTTTTAATAATGGTAATCTTTTCTTCATTCCATTCAATTACGATGGTAATTTATCATATAATAGTGGGTTCAACGGTGGTTATAGTTTCTCATCTAATGTAGATTATAAATTAAAATTTAAATCATTAAAATCTTCATCAAATAGATCTGTAATTTTAAATATTTTGTGGTTCTCACCGACCATATTAGAGCTTGAGAATGGGGATTTGCGTGAGATACTTAGTAGTAATTAATTTAATAAATAAAATTCAATTATTTTTTTTATATTATCTTATTATATAATATGAAAAAATATATATTAATTGATACTAAAAATATAGAAGATAATAAATATAATTTTAGATATTATCTCCCTAAAACAATTCATATAAAAGAATATATAAAATTGAATATGTTATTAATACCTAGAATGAGTTATTTTATTAATGAAGATAATAATATATTTAAATTTATATTTACTATTCCAACTGGTTTTATTACTAAAACAATTACATTACCTATTAAAAATTATTCACCATTAACATTATGTGATATGATTAATGAATTATTTAAGACTAGTAGTTTTGTTAATTTTACTGCTATATATGATCAATTTGATTATAAAATAACTTTTCAATCTAATATAGAATTTAAATTAGATCTCACTCATTCTAACTTTAATAAAATAATATCATTAGATAAAAAAATATATGATTCAAATAATAATTTTATAAATAATTATGTTATATCTGGTTTAATTAATTTTAATATACCTTACTATTTGAAATTTAACATCAATAATATAACTTCTAATAATGTTTTAAATAATAACAATTCTCTAGAAACTTCATGGATTATTCCTGTTATTAATAAAAATTTTGGTGAAATCATTGAATATACTGATGATAAATATAATATTAAAATTGATACAAAAGCTTCTGTTAATTATCTAGATATAACTATATTTGATGATAATGATAAAATATATAATAATAATAACTATAATTTTTTCTGTATTTTAGAGTATCAATGAATAATTTTTTTTCTTATTTTATTATATATATAGTATAATGAATTCTACAGAATCAATTTTAAGAGAAAAACTATTGAATTTTAGTATATATTTGAAATCTAAATGTAAAGATCAAAGTGATATTAATTTAATTGATGAGAAATTAAATAATTTAAAATTCTATGAAATTATGGCCTTTATTATATTCTTAGATGAAAGTAAATTAGATTCTTATATTAATGATTTATATACATTATATCATTCTTTAGAAAATTCTACAGAAGTTAGAGAGAGTATTAAAGAATCTTTAAAATATTTTTATTCTGTGAAACAAATTTTAAATGATAAAAATAATATCTAATTCAATATATATATATAATGGTTAAATTAAGTGATGAAACTAAAAATAATATAATTAAAGATTTAAAAAACAATATTTCTACTATAGATATTATAAAATCTAGAAATGTTTCTAAATCTACAGTTTTTAGAATAAATAAAGAATTGAAGAATCAAGATAATACAACAATTAATAATACAACAATTAATGATATCACTATTAATGATAATAAATCTAATGATTTTAATTTAGAAGCTTTTAAAAATGAATTAAATAATGAAGATCCTAATGAAGAATCTAATGAAGAATCTAATGAAGAATCTAATGAAGAATTAAATAATAATGAAGAATCAAATGAAGAATCTAGTGAAGAATCAATACAAACTCCTAAACCTAGAATTATTAAACCTATACCTATACCTATATCATTAAATGAATCTTTAGTATCTAAGAAATCAAATATATTAAAAAGAAATAATAATATTAAATTTAACGAAAAACCTATCATAGATAAAAGTAATATTTTAGATACTATAAAGAATTGTAATGTTGCTGATTCTATAGAAGAATTAAAAGAAATTAGATCAACAGTTATTATTATTAGACAATATCTTAATACATTTGAGAAAGATTTAAAAAATATTTGGAATCCTAATAAATTTCAATTTGAGAAGAAATTATTTAATCTTAAACTTAATGAATTACAAGTTATATTAGAGAATATTAGAGTTGAAATGAATTTATCTAAGAATAGAGAAATGTTTAATACTTTAGTTTCTACTTCTATTATAGGTTTAGAGAAAGTTTCAGGATATCTTGGTTATCATGTTGATAATTTATCTCAAGATCTTATGAAAGATGAATCATTTCAATATGATTTAAAAATATTACAATGTGAAGTTGATATATCACGTTATATTAACATTAAATCTTCTTGTTTCTTGAAAATAATTAAAACTATGTATATAAAAAATCAAGAATATGAAATGAAAAATTCATTAGATAAAGTTATAAATGATGAGAATATAATAAATAAAATAAAAGATTTAGATAAAAAATAAAATGTTATGAATATATATAAATGAGTAATATAATTAGGTTGCCTGATGATGTATATAAATATAAGTTAAGTTATAATTCTAATTTTAATAACCAGTTATTGAAAGGTATAAATGGTGGTTTATCTTTATATGATAGAGATTATGATACTAAATTATATAGACCTACTGATACTAAACCCATAGATGTATTATCATTTGATGAAATTAATAAAAATTTAGATAAATATGAACAAAATTATAATAAACAAGATGATATATATAATAATAGTAAAGCTGCTATATCAGGTGCTATATCTGGTTTTAATTCTAAGGTAGAAAATTCATTTGAAAATTTAAAAAATGATTTAAAAAATTCATTTAATATAGATACTTCAGGTTTAAAAATTTATGGTATATTATTATTAGTATTTTTATTATTAAAAAAATAATTTAAATTATTAATATTTATATTTATTTTCTTTTATATAATTATATATATAAGATGATGAGATTTGATTTAATGAAATACGGAATGCAAGCTGGTATAGGTTATTTAGGTATTTTAGCTTATGATAGTTTAATTGATGGAAGAACAATGAATGAATCTTTTACTATGAATGATGCTGCTACTTTTGCTGTTTCTACTATAGTTTCAAGTGTTGCTTTAGAAGTGGTTTCAAATATTATGCCTATTTTAAATGAAGGTTATTTAGGAATGGTAACTGGTCCAATAATTAATGGTCTAGTGTATGTATATATGTATGATAGTTTTGTTGGTAAAAGATATCAATATTATAGAGATGATATGAAAGCTTTTTATGTTGGTAGTATTGGTCTATTAGTGCTTAAATATGTTGAATCTCCAGTGCTATCATTATTTGGTATGCGTAATTACTAAATAATTAATAATTTAAATTTAATTTAATTTTATATATTTTTTCTTATATTAATATATATAAATGTCTTCAACAAGATTAGTATTAACTCCATTTAATATTGAAATAAATAATTTAAATAATTATGAATTATATGAAAGAGATTTTATACCTCAACAAAATGTGCCATATTTTGTTTATCATGATAAACCTAATAATCCTATAGATATAAAAAATATAAATTTAATAAAACATATATTTGGTTTCGCTAAAGCTAATAAAGGTAATTATTCAATTAATGATACTCATACAAATAATGTTGGTGATATTAAAGCTGAAAAAAGTTTTACTAATAAAAGAACTAAAGCTATTGAAAAAATGTATAATGATTTATCAAAAATGATTTTAAAAACATTACATGATATAACATGGAATACTTATAATTATGAAATAATTGTAGATAAAGATGGAAACGAAATTAAAAAAACAGAAAAATATGTTTTATCTAGTTTAGATTGGGAAGAATTTATGCCATTAATTGAAAAAGCTGTTAAAATTTTTGAAATAGTCAATACTAAAGTTATTAATGATAAATATAATATTAAATATAGTAGTATAGAAGTTGAACAAGCTGTTGAAAAAGTTAAATTAGAAACTGATCAAATGATTGGTAAAAAAATGAATAAAAAATAAATTATTAAAATATTTTAAATAATATAATATAATATCTTATATATTAATATATTATAATGTCTACTAAAGAAAAAAAATCAAGAAAAAAGAATAATATAGTTAAACAAGAATTTAATCATGAAGTTGATGCTGTTAAAAAAATCACTGATAATGCTAAACCACCTCAAACATCATTAAAAGAAATTGAAACAAAAATTTTAAAAGTTAATTTTCCTGATTATAATCATAAAAACATATTACTACAATATATTTATAATGATGAAATAAAAGAAAGTAATGAACAATATGATATAAATTATAGGAATACTATAAAAGAAAGAATAACTAGAGCTTTAGGTATTTATACTATAAGAAAAGATTTTAAGACTTTAATTTCAATATATGATAAAAATAATGAAGATTTACCTAGGGGAGAAGTATTAACTAGATTGAATCAATTTTATGATATTTTAGTTGATTTTGGTTTGGTTTTAATTCATAACTTTTTATATGATATAAAAGCTGAACAAGTTATTGCTTCTCTAGGTGAAGCTATAATAAAGGTATCTCCTATTTTATTTGATTTAAAAAAGAAATTTGAAGATCAAGTCCACGGAGAATTTACATTTACTAATACTGAATTAGATATATTAAAATTAGGCTGAGATAAATAATTTTTTTTGGAAAAAAAATTTTTATCAAACGCCGGCTCAAAAATATAATTTTTTTTTAAAAAAAAATTTATATTTTCTTGCCTAAAATAAAAAAAATATTAATTAATATTATATAGTAATGAATCCTATTCTAAATAGTTTAGCTTATGGTATATATAAACCTAAAAAAAGTGATAATAATGATAATACTAATGAAGTAAAAAAAGTTTTATCATCTACTAAATCAGTTGTTAATAAAATTAGAAATAAAACTAAAAAATTATTAAAAAATAATAATAAATATATTAATGTTGATAATAATGATAAATTAATAAATTCTAATAATACTATTAATGAACTATTTAATGTTATAAATGATAAAAATAGATCTTTAGATGAAAAAATTAAAGAAATAAATGATTTAGAAAATGAAAAAAATGATAAAGTAAATTTAGAAAAAACAACATATAATAAAAAACCAAATATTAAAATTGATGGAAAAGATTTAAAGAAAAAAGAAGTAAAAGAAGAAGATAAAAAGAAAAAAGAAGAAGAAGATAAAAAGAAAAAAGAAGAAGAAGATAAAAAGAAAAAAGAAGAAGAAGATAAAAAGAAGTCTAGTGGTGGATTAATTTCTGGATTTACTAGTATGGCAACTAATTTAATACCAAAAAAATAATATCAATAAATTTATTTCTATTTTATATTATATATAATATGAATAATGTTTTAAATAAATTATCTATGGGTATATATAAACCTAAGATTGTAAATTTAGATAAAGAACAAAAAAAGGTTATAACATCAACTAATAATCTATTAAATAATATAAGAATGAAAACTAAAAGATTAAAATTGATAGATGATAATAATAATACTAATACAAATAATAATACTAATATACCTAATGTAGAAACTAATAATAATAATGATATACCTAATATAGATACTAATCAAAATTTACAATTAAATGAAGGTGATATTCAAAATAATATTCATAAAAAAGTTAAAAGTATAGATGATATAATTATTAAATATAAAATTAATGAAGAAGATAGAAAAAAATTAAATGAAGAAATTCAAGGTTTTAAAAATGTTAATTATCAAAGTGGTGATTTTTTTGGAGAAACTAGAGGGAAACAAATTATACTTGATAAAGGATTAGAAATTAAAATTAATGAATATGATAATGATATTAAGAAATATGAAGATAAAATAATAGAACATAAAAAAAATTTAAACAATACTGATTCTAATGATAAAGAAGAAATAAAAAAAATAAATAATAAAATTAAGTATGCTAATGATAAAATAAAAGGTTTTGAAATAATGAAAGAAGAATTAAAAAAAAATAATGATAATATAATTGATAATACTAGTGAATTACTTAATTTAACTAATAAAAATAAATCATTAAATGAAAAAGTTACTAATATTGATATTAAATTTAAAAAATTAAAAATAGAACATGATAATTTAATTGAAAGTAATGAATTAACTAAAAAAGAAAAAGATGATCTAGAGAAGAAATTTAATGAAATTGAATTGAATTATAATGATCAAATAGATAAAATTAATAATGATAATAAACTAAATATTGATGAAAAAGAAAATATTATCAATACTTTAAATACTAGAATTGATTATATTAATGAATAAATAGAAAAATATAAAGCTAATGAAGAAAA
>Ga0315905_10005374_pt1 | contig 13058 bp, 1 predicted proteins | sample LakEriMetagenome_5_FD_203522 | JGI IMG/M metagenome (GOLD analysis project Ga0315905, IMG submission 203522) | Freshwater fungal communities from buoy surface, Lake Erie, Ohio, United States - Buoy 4 MA121 | ecosystem: Environmental > Aquatic > Freshwater > Lake | place: USA: Lake Erie, Ohio... | reverse complement strand
GCCGCCGATCGGTCTCGCAAACCACGACGCCCGGCCAGTGGCATCCCACTGGCCGGGTGTCGCTTTGATCAGGAGGGCCGGATGAGAGCCGAGGCGGCCGACCACGGGCCCGTGCCGGCGGCGTTGCGTGCCGCCACGCGGAAGCGATAGCCGGCAGGATTCGTGAGCGTCGTGATCGTGGCCGACGTCTGGTCGCTGCCAAAACTCTGTGGCAGGTTTATCCACGTCGTCCCCGACCGGTATTGCACGACGTAGCCCGTCACTGGCGCCACGATCGACGATGGCGCGGCCGTCCAGCGGAGCGATATCGTTCCCGCGGCGCCGGTGCCCACGACCCCCGAGGGCGCGGCGGGCGGCGCGACCGGCACGAATCGAGCCGTGCCGTCCGTGAACTCGCCGCGGCCGTTTGCGTTGACCGCCGCCACGCGGAACAGATAGGCGACGCCGTTCTGCAGCCCCGTGACGGTGGTAGTCCGCGTGGGAGTGACGGCATCTCGGAACGTCGACCACGCCGAACCGACCTCGTCCCGTCTGACCTGGATCACGTAATCGGTGATCGGCCGTGTCGGCAGAGCCGGTGCCTGCCACGACAGGATCACGCGGCCGCTGCTCACGGTACCGGTCAGGCCCGTCGGGGCCGCCACCGGCTCGAACGGCTTCACGGCGGCAGACGTTCCCGCAGCGCCGGTGCCCGCCGCGTTCACGGCCGCGACGCGGAACAGGTACGCCGTGCCGTTCTGCAGCCCGGTCACGGTGGCGGACGTCGTCGCCGACGTCCCGCCGGGGAGCCATGTCGAGCCGCGGTTGCTGCTGTATTCGACCATGTATCCCGTGATCGTCGCGCCGCCGGTCGAGGCCGGCGCTGTCCACCTGACCGTCACCTGGCCGTTACCTGCCATACCGGTCACGCCGGTCGGTGCGCCGGCCACGGTGGACGGTGTCACCGCGGCAGACTGTCCCGCAGCTCCCGTGCCGGCTGCGTTCACCGCCGACACCCGGAACAAATAGGCCGTGCCATTCGTCAGACCAGCCACCGTCGCGGAAGTCGTCGCCGACGTCCCGGAGCGGATCCACGTCGTGCCGCTGACGGTCTTGTACTCAACGACGTATGACGTGATCGGCACGCCACCGGCCGGAGGTGCGTCCCACGTCACCGTCACCCGGCCGTTTCCGGGTACGCCTGTCACGCCAGTCGGGGCGGGCGGCGGGGTGGTGTTGACTATGACGGTGTGCGTCGCGGAATCCGCGGAACCGTTGCCCGCTGCGTCGGTCGCGACGGCTTTGAACGCGTAGATGCCATCGATGAGCGCGGGCGTCGTGTAGGTCCAGTTTGTTCCCGTAACTGTCGCGTCACCGACTTTCGTCGTGCCGTTGAAGACCGCGACCGTCGTACCGGCGTCGGTCGTGCCGGCAAGGACGAGGACCGTGTCGTTGGTCACTCCACCGCTTGCCACTGGGCCGATGACGGGCGCGACATTGTCGGTCACGGATACGATCGTCGGCGCCGCCGGTGGCACGGTGTCGATCGAGATCGTGGGGGTGAGGCTCGCCGCCGTGTTGCTGTTGCCCGCGGCGTCGGTGAACCGAGCCGCGGCCACCGTAACGGTGCCGTTGGCCGTCGAGTTCGCCGTGGGAGTGAACGTGGCGGAGTAGCTTTGGCCGCTGCCCGTAAACCCGGAAAGGGTGCCACCAGCGACCGTGACGTCATCGGCCGCGAAGGTCGTGGAGGCCTCGCTCATCGTGAACGTGATGGTGGCGGTGTCACCCGCCTTGAGGCTGGTTCTGTCGCTCGTGATCGAGACCGTGGGACCGCTGGTATCGATCGTCACACTATGTGCGGCAGATGAGGCGGTATTCCCCGCAGCATTGGCCGCCCGCGCGATGAAGGCGTAGGTCGTGCCATTGACGAGCGTCGATGTCGTGAACGTCCAATTGGTCCCGCTCACGACCGCGTCGCCGAGCTTGGCAGCACCGTTGAAGATTTCGACCGTGGTGCCGGCTTCCGTGGTTCCGGAGAGCACGAGCACAGTGTCGTTCGTGACGCCGCCGCTTGCCACGGGTCCGGTCACGAGGGCGACGTCGTCGATCACGGCCGTGATCGTCGGGTCGGCCGGAGGCGTCGTGTCGATCGTGACCGTGTGGGTCGATGAGTCGGCGCCGACATTTCCGGCCAGGTCCGTGGCCCTCGTCTTGAACACGTAGGTCGTGCCGTTGGTCAGCGTGCCGGTCGTAAACGTCCAGGCGGTGCCGGTCACGGTCGCGTTGCCGAGGCTGGTCGTGCCGTCGAAGACCTCGACGACGGTGCCGGCCTCGGTGGTGCCGGAGAGGACGAGCACGGTGTCGTTGGTTTTACCGTTGTTCGCGACCGGCCCGGTGACGGTCGGCACGTCGTCGGTGACCGCCGTGATCGCGGCAGACGGGGCGATCGTGTCGATCGTGATCGCCGCACTGTTCGACCGCTGGCCGCTGCGAGACTCACCGGCCAACTGGCGGACGCGGATCGTGCCGGCGGCGTAGGTGGCGTTGGCCGGCAGCGAGAACGACGTCCCGGTGCCGGTCGTCCAGATCGTCCCGCCATCGACGCTGTATTCCCAGGTGGCGCCCCCCTGCACGACGACGTTCACGAGCGGATTGCTAGTGATCCCGTCGTCCGTTGAACTGCCCGTGTCCTGGGCCAAGGAGAAGGTCGGGATCGGGAGCGGCACGATCGGGCCGACTTCGTTCGACCAGCCGCTTTCACCGATCGCATTGTTGACGGCCCGCACGCGATACCAGTACTGCGTGCCATTCACGACATTCGTGTCGGTATGGATCGGGGCCGTTCCAGGCAGAGAAATCACCGTCGCTTCGGTAAACGTACTGTTCGTCGCCCTCTGCAATTCGTAGCCGGTGAGCGGCGTGCCGTCGCTCGTGGCGTTCCATGAGAGTTGCACCTGACCGTCTCCCGAGAGCCCGACCAGGCCGCTCGGCGGAGCGGGCGTGTCGACCAGATCGATCGAGAACGTGGTCGTGCCGTCGGCCTGGTTCGGCAGGAGCGGATTCCCGGCGAGGTCGGTAATCACGTTCGTGGGCACGCCGTTCACCGGCGACTGAACCACGGAGATCACATAGCTCCCCATCGGGTAGATCGCCGCCGCCTCGAATACGACCCGATTGGAAGACTCCAGGTAGTTGAAGCTGTAGTCCGGTCCAGCCACAAGCAGGGAGCCGTTGCGGCGCACCTCGAAGGCTTCGGAGACGACCGTGGTCTTGTCGATTCCGACCCCGACGTCGTCGAGTTGCAGCTCGAACTTCGCGATGCCGCGGGCATCGGCCAGCTCGAACCGCACTGCGCCGGCAGCAGGATTCTTGTCGCCCGCCGACCCGTCGAGCGGCACGGCCAGTGAGGCCGAGGGCTGCACGAAGTCGACGCGGTCGATCGCGCCGAGATCCTTGAACACGTCGCCCCCCTGCCCAAACCCATTTTCTTGGCCGGGATCGTCGGATCGCAACTGGCCGAAAATGTCGCGGCCTGGCGCGACGATGGGGGAGACCGGAAGGCCCAGCGGCCCGGTGACCGCCGTGAAGGCGGTCCGATCCTCGAGGGAGTCGAGGCCGCTGTCGATGACCAGCGACTTGGCCACGGGGTAGAAGTTGCCCTTGGCGGCATTCACGAACGGGCTTGCCGCGAGGGTGACCGCGTCCGTCCCTTGCACGCCGGCGGGCGTGTCGTGGAACGCGGAGTAGCCAACCACGGTACCTGCGGACGACGAGGCATCGAGCTTGATGCCGGTCGCCAGGCTCGCGAAGACGTTGTTGAGCAGCGTGGGTGCCGCGTTGTCGGTCACGTGCACGCCGATCGTTTGGAAGCCGATGGAGAGCGGCACGATGCTGCCGGTCGCCGTGGCGTTGGCCGAAAGCGTGATCTGCGTGGGCGAATCGATCGACAGGACCTGCGCGGCGGGCGGGATGCCGGCTCCTGTGACGACCATGCCGACAAGAAGGCCCGCGGTCGTCGGCAGAGTCACGGTGGGCGAGCCGGAGGTCGTCGCGCCATCGGCCGTGATCTGCGGGCTGCCGTAGATCGTGTTGTTGACGATCCGACCGTACGGCACCGGCGCGAGCGGTCCGGTGCCGACATTCGGGTCGCCGCTGAACAGGATGGCCGCCTCGCCCTGCGTCTTGGCGACGATGTTGTTGACCACGACGACGCCCGGCACCAGCCGGCTGTTGTTGAGCGTCGGCGTACTCTTCACCGCGCCTTGGGTGCTCGCGCCGGTCTCGGCGTCGCGGGCGGCGGCGTCGATGCGGATGCCATATTCGCCCGCCTGGCTGATGACGTTCCCTTCGATGATGAACTGCCCCTGGCCGCGGGGGACGTTCTCATCGCCGCGGAGGTTTTGCATGTCCGTCACGCCGACAAAATCGGCGACGGGGGACCCGAGCAAGGGGTGCCGAGTGCCCCGGACGAGATTCTCATTCGCGTCGATGACGTTCTGGATCTGAACGGCCGGTGAGTTCTTGTTCGTCAGACCGCCATACTCCGCGCCCCGGCGGATTTCGAGCTGGTAGGCGCCGGAGAGGATCTGGGCCGGGGTCGTGAACGAACTCGGCGTGCCGATCGAGAAGAAGGAGGTGTTCGTCGTGGACGCACCGGTCACCATCTCGCCCCGGTCGGCGTGGCCGACGATGATGTCGTCGAAGTAGTAGCCTTCGCCGGTGCCGGGCCTGAAATTGTACCGCAGGCGGACCGTGGTCGCGCCGGCGAACTCGCCAAGATCGATCCGAGCCTGCCGCCAGCCGGTCCCCTCGAAGAGTTCCTGGACGAGCTGGTTGGGCTGGCTGCCGATCCTCGACGAGACAGACGCGAAATTGGGAAGCGTCTTGTCGGCTTGGTCGAGAAGCGACCGAATGTCGTCGTTGGAGGCGATCGTCACCCAGTTGCCGTCATTCGCCGAAAGCTGAACGTCGGCGCTGCCCGTACCCTCGATCCGGTAATTGAAGTAGAGCGTCGGCTTGTCGGTGTAGTTGCTGTTGGCGAGGCTGAACGGCAGGGTCTTGATGCCCAGCGGGCTCGTGAAGGTGAGCCTCGTGGCCGACATCATGGGGTCGGTTGAACTGTCTTCCGTGGCGGGGCTCGACAGCGTGATCTGCGTAGGCGAGTCGATCGACTTGATCCAGGCTCCGCGGGCGATGCCGTTGCCGCTCACGTCCATGTCGACCCGCAGGTCGCGGGTCGTCGGCACCCGTACGATTGGGCTGCCTTCCGCCATCGCAAGCGGCGCACTACCCCTGTCCAGGGTCAGTGACACCGAGAACGCCGCGGGGACCGGCAGGCTGGCGATCGAATTTGGCAAACCGCTCGCCAGGTCGCCGAGCCACGTGTCCGAGACGACGCCCGCGTACTTGAGCTTGGTGCCGTCAGCGGCCTTCCCGAGGCTGGTGTCGAAGCCGTAGTAGATGCTCGTCCGTCCTTCCGACTCCGGCGGCGTCACGAGGGGATCGGGGTCGTCGTTGTTCCACTGCGCGTCCCGCGTGTTGTCGAACGCGACCGCCACGCCGTGGCCGGCGTCTTCGCCGCGGACGTTCGTCGCCCGCCACAGCGGGATGTCGATCGGCGAGAAGGCGAATCCCGTGATCGAGCCGGTCAGCACCGGGTTGCCAAATTCATCGCGCGGTCCCAGGTATTTTCTGGTCGGGTCGTCGCCGCGGAACACCGGGAGCAGGTCGATCGTCCCCGACGTGGCGGCTGGATCGAAGCAGTAGACATACCCGTCGGCGTCGATCGCGAAGAGCTTGTCAGCGAAGTAGCCCGGCGTGTCGCCCGGCCCGCCGGCCGCGTTTTGCGGGCCGTTGGCGAGGCCCTGGAAATTGACTCCGGGAAACGATCCGCGCAGCGTCGCCGTCGCGGTGCCCGTGTTGATCTCGAAGAGGTTGCCGCGATTGTCGACGCCGTAGAGCGTGGCGCCGACGTAGGCCATGCCGGTCGTCAGGCCGAGCACGTTCGTGCCGCCCGTCCGGATGCGCCCGACCAGGCCCAGATTCGGGTTGGTGCTGGCGGGGTCATTGGCGTCGCCGTTCCCGGGGTTCGCCAGGTAGAGACGGGAAACGCCGGTCTCGACCGGGAGCCCCGTCTCGGGGTCCGTCACGAACGGATTGGCGTCGCGAACGGAGTAGTAGAGCTTGTCAAAGATCGGCCCAGCCCCCGCCTTGCGGTTCCAGGCCATCGCGTCGACCTTGTCGGTCGTGACGGAGTCGGGCGGGATCGTGGGGATGAACGTGTATTCCACGCCCGTCATCGAAACGCCAGGGACGTCCACCAAAGATCCACCCCACGCCACGGAGAAAACCCCCTGGTCGTTGACCGAGGCGAGTGACGGCGACGGCATCCCGTCCGGGATGGTGCCGTTCGGCGAGAATGTGATATTGCCCGACTCATTCGAGGTGAACGTCCATTTGCCGGTGAACGATTCCCCATCGGGCGGCAGCGTGGTCGTGTAAACGAGCACGCCCTTCACATTTGCCAGGCTCACCGTGCCGACCTGAGCGCCCTGGGCATCCACCTTGAAAGTCGTCGTGCTTGCGGGCGACGATGGGGTGATCTTCAAAGCCTCTGGGTCGACGAGCTGCGTCGGCTCGATGATCGCGGGAAAATCCCGGATGTTGTCGCTGCCGACGGGGGTGGTGGCGCCGGACGTGATGCTGATCCAGGCGAGCTTGCCGGCCTCGTTCACCCCGCCGGGCGAGGACGTGTAGGTGTAGAGTCGACCATCGGAGCGCATGTCCAGGTCGTCGGCGACGATGCCCCCCCACACCGGATCCGTGGGCTTTGGCTGCCAGGAGACGTAGCTGGCAACGTTGTCGAGCGAGATCGGGGAGATCTGGTCCGCCAGCGTCGGCAGGTCGAACAACGGTCCGCCGGATGGCGCGACGTAGGTGTAGTCCCGCTCGCTCGGCGACGGCCCGTTGTCGCGGCCAAAATACGCCATGCCCGAGTGGTAGCCGGTCGAGCCGATGTGGTCCTCGACGATCCGCTGGACCGAGCTCACCGGCTCGAGCCGCACGAGCGGGTTCGTCGGGCTGCTCATCTTGAACCAGTCGAGCACGGAAGGGAGCCGCTCGTTCGACGACACGGCGACGTAGTACCGCGTTGCCCCCCCCGGCAGGCCCGCGGGCAGCTGCACCGGGCCGATGAAAGGATCGAGCTTGCCGAGCGACCCGCGGGAGACGTCCTCGAAGGCGACCGCCGGCTGATCGGCGGCGACGTTCGAATCGCGGCCGACGAACAGCAGCTGCCCAGAAGCGTTGAACACCGAGAGCGTGAGATCGCCGCGGATCCCGTCGGCGTAGTCGAGGTCGAACACCGCGGAGAACGTCTTGCCGCCGCCGTTGACCCCGCCGATCGCCTGGATGCCCTCGTAGTTGACGTCGAAGGCGTACCAGTCAATGTCGCCGGCTCCTGAGAGCGATCCGGCCAAAGAGATCGCGTTGAGATCCGACTGCAGGACGTTGCCGATGTACTGGGCCGTCGCGAGGGTGTCGTTCGGCTGGGCGGATTCCCCGGTGTCGCCGGTGAGCGGCGACCGCTGCGGCAGGCCCTGGACGTCAACACCCACGGTCGGAAAGCGGATGTCGGCATAGCGAACCGTCGATCCCGGCTTCTCATCGAGTTGCCGGAGCCGGATCCGGAGGTCGTAACTGCCGCTGGTGGCGCCCTGATCGACCTGGTCGCCCAGCTGGACCGGGTCGGCATCCCGGAGGCGGGCCTCATAATCGGCCTGCATAGCGGTCGGGGAGACCTTCGGCTGGCTACGGACCCGCACGAAATACTGCGCCGTGGCGCCCGGCGTGGCACCCGGGAGCACGACCCGCAGTCCGGGATCCCGCGGATTCGTGGAGAGCCGATCGGGCCCGAGGTTCACGTTCTTCAGGAACGGCTGCGCGATGCCGAGGGTTTGGGGAGAAAGCCCGTCGGCTTGCAGGTCGGCCGACCTCGCCAGCACGGTGCCTGCCCCGTCGAGCAGTTCGATCATCGAGTCGAGGCTCGCGGAGGTGTTGTCGATGTCGAGCCAGACCTCGGAACCGACGTAGCCGGTGAAGCTGTAGACGTCGACGTCGGTCGGGGTGTCGTAGGCGATCGAGCCGTGGACGTCGAATCCGAGCCGCCGGTTGTCGTCGCCGCCCGACTCGTTGGGCGCGAGCACACCGAGAAACTGCGATGCGAAGACCGACGCGTTCACGTCCACGCCGCCCGTCACGGACGGCTCGGTCTCCCGCAGAACCGCCACATTGCGGTCGTTCGAGTAGGGGAGGAACCGCAGCCCCCGCCATTCTCCCGCCACGGCCACCGAGCCGGAGCCGTCGCCGTTGGTGTCGGTGACGGTGCGGCCCACGGGGTCGAGGCTCGCGCCGACGGTGTCGTCGGCGAGCGACGTCATGATCACCGGATAGCCCGGCTGGCCGATCACCTGCACTGTGCCGCCGATGCGGTCGTCGATGTCGCCCCGCTCGCCGGTCGCCGTGAGCCCGGCGTTGGCCCCGCGGAGTTTTACCACCAGGCTGGCACTCGGGCTGCTCAGAAGCCGCAGACCCGTCGCCGTGTGGAAGTTGGAGACGACGATCTCGTCTTGGACCACATGGACGATGTCGGTGTCGTCCCAGACGCTCTCGACCGTGATCTCACCGCCGCGGACCAGCATGCCCGTGACGCCGCCGGCGGTGACGCGGTTGCCCCGGACGAGTGGACCGCGATTGCCGTCGTACTGGGCGTAGCGATCGGCGGATCCGGTGCTGCGGCCCGGGTCGGAAACCTCCCGCGAGTTCAGCGAGTTGACGTCGATGCTGATCAGGTTGCCGCCGTTGCTGCGGAAGTCGTTGCTGACGATCACCGGCTGGGCGCCAATGACGTAAATCCCGTTGGCGTTGTTCTCGAACCGGCTGTTGGCCAGCCGCAGGCTGCCCTGGTCGACGGACAGCGTGTTGAACGAGGCGAAGCCGCCCGGCACCGGCGCGAGCCCGCCGCCGAAGCTGATCGACGCATTGTCGATCGAGGCCGCGCTGCCGTCGTTGACGATGATGCCGCCCCAGTTGCCTGGCGCCAACGCGGCGGCCGAGCCCCCGACGACGAACGTGCCACCGGCCCCGAAGCGATTGTCGCCGGTGCTCGTGAAGATGACCCGCTTCTGCGGCGTGCCTTCGGCGTAGAGCTGGGCGTTGCCCCGCTCGAGTTCGATCCGTGAACGCTGCATCTTCACGACGACGCCGGGATCAATCGTGAGCCGGCCGGAGTTTCGGGCGAGGACCTTGCCCGTGTCGAACCGCAGGGCCACCGCCGTGCCGGTCTGCGTGGCAGACAGGGGATTTTCGTCTTCATCCATCAGGGTGATGGATGACGGGGGACCAGACGTAATCACGTCGACCAGCGCGCCAGGCGGCACGCCCGCGCCGACGACCGGCATGCCCCGGACCAGGCCTGCCACGCCGCCCGGAATGTCGATCGTGCCGCTGTCCTTGGTGAGATTGCCCGTCCGTTGCAGGATCTGCGTCTCGTAGCCCCCCACGCCGCCGGCGATGAAGAGGTTTTCGGGGATGACGTAGGTGATGTCGGGGCTCGCGAACCGGGCCGGCACGGTGAGTCGGTCGATCGGTTGGCCGAACTCCGTGCGGATGCGAACCTGCAGCGCATTGACCGTGTTGTCGCGGACGATGTTGCCCCGGATCGCGGGGCCGACGCGGCCGTTGCTCTCCTCGAAACTGTTGGGGTCGGCGGAGATCGCCGGGCCGGCGCTGTTCCGGACGTCGTTGAACGCGATCGTGGGCCGGGAGGTCTCGAGATGGAGCGGCGAAATCGCCTGGAGCTTCGCGTCGATCGTCACCTGGCCGCCGCCGTAGCGGATGTTTGCCTGGCTGACGCTGTTGAGGAACACCTGCTTCGTGGCGGAGTCGGAATCCTGGCGGAAGATGATGCCGCCCCACTGGCCGCCGGTGACGGCGGGGCCCAGGCCGTCGGAGCTGCCACCAAGGCTGTCGTCGTGGAACGACGTGAACTGGACGCGGTTGGTCGGCGTGCCGAGCACCTGGAGCGCCGCCCCCGCCCGCGAGATCAACTGCGAGGAACTACCGACGTCGATGACCTGCGCCCGGAACTTGAGCACGGCGCCCTCGTCGATCATCACGGTCACGCCGGCCGGCACGACGAACGTCGCGCCGTCGGCGAGCGGCAGTGTGGCCGCGAGGTTCGTGCCGATCAGGTAGGGGGAGGCCGCGGCGCCAGGGGCGTTCCCCACGATCCGCACGATCGACTTGCCGCTGCTGGGAACAGCAGCCGCCGCCAGCGCGGCAGAGACGGTGTTGAACGGCTTGGCGAGCGAACCGTCGGCCCCAGCGGCCGTGGCGAGCTTGTCGACGTAGACGGTGTTGGACGAACTCCCGGATGTGGAGGAGCGGAAGTAGAAGTTGAAGGCGCCGCCGGCGAGCCCGTCGCGGTCGCCATCGATCGGCGTGCCGGTGGTGTCGACGATCGTGTTGGCAGCCTCGCCCGCCGGGGTGAAGGCCAATCGCAGTTGGTAAGCCCCGTCGGAGCGGCCATTGGCCCCGCTGCCTTCAACCTCCGGGTCGAAGGCCGTGTTGCCCGTGCTCGTGACGGCAAGGTAGTAGGTGTACTTGGCGCTCGACGGGGCGGTCGCATCGAGTTCCAGCCCGATGAATGAATCGCGGCCATTGGAGTCGTCGTTGCGGGCGATCATCGTCCGCACCGGGCGGCCATCGACGATTTCCTCGCGGTAGAGCGTCAGCACGCTGTCGAGCGTGCTGACAATCTCCTGCCCTGGTCGGGCGATGACGGTTTCCGCCGAAAGCCTCCCCTTCTTTTCAAGCTGGAATGAGTAGACGTCGATGTCGTTGCCGAAGGCGGGGCTGAGCACCGAGAGGTGCACGAGGTCGTAGTCGCCCGGGAGGACCTGCGGATCCTCGCTACCCATGTTGGATGGAACGTCGTAGGAGTGGCCCAGGCCGAGCGCGTGTCCGATCTCGTGCATCGCGACGCCCTGCCACTCGCCCCCGTATTCGCTGGCCCCCCAGTTCAGGGTGCTGTTCATGATGGCGAGTCCGTTGCCACAGATCCCCGCCACCGCCCCCTCGGGAATGGTCGGATCGACCGCCCGCACGTCACCCGTCACGATGCCGAGGCCGCCCGTCAACTGCTCCACGAACCGCAGGCCGGTCGATCGGCTGTAGAGTTCGAGGATCTCCCGCGCCCGCTGCTTCTGATTCTCCGTGATTGCGTTGGTCAGAGGGTTGCCCTGGCCGTCCACCCCGTAGAAGACCGGGAAACTGTAAGGAACCACCTCGGGGCTCGTCGCGTTGGAGACACTGGAGGCCGGCATCGAGTGATTCTCGATCGGCAGCGGGATCTCCCGATGGCCGGGCTCTTCGACCGTGCCGGGCGGGGAAGGGAAGCCGAGGGCCCCGGCCGGTGATCGGATCGGTTGCGGGGAGATCGTCGCGGCGACCGCTCGGCCAGCGAGGCCGAGCGTGCCGAGCCCCGTCGCGGTGCCGAAGCTCGAGTCGTTGTCGCTCGAAAGCGGGATCGTCACGGTCGAGAAGATCTCGAGCCGGTAGCCGCCGCGGGTCGTGCCCCCGGTTGCGTTCGCGCCGGTGACGGGGTTGTAGCTGGCATTCCCCGCGCTCGAGATGCCGAGGTGGAACGTGCCGGCCGCCGCGGCAGTGTAGATCAGCGTGTTGGTTGTCGACGTATCGACGCCCGTCGTGATCTCCTCACCGTCGGTGTTGAAGAGCCGCAGCACCGGAGTAAAGCCGGCGACGGGCGTGACGCGGAAGGTCAGCAGGCCAGGGCCAGTGAGGCTGGCCTTGTAGAGATCGACGTCGTTGACGCCGGCGGAGCCGTCGCCCAGAAACGAATTGGTGGTGAAGGCCGGGGTCGTGGAGGGCGATTGCTGGAAGACCGTGCCGACCGCCACCGCCGTTGCGATCGTGCCGTTCTCGTCGTCCGAGCCGCCGACCTGGAGCCGGTAGAGCTTGTCGCCAAGCGCCGCCGCGAACGTCAGCCTTGCCCGGCCGGTGGCGGGATCGTAGGCGACCGACTGCGGGATCTGCACGGCGATGTCGGCGCCGGTCGCGGGATCGGTCTCGACGAGGCGGTAATTCCGCGGATTGCCGGCCGAATCGGCCTGCAGCGGGTCGTTGGCGTTGAAGTAGACGTCGACCGTGTCGAGCGACTGCTGCAGCGCCGTGGTGGCGCCGACTCGCCCGATCGGCTGCGGCACGACCGACACCACCTGGGCGCCCAGGTCGAGCCGGACGTTAAGATTGAACGCGTTGCCATTGCGGAACGAATCGGCCGGCGCCGACGGTCCGCCGGCCACCGTCTTCAGGCCGCCGCCGATCGTGATGCGGTAGAGGTCGTCAGGCAGATTCTCCGCGAAACGCAGCACGACCTGATTTTGGTTGGGAAAGTCGTCGACCGTGACGATGCCGATGCCATTGGAGGGTGTCACGTTCACATCGTTCGCGTTGCCGATGACGCCGTCGCCGCCGGCCCTCGTCACGGTGATCGCGCCGAGCGTGGTCGAATCGATCTTCGCGCCGGAGCTGAAACGGAGCGTGATCTGCTGCGGCGCCTCGGTGAGCGTGGAGGCCGACTGGCCGTTTACGAAAAAGGGCGTGTCGCTTTGGGCAAACGCCGCCACGATGTCGAACGCCATGACGCGGCGTTCCTCGAGCTGCTCGCCGCGGTTCAGTTCGCGACCGCGCCGCTGCCGCCGCGCGACCACCGCCTGCCGCCGCCGTGCAAACAGACCCCTAATCGAACTGAGCCAGAAGAAACTCATGATCAGACTCTCTGGGTGTCAGACTCGCGTGATCAACCGGTCAACACATGCTCTCGGCCGCCGCCTGCAACGCGATCACGGTCGCCTCGAGCCGCCGCCGACGCGTGCGTGAAGGACTCCGCATCGAATGTTCTTCGGACGGCCCGGTAAATCAGGTCGCGGGAAAGCCCCGCAACCGCCAAACTCGCCGCCATTATCTCCAGACCAGCAGAAACTTCCACAATTGGGTGG
>Ga0315905_10005372_pt1 | contig 13060 bp, 12 predicted proteins | sample LakEriMetagenome_5_FD_203522 | JGI IMG/M metagenome (GOLD analysis project Ga0315905, IMG submission 203522) | Freshwater fungal communities from buoy surface, Lake Erie, Ohio, United States - Buoy 4 MA121 | ecosystem: Environmental > Aquatic > Freshwater > Lake | place: USA: Lake Erie, Ohio... | reverse complement strand
CTACCGATGAGGGCACTACTGTTACGATGAAAAAAAATATAAAACACTAAAATAAAATTATGAGCGACTTTATTACTAGCGTGAAAGAAAATAATTCAATTGTTATCATTGAAACCAATGGATACCTGAACAATGTGGGTGGCGAAGCCGTTTCAGCAGTTGTTTACGAAAAAATGGCACAAGGTCAAGTGAAGTTTTTAATCAATATGGCTGGTACAAAAATTGTAAACAGCATTGGTGTTTCTATCTTGATTGAAATTATTGAGAAATTACAAGAAGTAAATGGTAAAATTGGTTATTATAATCTGGCGCCCATTGTAGCTAAAACATTTACCATTATGGGATTAACTAAATATTCATCCGTTTTTGAAACAGAAGAAACAGCAGTTAATGAGTTATAATGACTTCGGAATTTAATATCAATGATTTACAGCTCAAGTATCTTGAATTAGAAACATTATTAGATATAACAAATGAATTAAATTCATTTGATCAAATTCCTGATCTACTACAAGTAATTTTGATAAAGTCTTGTGCTGTATTGAATGCCAGCTCAGGCTTGATTTTAATTGAAGACGACAATTCTGATGTTTTACATATTGGGGCTGATTTTAACATAGATACTTCGGTTCTCAAAGGCTTGATTTTTAACAAGCGAAAAGGCATTATCAGTGAAATTGGCGAAACCAGAAAAGCCCTGAATTTCAATATAGAACAGGAGTCTTTTTTGTCTAAAACACTCTGTACGTATGGCTTAATTGCACCCCTCTCTGAGAAGAAAAATTTAGTGGGTGTCATCATGCTCTTTGACAAGGAGTCACGCAAAGGGCTATCGCCTTTTCATGAAGCAGATGCCAATATGTTGTCCGCTATTGCTACACAAGCCAGTGTTGCCTATAACAATATCAAGTTACTTGAAAACATCAAAGAAGCTAAAACCTTCAATGATAATGTGATGCAATCCATTGTTACAGGAGTTTTTACCACCAATTTGATGGGTGAGATCAATCACATCAACAGGGCGGCAACGGCTATCATTAACCTTGAAAAGGATCAAATATTAGGCAATCATTACGAATACATTTTTGAGTCAAATGAGTCCATTACTCAATTAATTTCAAAATGTGAAAACGATTCTGTAACACTTTCTCAAAGTCAGGTTATCCTTGATTGCAATGGCAAAATAACCAAAGTAAATATTTCGGTCTCCCCTCTCCTAAATGACGCACATGAACCCATTGGTTCTGTAGTTGCGATGGAAGATTTGTCCAACATCGATAAATTAAAGTCAACCTTCAAAAAATACGTTTCCAAGCAAATAGTTGACCAGCTATTGGAAAACGATGAAATGCTCAATCTGGGTGGTCAAGAGCAGGAAGCCACCATTCTATTTTCTGATATTAGAGGCTTCACTTCCATGTCGGAATCAATGGCTCCAAATGAGGTCGTTGAAACTTTGAATGATTATTTCAATTTGATGATTGAAATAATATTCAAATACAATGGCACATTGGATAAAATCATTGGTGACGCTTTGATGGTGATATACGGCGCTCCCAATTCTACCGATAAAGACACTGAAAATGCTGTATTGACTGCAATTGAGATGCAGGAAAAATTAATTGAATTTAATCAGCGAAGAATTATTCATTCTAAATTACCTATTACCATTGGAATAGGCATTAATCGTGGAAGGGTAATCAGTGGCAATATTGGTTCAAGACAGCAAATGAATTTTACGGTAATTGGCGACTCTGTCAATTTGGCTTCCAGGTTATGCTCAGCAGCCAAAGCTGATGAAATTATTGTTTCCGATACTGTCTGGAAAAATATCAAAATCAATAAATCGCTTAAAAGCCGGAAGCTGAATCCTATCAAGGTAAAAGGCAAGGCGCGGCCCATCAACATAAGAGAAATTGAGTATAAAAGATCAGTATTCAATTATGAAGTAGCGTATGGCATGATTGAAGATTATTTGCTGCATCATCTGCCCAAGGATTATACCTATCATACAATAGAACATATCAGAGATGTTGTAAAACAATCAGAAAGAATTGCAAAAAAAGAAAAAATAAGCAAAGAAGATGTTGCAGACGTAAAGTTGGCTGCCTGGTTACACGACATAGGCTATATATGGGAACCCAATAGACATGAGGCGAGGGGAGCAGAATATGCAGCCACTATTTTAACTGCCTTGAATTTTCCCACTCAAAAAATGAATAAAATTACGGGCATGATTTTGGCTACTAAAATCCCACAAAGCCCTAAAAATATATTGGAGCAGATAATATGTGATGCAGACTTGGATTATTTGGGTAGAGATGATTATGCATCAATAAGTTTATTGCTCCTGCAAGAACTTAGGCTCAAAAAAGAAATTTCTGAGGATGATTGGATTAACCTGCAGCACTCTTTTTTAAGCAATCACAGTTATTTTACCAAAACAGCTAATGCAACAAGAAACACAGCCAAAGCAAAACTATTGGCATCTATTAAAAAGAATTTAAAACACTAAGTATATGGCAGAAGCAGGACACAGCTCAAACAAATTACACTTTCAATTAGACCGAATCTCTTTTTTTACAGATGGCGTTTTCGCGATAGCCATCACTTTGTTGGTGATTGAATTCAAGGTTCCCGTTGTAGAGCATCCAACCGATGCGACATTATGGGCTCGTTTATCACATATGGGCTTGCTGTTATTGGGTTTTTTGATAAGCTTTTGTATTGTGGGATATTATTGGTCTGTACATCACAGAATATTTGGATATGTAGAAAAGTATACAAGCAGATTGATTTGGTTAAACCTGATGTTCCTCTTTTCGGTGGTGTTATTGCCATTTACTTCTGGATTATTGGGAGAGTACGCATCAGAAACTGAATTACACTTGCCCTATGGTATTTATGTTGCCAATATTTGCTTTACCGCAATCATGAATGCCATTTTATGGTTTTATGTTAGCAATCCTAAGCATGATATCTTAACACATAAAATTTCAAGAGAGAGAATTTTGCTAGGCTTCTATTATACACTAGTAGTACCTATATTATTTCTTATCTCATTTATCGTATCCATATACGAACCAACCATCGGCAGATTGATCCCAATCATCATTCCTATTGTATTAAAATACGGATTGACTGGATTGAATGCGAGAGCTGCTGCTAATGAGCAAAGAAAATAGATCATCACTTATTTATATATCTATTCCTTAACATTTTTTCCAAATATGAGTTGATCTTTTATAAGTTTCACTATTGATTCAAATTGAGATTATATACCTGGTATTCTATTTTTGTTTATTTACTATCTTGAATATTAAAAATCAAAATTTATAGCTCATCGACTATAACATTTTATATTTATTGACTTCTTCAATTATTTAGGTGATGACATTGTATTCTTAACGGCCATGATGTTTTATTTTATCCCCCAATGATGAGCAATTATCACCATAGAAAGAGTATCCAATTTACAATACGCCAGTAACTGACTTTTGATTTCATCTCTTTGATTATTTGTTAATGTACAATCAAATCGATAACGGTAATATGCCCTCATAGCAGCAGTTCCTACTTTTACAACTTCATCTCCTGTATCTTCTTCTCCATGTGCTGACAAGAGATCATATGGGTCAATGGCCCTGCCGGAACCATCAAAGGCGATGTATTCTGAAAAATGTGGCACTTCATGGAGGTAACGATGACTTTCCCATATGGCAGGCAATACTTTTTTGATAGAAGTGCGGCCTTTCATCTTTGGATGAAAATAGTGTTCCAGGGTCATTCTATTCATGTCCACCAATCTGCCTTCTCGTGATGATGATTTGTCATGGGTAATCCTGAACAGCCATTTCTTTAATTCTTCATTTTCATAGCCAAATGTTTCCATTTGATCCAGAATTGTTTTCAAAACTGTGTTTTCATGTGTAGCCCACATGAATGGCGTTCCAGTATCACCGATTGCATCTTTTAGTGCAGAAGCAAATTCAAAGTTTGGAAACTCATGGTTATTATGAAGCCACTCACGGTGAACAGGTGCGGCCCCTTCTCTTTCAATTGTATGAAGGCTCCACTGAAATGCGATCAATTCATAAGGCCTCATGTTGGCATGAAAAGGGACAGCACCCAGGTAGGTTTCAAAATCCATAAAATGAAGAGGATATTTGAAATTACGTGCAATGTTTTTGACGTCCTGTGAAATCCATTCCTCATTTTTTTTCGTGTACTCCAGTTGGATCATCTGTCTGATACCACGGTTTCCAATTTCACCCTTGTTATTTTTCAATTTTTCAGCATCAATATCTTCCAAAGAAGATTTACCATTTTGAATAAGTTCGTCCAGATAAAAGCCATTCTTGGTATTTCCAATAGCTCCCCCATAGTAAAGATCAAAAATATGGGGGTCTGGTTGACCCATTTCGCCCCAGCATTCATTGAACCCATTGAGCGCTTCCCCAGGCGTTCGGAATTCACAGTTCTTACAATTCTTGCTGATCTCGAAATTTCCTTCAGCAGTCTGATCGTTTAGTATCTGAATAAATTGATCAGCTCTGTTTTTGATCATTTCCTGAATCTTTTCTACCTGCTCTGTAATATCGATGTAAGAAAAAATACCATCCTCCAACAAAAGATTTATATAAGCTTCCCTTTCTGGATGTTCTTCAAAAGCAAACTTCACGATGGGTTTTCTAAACCGAGGTTTGTTTTGTGCCGGGAGTTCCTCCGTTTCAACATCATCTTCCCTTTCATTTTTCTCAATTGAAAACCAGCCTCCCAGTCCTTCTATGGTTGTTCTTTTGGATTTGTCCGGCATCAACAACGAACACATGATATTCATCTCTGGATAAGCCTCAGCAAGAACACTGTATTGATAGGCAACATCTTCAATGTATTTCTTCAATTCTTTGCACTGAGCTGATTTTTCATCCTCCGAATCAAGACTTTTGGATTTTACCTCAATCAAATGAAAACTTGTTCCTTGCTTTACTAAAATATCAATGCGAACCAGTTTTTGTCCAGCTTCTACTGGCGCTTCAAAAAGAATACAATTTTCCTGTTCAAGAGCAATTCGGGTTGTTTCAATTGCCTCTGCAGTATTTCCTGTGATCTCAATACCATCCGGGTAAAGCATGGTGGCCATATGACCAACGATATATCCGCCTTCTGCCAGCATCTTCATGTATTCATTGGCATCATTGGCCGTGGGATATCCTCTTTTCTTGTACAAGAGTTTTTGTGGACATGTCGAGGCGATTTGAAAATCAGATTTTGATAGGTTCATACTACTTATTTAATTATTTTGAATCAGTTAAAGGCAGTACATTAAGATCTTCTTGGATCTCAAGAGAGTCAATTTTCTGAGCGCTATTGTTTGAGATTGCCTGAATGGTACCATACATACCCGCTGTACTGGTGAGAACTTTGTCGATATTAACTTGTCTCTCATTCCATAACTTATTCATCAGTGTTTTTTCTTTTTGGAGATCTGCTTGCATCTTCTTGAATCCATCAACGATCGTTTCAACTTTCCTTCTAAAATCTTCCCCAGTAAGATAATCATAGAGTTTGTGCATTTTTTCTTCTCTGTTCACCTGGCTTCCCCGCAATTCATCAAATTTGAGAATGCTTTCCCTGAGAATATGACAGATTCCTCTGAACTCAATGAGTGAACACACCCATACTCCATCTATCATTTTCATTCTTTCCACTCCTTTCGGGAATACAGCTGTTACCAATACCGCAATATCTGCTTTTGCTTCTTTGGCATCTTCTTTCAGTTTCGAAATCCAATCATTGCCAAAATTGATGGTTCTTTTGCTTTCGTAGAGGATCTTGCCGGCTGTTTCACCAAATTTGGTTTTAACCACATGCAATGCATCAGCTCCCTTTTTACCTTTTGCTACTTCTTCGACTTCATCCAATGGAAAACTGTCTTTCAGGAACTCTTCCAAGATCAACTCTTGTGTTTCACCCTGTGCTTGTTGACTGCCTTGGTTTTGTTTGCGCCTCATTTCTTCAGTCAAATCCATTTGGTCACTCAGTTTTTTCTCGAGCTCTTTGATTTTAAGTTCATTTTCTGAGAGCAGTTCCGCCTTCTGCACCTGCAACTGGCTTTGTAGTTTAACATTCAACTCCGCTTCTGCTGCTGCTTTGATCTTTCCCTCCATCTCGTTTTTTTCTCTTTCCATTTTAGAAAGTTCTGCTTTTAGAGAATAGAACTCCTTCAATTGCTCAGACTTCTTTTCCAGTTCTTCATGAAGGGAGTTAAGTTGTATTTGCCTTTCTTGCTCAAACTCCTTTTCCATCAATAGTTTCTCTGATTTCAGTTTTTCCCGAACTGCACCTTCAATTTTCTCCTGTTCTTTTTGTTTTAACTCGCTCAACTTGTTTCGTTCTTCTTCAATTATTTTCATTTCCTCACTAAGTCTTTTCTCGTACTTTTTTTCAAGTTCATCTGATACTTTTGTTGAAATCGCTGAAGTAACATCGAATTCATGATTACACTTAGGACATTTGATTCTTGTTTCCATATTTTATTTATTTAAGGTTACGAGGGGTGAAACATTGATATAGTGACGTAGCATTTTCTTCTCTTCAATATCAGTAATCGTCTTGGAGATGTTCTTACTACTGTGTTCCTCCTGGGTGACTTTGATCGTCATCCACATCCATAGATTTTCATACAACCAATTGTTGACCATGTATTCCTCATCAAATCCAGAGACTTCAAATACCTCGTGGACTCTTCTTCCAATCGATTGGGCGCCAATCATATGATCATGAGTTTTCTTTACTTCCTCATTTGAAAGAGCATTCATGGAAGCAATCCCGGATGGAATTCCATTTTGTTTTCCAATACCCCAATAACCCAATCCGAGCCGGTATACAAAGGAATTGAGTAATCTCTCATCCGCATGATTGTCCAGATACAATTTGAGGGTTTTCAACTGAAGTCTGAAGCACTTCTTCCATTCTGTTTTGTTCTTTTCCCATATGACATCCCTTCTGTTTTTAATGAAATAGTTTACAGGGTCATTAACTGGTTGTAAGTTCAAATGGCTCTTTTTAACGCTAATTGATTGATTCGAATTCATAATTGTGATTTTATAAATTATACAAGTTCTATTCTTTTACTACGTACTGATTTCGATTGTCTAAAGTTTCGATGCTGAGTTGTTACCATTATTCATTCTTGAGGTTACACACATAACATATTTCATTATCCACTGAAATGAAATCTCCGTTTTCATTCACTTTCATACCCTTTTGTTCAAACACATGAAACTCTCCATGTTCTTTATCTCCATTTTTAATTTGAACATAAAGGCAAGGATTGCCATCTTTTTCAAAACTCTGACCGAAAAGAGTACAGATATTCTTCAATCCCAATTGTTCAGATTCCCATTCTGCACCCAGGATACAGTTTTTAACCACTTCCAGTCTTTTTTCGGCCGTGACATCTTCATTCAGGGAAAACTCATGGACAAAGACCTGGTATGTATGCTCTGCTTCATCTAATACAAGGTTGTATACAGTCATTGGTACATACTCCTTTTTTTTAACCTTTTGGAGGAGTTCTTTCTTTGTTTGTTCAAGGAAGTCATTCATAATTGTTGTTTTGTGTTTGATGAGTTACATATTTAGAAGTACAGAGGCGTATATGAGGTTATGTATAAGGCATGGTGGCATTTTTTTTATTTTTCTAATCAGTTTTCACATAAAAGCTTCATCCTATACCTACAACAGAGCTAAAAAGAGGAGCATTCATAAGCTGCTGCCCCCATTTTTTTAAGAAAATTTGGAATAGATTCTCAAGTAATTGAAATATAACTAGTTAAGTATATAATATATACAGTATAAGAATTCAGAATCTTACCGTCTCATAGAAAGCCAAATTTCATTCAGCCTTATTTTCTTAACTTGACTGCAGAAGCTAAGGTCAAAGATGGAATTAGTAGAAAAATGGAATATCAGCCGTAACAGGGAGTTGACAATTGAAGCTCGTCAAGTGGCATTTGCATATATACTGGCTGAATTATCCCCAATATTGAATCGCTTTGCCAAAAAAAATATACAAGAGCAAGGTTACAATATCAATCAAATCGATATAGACGATGTTATTCAAAACGTTTTTATAAGTCTGTGGAATAAAGCTACTAATGATGATTTAGCTCCTCTTCCTGAAGCGAGTTTCCCGGGCCAGGTAGTCGATTATTTCAAAACATCTGTCATCAGATCTTGTCTTCATTTTCATAATAAATACGGTATTCCAGGTAGAAAAACAGATTCATTTGAGACAAATGGCCAAGATGAAATCATTGAAAATACTTTTGTATCAAAAGAAATAAAGAATAATTATAAAGGATTTGATTTACAAAAGATACTTTCAATCTTCGCCAAAAAATATTCTTTTTGCGCCCAACTGATATATAGGTATCATGTTTTACACGAAGGTGTTACGTATGAAGAGTTACGCGTAAGTTATATGAGTGATTATGGAAGTATAACAAAGGAAGCGCTGGCAGTAAGAAATTCAGAATGCAAAAAGAAGCTAAAAAAATTAATAACCAGGGAAAATTGATTTGAAATGACATTACTATTTTTTTTCTTTTTATTCCCAGGATTTGACGATAGAATGAAAAGGTCCTATCTGAATTTTTATTTTTTGAATTTAAATTCAATAGCAGAAAAAGACTATTTTCTTAACACTTTCAAAGATCCAATCATCGTTAATGCAATAAAAAATATCCAAGAATTATTCAATCAATATTCTTTTCATGATCCTGCGATCTTGGAGCATGCAAAAAGCAAAGCTGAAATCAGTTTAATTACCAAGTGGCAAAGACAATATTATCTCGATATATATAACGAGTATCACGAAAAATCGCTCGCTGAAAATTCAAGGGTCATAGAAATTTTCATTTTTTTACAGTCAAACAAGTCCTTTAAATTTCTGATTGACCTCTTGGATGAACTGGATGATTCTGATGAAAAGGGCTATAAAAAAACCCTAAAAGCTGCTATAGCCTATTCTTATTTGAAAATGGAAACTCCATATAAAAAGGAGAATTATATAAAGAATAAGGGAATATTAGAAAAACATACAGAGATTATCAATGCAGGCGGTTCAGTACTCCACATGATCGATGCAGAAGAAAAATCACACATTGAAAAGAGTGTTGATTTTTTTCTTTCCACTATCCGTGAAAAAGGAGAAAAGGGGTAGTATTAAGTTTATTTTCAAGTCACCCTTAAGGTTGTTCCCGTTTTTACCTCTATTGATTATGGGGTAAACATTTTACAATTGCTTTTGCTGATGAAGACAAAGCATTTTGTTTTAATTGTTTGTCTAAGACATTGAAAATCAATGTCATAATATCAATAACAACTTAAAAACGGGAAAATGGAACCAATTTTTGCCAACAGCAACACATCTCATTTCAGGAAGGTAAAGAGAAGTTTGAACGACGGTTTGTTCAATCTGAGAAGAGCTAATCAGGTTAAAAGCACAACCTTTCATTTGACATATTATTTACTGAAAGATGGGAGCATTGTTACACACAGGGAATGGAGACAATTGAACAACCCTTTTTATATCGTGGCCGGCACCAAAAAAGGTTGTGAAGGTCATTGGTCTAGAACTATCTGTTTACAGTAGAGAGTAATCTGTATTATGAATTATTTATTTAATTCCTCTTCAATAATTAAAAAGATTAAAAGCAGGGGATGGAAACAATATCTGGATTTTTATTTTTTAAAGCTAGGGTCAACAATTGAAAAAAATCATTTTCTTGACAATTTCACCGATTTCGGTGTAAAAGAAACTATCTGTACACTTTCAGAATTATTCAATAATTATTCATTTAATGATCTGAATTATTTCAAATATGTAAATAGTAAAAAAGAACTTGACCTGATTACTAAATGGCAGCGGCGGTACTATCTGGATATGTATCTTGAATACCATAAAAGAACAAATGATCATCGATCAAATATTACTGAGATATACCAGGAATTAATATTGAACAAATCTTTTGCCTTTTTGGTTGAACTTTTAAATGCACTCGGGGAAAATGAAGTAGATGAAAAAAAAGTGTTTTTATCTAACACATTCTCTAATTACTTTCTGAAAATAGATTCTCCTTATCAGAAGGAAACCATCAATGAAAGCATAGAAAAGCTAAAAAAATATACTGATTTGATCAGTTCCGGTATATCAGTTTTAAGTCAGATTTCTCCAGAAGAGCAAGCTCATATACAAAAGAGCGTAGATTATATTTTTCGAAAGTAGCCAGAACAGCATCTTATTAGGTTATGGAAATTATTTTTCCTTAATGCCTTATGCTCATTTATGATTCTGCCTCTGTATATATAGTAAACAAAGAATATGAAACATAAAGCAAAAAGTAGGAGTTGCCATAGCATCAACCAGGTTTATAACCAGGGAAAGAACCTCGGCAGCCTCAACTGTAAGGATTTTGAATCCATGAAAGATCTAAACTATATCCAAAAATATTTCAAGATCAACCAGCAGGAAGCCCTGATCTTGTCAGCTTTTGCCTTCCGAAAAATTTGTGGTGACGAATCACTGTGCCTAAAAGACATCATTGAATGGCTAAATATTCCGGGTATTGAAATGGTTCCTGAGATTTATGATTCCATCACCAAACTGATTGAATCTGATCTTCTAGCTCGTGAAGTAAGCAGGTGGGAAAAAAAGGAAGGACATTATATTCTCACGGATGCTGCATACAAAGCCATCCTAACCGGTGATCCAAAATATCTTGAAGTCTTTGAAGTCGATTGTTTTCAGCATTTGCTCGACAAAACCATGAGCCTTTATGCTGATCTGCGATTCGATCTCATGGATGGGGATGATTTTCAAACCAAGCTTCACTGTTTGATGGAAAGATCATGTCACTTGCCGGAGTTGGAATGGCTCTCACCATACGAGTTAGATGTAAATGAGATGCAGTTGGTTATCATCATGGCAGCCCATCATTTGCACCATCCTGAAAGGAGTGTCGATGTGGAAAGAATCCTTCAGCGTATCGAAAGGAGATATTACCTGATTGCAAAAGATATCATGAATGGGAAAAACTCACTCATCCGAAATAACCTTATCACGTTTGCCTCATCTGAGTTCAAAACACTGGATGAAATGAAACTTACAGATGAAGCAGCAGATCAGCTTGGACTTAATAAAGGGGAAATGGATAAACCACTGAACCTTGAATACGGTAAGCTGGTCTTTCCAGAAGACATTGAATCCAAAACTGTTTTCTACAACAGAGATGTAGAATCGCAAATAGACTCCCTGAAAAAGATCATCGGTGTTTTTCAAAACAATGAAACCGAAGAAAAACCCTTTCGTTCCGTGAAGTTGATGATCAATGGTCCCAGTGGCACCGGGAAAACGCAGTCCATCATGAACCTGGCCAAAGAGACAGGCTCGATCATTTATGAAGTGGGCCATCAGTTGAAAAATCCTTACGTGGGAATGACGGAGGCAGCCTACGCGGGTATGTTCAAAGAATATTATCGTTGTTACAAACTCTATAACAAGCAAGGGAAACATGTATGGTTCGTGATCAATGAATTTGAGGGTCTCGTATCGAGGAGAATTGCCGCCCATCATTCGGCAGATTTCATGGTGTCAACTGCCACGAGCATTTTTCTCAAGGAAACGGATTCTTCGGTATTCAAAGGGGTAATGCTTTGTACCTGCAATAATATTGATCATGTTGATGCAGCAGTTGCCAGAAGAATGACCTATAAGATCCACTTGAAAGAGCCAAACCTTGAAACGAGAAAAAAGATTTTTGAAAACCGCTTCCCTTTTTTGTCACCTTCTGAGACCGACCGCATTTGTGCACATTTTCCACTCACCGGCGCTAATGTCGAGAACATCCTGGAAAAGTATGTTCTGCTTGAAAAAATCGGAGCATTCGAAGGAGATAATCATTTTCAAGATCTATGGGAGATCTGTCAACAGGAATTGTCGCTGAGCACTGAAACCAGAAAATCAATCGGTTTTAACAATCAAAATCATAATTGATGAATACACTTATTGTCCACCCCACCGACAGATCGACTGATTTCCTCCTGCCCATCCATGATGCGGTTGAAACTAAAACCGTTATAAGAGGAGACATCAACAAGTCCTCCATTGCTGCCATGGCAATGCGACACGATCGTTTGATCGCCATGGGTCACGGTAGCCCTTTGGGCTTGATGTCTGTGGGGCAGTTCCTGGGACCTGATTTCTATGTGGTGGATCAATCATTAGTTGAAATGCTTCGTACAAGGCCGATCAATATCTTTATTTGGTGCTATGCCTATGAATTTGCCCAAAGATTTGAGATACCATCTTTTGCAACGGACATGTTCGTGTCAGAGCACAGAGAGGCAATGTATATGGGTATCAAGAATGCAACAATTGATCAGGTGGAAGAATCAAACAGGGTTTTTGTTGAAGAAATCTCCAAGTGCATCAATCTGCCTGCAAAAGAGATTTATGAATCACTAATGAAAAGTGAATATACAATTCTTTCACAAAAGAATCCAGTTGCCTCCTTCAATTTCGAACGCCTTCATCACATTAAACAGAACTAAGTATTATGTTGGATCAAATTGATCACTGGATCATGGGGCTCAGTAAGTTTGAGCTTGGTCTGTTGATCTACTTTTACATCCTCTTGCTCCTATGGGTAGGGACTTCTGATGCAAAGAAAACAGTAGAGCATGGCAATCATGGTGAATCTAATCTTAAACCGGACAATTCATTTCCAACAGTCACCGACGAAAAATATGTACCCTACAAACCATCTATTTTCACTCCTCAGAACTATTATCAATTAAGGGTCAACAAAAAACGTTTTGTAATAGAGGTCATCAGGTGGGGGATGAGAAATATTCCCTATGAAGGTATAACCAATAAAAGAAAAAGGAGTGTCCATCTGGAGATATCCTACTATCAGCACAAAAAAAACCATGGAGTCTATTGTTCTTCGGACAACAAGATAAAAGTATATGTGAATACCCATAGTAAGATTGA
>Ga0315905_10005371_pt1 | contig 13061 bp, 7 predicted proteins | sample LakEriMetagenome_5_FD_203522 | JGI IMG/M metagenome (GOLD analysis project Ga0315905, IMG submission 203522) | Freshwater fungal communities from buoy surface, Lake Erie, Ohio, United States - Buoy 4 MA121 | ecosystem: Environmental > Aquatic > Freshwater > Lake | place: USA: Lake Erie, Ohio... | reverse complement strand
CACCTCGCGCACGGCCAGGCGCGCGGGCGGCCACTCGGCGGCGCCGCCGGGCGCCGCCGCCGCCGCCGTGCCGCCGACGACGACGGCGGGGGACACGAGCACGTCGACGATCGCGGTGAGGGCGCAGAGGGCGGCGGCGATCGTCGCAAAGTAGGTGAGGGCCGCGTTGACGCGGTGCCAGGCGGTGTGCATGGCCGCCGCCTGCGGAGGAGGGTGGGGGGTGAGGCGGGGCGGGCGGAACAGCAAAAGAGGAGGAGAGAGGGGCGGTTGCTCTGTTGCGCCCGGTGGACTCGCTCGTTTCGCGGGGAGCAGCGCGTGCGATCGGGCTGCTCGAGAGGCGAGGGTGCGCGCGTGTGTGTGTGTGTGCACGCCGCGTGTGTGGTGCAATGAGGAGGCGAGGGCGGAGGGCGCGCGAGAGCCCAAGCTGGATCGCCGCCGGCCGCGGCCGGTAAGCGGGACGCCGCCACCTCGTCCCCGCCGTCGACGCCGAGAAACCGTTTTGAAAAAAAACCCGCCGCGTCGGCCTTCCGAAAGCCCCGTCGCTCTTCCTCCAAGACCCGTCAATCCCGCCTGCAATGGAGCACTCCACGGCATCCGCGCCCTCGCCTGGGCGCCGTGACAAGCGCCGCCGGGCCCGCGCGGACCAAGACGCAAAGGAACAACGGGCACGCGCGACAAACCAGCCGGATGTTTTGGGCCACTGGCTCGCCGACAGCTTGAACGCCGCGGAGGCCGCGGCGCGTCGCGTGCCCTGCGTGATGCGCATCACCGACCCGGCGGGCCGACCGGACCCCGCGTTTGCGCGCGACGTGCTCGAGCGGCACAGCGAGGCCGCCGACGGCGACGCCGAGGTCGAGTGCGTCGCCTCGCGGCGGCGGCCGTGGCCCCGCGAGCGCGGCGGCGGCGACGACGACATGGGCTACGTTGGGTCGCCCCGCCACGACCCTGGAGACGGCCCGAAGGTCGCCTTCTTCGCCGGCGACCCGATCCGCGCCGTGCCGTGCCGCACGCGCCTGCGCGACTTCCTCGCCGCCCAAGGCTTTGACGAAACGCCGCTGTACGTGGCGCAGGCGCCGCTGCCGCAGCCGCCGCCGCCGCCGCCCCAGGCCGTCGCGCTGCGGTGGCCGCAGCCGCCCGAGGGCGAGGGGAGAGAGGGGGAGGCGGCGAAAGAGGAGCGGCGGGCGCAGGCGGCGCCCGACGGCGGCGGCGGCGGCGACGGCGGCGGCGAGGGCGGCGGCGGCGGCGAGGGCGGCGGCGACGGCGGCGGCGGCGGCGAGGGCGAGGGCGGCGAGGGCGGCGGCGAGTGGCGCGTGCACCTGTGGATGAGCAGCCCCGCTGGGCCGCTCGTGTTCTCGGCCCCGCACTTTGACGACGAGGACAACCTGCTGTGCGTGCTGGGGCCCGCGTCATCAAAGGCCAAGGACGACGACGGCGACGACGACGGACGCCCCGGCGACGACGACGACGACAAGGGAGCCCCCGATGCAGCCGGGGCCAAGCGGCGGGCCAAGAGGCCGGCGGCGGCGGCGGCGGCGGCGGCGGACGGCTCGCAGGCGTCGGCGTCGGTTGCGGCACCGTCGCGCGACCCGGCCCGCCGGCTCGGCGACGGCGCCAAGCTCGTGTGCCTGTGGCCGCCCGAGCTCGGGCCGGCGATGGCGCCGCGCGCGCCCGCGGGCGACTGGGCCAACCACAGCGCGCTCGGCAAGCGGGACATGTTCGAGGCGCCGCCGGGCGCGGGCGGCGACGACGGCCTCTTTGCGCCGATGCTGCCGCCGCCGGGGCGGCCGCCCGAGCGGCCCCGCGGGCTCGGCGACGACGAGGACAGCAGCAGCGACGAAGAGCTGAACGACGAGGACCGGGCGGTGGCGGCGGATGCCCGGGCGGAGGCGCGGCGCCGCCGGTTCCGCGCGTGCGCGCGCCCGGCCGCCCTGCGCTTCCTCGTGCGGCCGGGCGAGGCCGTCTTCATCCCCGCGGGCTGGTGGCACGCCGTGCTGTCCGAGCCGGGCACGCTGGCCATCAACTACTGGTGGGCGCCGCCCCCGCTCGTCCCGCCCGCCCCGCCGCGCGCGTCGCTCGCCACGCCCGAGGCGGCGCTCCGGAGCAAGCTCTCCGAGGCCGCGCGCGCTCTGATCCGCCGCGCGGCCGGGGCGGTGGCCCGCTCGGTGTTCCTCGCCCCGGCCGCGCGGCGGGCGCCTCAGGGGTACGTGCCGGGCAGATTGATATACGACGAGGAGCTGGAGGACGAGGCGGCCGACGGCTGGTCGAGCGTCGAGGTCGTGCCCGTCGACCAGCTGTTTCCGACGATCGCGCTGCCGCCGCTGGCGCCGCCGCCGCCCGCGGGCGCGCGCAACGGCCGCGGTCGTGGTGGCGGCGGTGGCGGCAACGGCGGCGGCGGCGGCCGCCGAGCGTCCGGCGCGCGGATCCGCGTGCAGCGGCCCCTCCTCTCGGCCCCCGTCGGCTGGTGGGACCGCGTCGAGCGCGCCGCGCAGTACCTGGCCCTGTCGCTGCTGCGCACCGAGCTGGACGCCCTGCACTCCGCCGTGTTCGCCTGGAACCTCAGGCCCGAGGTCCAGCGCGTCGCCCGCCTCGTCTGCGCGGCCGCCGTGCCGCCCGAGGGCGTGCGGGCGACCGACGTCCTCGCTTGCCTGCTCGACAAGGGCGGCCTCACCTTGGCGGACTGGAGGACGCCCTGCCGCCGCCGCGCGCGCCGGGGGCCGCAGCAGCCGCAGCGGCGGCAGATGGCCGCGCGCGTTGCCGAGGCCGTCGCCAAGTCCCCGCTGGCCGCCACGCTCCTGGCCGGCGTCCTGGACGCGGAGGCGGCGGAGCGCGCCGAGGAGGAGGGGCAGCGGGGCGCCGGCCGCTCTGGCGGCGGCAGCGGCGGCGACGGCGGCGGCGACGACGAGGCCATGGGCCCGCTGGCCCGGAGCCTCTGGAGCGCGTGCGACGACGCGGGGCGGTTGAGCTTCAGGCAGAGGCGCGGGAGGATCCGCAAGGCTCGGCGGGACGCGCGGCGGCGGAGGCTGGCGGCGCACCCGGAGCAGGCGATCGCGATCGCGATCGAGGAGGAGGGGGATGAGAGGCTGGAGCGCGCCCACCAACAAGCCGAGCCGTTGTTGGGGCACGGTGCCGCGGAGCGCGCGTTCGACCGCATGCAGCAGCACTGCCTGCTGATGATGCGGGCGGCGACGCGCGCGGCGGCCTTGGGCGCGGGGGCGCACTAAGAGACAAAAGAGGCGCGCGCGTGTTGACCGAGCCGACCGACCGGCGAATTAAAAAAAAAAAAAAAAACGCGCACGCACGCGCCGACACGCCCCCCCCCCGGCACCACCAGCAAGAAGAGAAAAGAAAAAACCTCTTCTTTTTTTTCAGTAGTCCTCCCCGCGCGACAGCACCTCCTTGCGCGTCGGGTGCAGGTAGAGCGTGTGCTCGTACTGCGCCACGTACGACCCCTTGACGTCGCACAGCGGCGGGTACGCGTCCACCACCCCGGCGTCGCACAGGCTCTTGAGCGCCATCAGGTACTTGGCCTCGCCGGCGCGGTCGAGGTAGCGCCGGCAGAACGCCAGCGTGCCAAAGTTGCGGTCGATCGTCGCGAGCAGCTGCTTGGCGCGCGGCAGCCGCAGCGGCACGCGCGCCCCCTCCTGCGCGACGTCAAAGTTGCGCATGTAGTGCGAGCACTCGAGGTCCTCGTGCACGAGGCCGCGGCCCGTGCTGCCAAACGTCTCGATCGCGAAAAACTCGCCCTCCTCCATGCGCGTGGCCTCGCCGCCCCGGACGATCGGCACGCTCTTGCCCGCGTGGATCTGGTACGGGCCGATGGAGTGGCCGTTGAGGTTGCGCACGCAACGCACGGGCGTGACCTTGCCGGGCGCGAGCTCGACCTCGTGCGACTCCATCACCTCCTGCACGGCCTCGCCGACGTCGCACAGGCGCGCGTCGACGCCCGCGGCGCGGATGCCCGCGTCGGTCGCGGCCTTGACGGCCGCGAGCAGGCCGTCGTACTTGGGGTCGAACGCCACCGTGAAGGCCGAGTCGATGATGCGCCCGCCCACGTGCGTGCCAAAGTCGAGCTTCATCACGTCGCCGTACTGGAGCACGGTCTTGTCCCCGCCGTTGGGCGTCCAGTGGGCGGCGACGTGGTTGAGCGAGCAGCCCGTCGGGAACGCGACGCCCGCCTCGAGGCCGCTCTCTTCGATCAGGGCGCGCACGCGGTCCTCCAAGGTCTCGCACATCTCGCTCAGCAGGACGCCCGGCTTCGCGACGTGCTCCTTGATGTAGCGGCGCACCTGGCGGTGCACCTCGGCCGCGCGGCGCACGCCCTGCACCATCCCGCCCGCCTGCTCCGACGCGCGCTGGAGGGCGCGCTTCTCCTCGCTCGTCTCGCGCCAGCGGTTGTCGTCGTTGTACGACTGCCACTCGCCCTGCGGGTAGACGCCGGTGGGGTAGAGCTTGGAGATCGGGATGGTCGGGATCGGCGCGGTCTGTTGCTTTTTGGCTTTTGGGTTGGCGGCGGTTGCGGCGGCGGCTGGTGTTGCGCCCGCGCCTGCGCCGCCGCCGCCGCCCTCGTCCTTGGCCGCCGCCTGCTTTTTCGCCTTCTTCTTGAGCTTCTTCAGCTGGTTCTTGGTCAGGCCGCCGGCGGCGTCGGGCGCGTCGTCGTCGTCGTCGCCGTCGTCGTCGTTGTCGTTGTCGCCGTCGTCGGCCACGGCCGCCTTGCGCTCGAGGTCGGCCGCGAGCTGCTGCTGCTGCTGCTGCTGCTGCGCGGCGGCGCTGTCGGCGGCGGCGGCATCGGCGGCCGCGACGGCGCTAGCGGTCGGCGCGGCCGCGACGGCCGCGGGCGTCATGGCGCCGGTCGCTCAGGTGCAGTAGGAAGCTCTGGCCTGGCTTTTGAGCCGCGCGCGCCTTGGTGCGGGCCGGAGAGCGAGACGCGATCGCGCGCGCGCCGACGAGTGATGGGTGCGTCGCTGAGAGAGAGAGAGAGAGGTGGGTGGGTGGGTGGGTGGAAGCGCGCGCGCGCGCGGGGGGGCTGGTGCTCGCGAGTGGCGGGGGGCGGTCGGGCGCTGGGATTGGTGTTGATGAGGGGCTTGATGCCGGGTCGAACGTGGAGTGTGCGGCGAACGATTCTGTGTGCGGCGAACGTTCGCGCGCGACTGGCTCTCTGTTGGCTGCTTGGAAGGGAGAGACGCACCAGCAGGACAGGCTTCCACCTCCCTGCCCCCCCCCCCACCCGTCGCAACTCGACTCGACTCGACACACACGCACACGCCCCCATCCCCGCCAACTCGCGTACTTCTCTTCCCCCCTCGGACCAATTGCTCCTCTGGTCCTCTCTAGCGCATCCCGCGCGTCCGGATTCGGTCGCTGAAATCGTCGCGTTCTGAACTTTTTCCACGTGCCCCTTTCGGAACGCCCAAGAGATGAGATAACCTGAAACAATCAACAATCACACATGGTCTGCGCGGCGGTCGTGCAGCAGCGCGGGCGCTTCCGCGTCTCCAACGCAGGAGGCGCGCTGCTGCTGCTGCTGCCGCCCGACGTCGTCATCGACGCGACGCCGTCGCGGCCGCGAGGCCTGCCGCTCTGCGACGGCGGCCGCCCGGGTGCCGCTGCTGCTGCTGCTGCTGCTGTTGTGACGGCCGCCCCGAAACCCAAGACCAAGCGCCAGCGCCTGCTCGACTCCCTGACCGCGGCCCTGACACGGCAGGCGGCGTCGCTTTTCCGCGTGCCAAAGCCGCGGCGCGTCTCGTACGGCGGCGGCGGCGCCGCTCAAGCGTCCGCCGGCCCCCGCTCTTTCGCCTCCCCGTGCGGCGACGACGACGAGGACGGCGGCGACGAAAACAGCGCCTCGCCTTCCCCGCCACCCTGGGACGCGCTCCCGGCCGACGCCTCGTACCGCCGCGGCCGCTTCGTGGTCTTGGAGGAGAACCTGCCGCCCTCGCCGCCGCCCCGCGGCCGCCGCGCGCCGCCGCCGGGCGCCGTGCAGCGCCGCGGCCGCTTCCTCGTGTCGCACAAGTAAAGCCCTCTGCTTCCTGATCCCCACTTTTCTATGCGCGCCGCATTGGCGCGCCCCATTCCGTCACCTAGACGCTTTTAGATCTATCGAGTCTACAGGCCTTGTCCGTGTCATCCTCTGTGAACGCGCGCACGCCGCCGCTCGTCGCCGCGCGTCGCCGGGCCAAGAAGACGCGGCGCGGTGCCCCCTACTCGCTCGCGCACAGACCGACTCTCTCCGCTTGTGTTCCGCACGCACACCAATCCGCCTTCTCGACGACGAACCCGGCTTGTCGCCGCAACAAGGAGAGCGCGCGCGCGCGCATCTCTCTCTCGCGTCCCTTCCCTTGATTGACCGACAACAGACCGACAACAGACCCAACACCCGCAGCTCTCCCTCTCGTCGCCAGCCATCGCACGCGCGCGCGCGCGCAGTCACTCCTCCTCCTGAAGCACGACCACTCCACCATCTTGCGAGCCCCGAACCGGCTCACGACGCGGCCAGGCGAAAGAGAGAGAGAGAGAGAGAGAGAGAGAGAGCGCTCGGTCGTTCCTGTGCTCCCTCCCCTCTCTCTCATCACTTGCGAGACCAACCGTCGGCCCGCGCGTGCGACTCCGCTCGACGCCCCCAGCCCCGTCTCCGATGTGGGAGTTCTGGCGCGGGCGCGCCGGCCCGCCCAAGACCGCGCGCCTGTCCTCGTCCGGCGCCTCGGCGCGCGGCGACGCGGACGGCGCCGGCGGCACCGGCGCCGCCCGCGGCCCCCTCAGCGCGACCGCCTCGGGCGGCTCCTCGGCCGCGGCCGCCCTGCTCGCCGGCGCGGGCGGCAGCGGCCTTGGCGGCGCCGCCGCCGACCACGCCGCCGCCTCGGCCGCCGCCGCCGGCTCCGCCCCGTCCGCCACGGGCGGGCGCACCCCGGCCGGCACCCCGCACGCCGGCGCCGGGGGGGGGGGCGGCCGGGACCCGCACCACCACCAGCCCCGCCGCTCGCTTCCCGTCGTCAATTTCAAGGACCTCAACCTGAGCGTGGACGGCGGGGACTTTTTCGGCGACGAGGAGGGGGGGGAGGGGGGCGCGGGGTGGTGGGGCGCCGCGGGCGAGGACGACGAGGGCGAGGACGTGGAGGACGTGAGTTTTTTTTCCTTTTTTCCCCTCTTTCGACGGCGCAGGCTCGGGGCTCGTCTCGCGTCACCCTCATAACCTCATCCTTCATAAAAACACATACACACATACACACACAACACACACACACACACACACAAACACACGCACACACACACACAAAACCACCCCACCCCACACAGGTCGACGACGACCCGACCAACAAGCGCGCCATCATCGCGCGCTCGTCGTCGCGCGGCGGCGCCCCCGCGCGCGTCTTCCGGCGCCCGGGGCACACGGCCACCAGCACCAAGCTGATCGTCATCATGGTGGGCCTGCCCGGCCGCGGCAAGACGTTCCTGTGCAACAAGCTCCGGTGCTACCTGTCGTGGCTCGGCCACAGCACCGCGCACTTCAACGTCGGGCAGTACCGGCGCATGCAGAGGGGCGCGGGCGGCGGGGTGCAGGACGCCGCGTTCTTCGACGCGTCAAACCGCGAAGGTGTCGAAGCTAGAAATCGCGCGTTGGACGCGGCGCTGGGCGACCTGATGGCGTACCTGGCGTCGGAGCACGGGCAGGTCGCGATCTTTGACGCGACCAACTCGACGGCCGAGCGGCGGCAGAAGCTGGTGCGTGTTCATCATTTTGCCGCCCGCCGCCCGGCGCCGATTCTCGCGCACAAAAAACAACGACACGCCAAAACCCCTCCCCCTCCCGCATGCAACACCCCCCCCCAAAAAACACACACACACACGCGCACAATACAACACAGATCAACACCTTCCACGGCAAGTTCCAGTACCTGTTCATCGAGTCGATCTGCAACGACGAGGCCGTGCTCGAGGCCAACTACCGCGCCAAGATGCGCTACTCGCCCGACTACAAGGGGATGGATCCAGAGCAGGCGCTGCGCGACTTCAAGCAGCGCATCCAGAAGTACCTCGACGTTTACGAGCCGCTATTCGACCGCCGAAGCCATTACATAAAGATGATTGATATGGTCACCGGAAGAGGCCACATGGACGTCAACCGCATCTCTGGTGCGTGCGTGCGTGCGGCGGCGATTGCGCGGACGCGCCCGGCTTTGCGCGACGGTGCCGTGCGCGGGCGCGCGCGATCGGCCGACGCCGGCGCGCTCGCGATCGCACGCGCCCGCGCCCGCGCCCGCCTAAAAGAACAACCCCCGCCCCTCCCCCCCCCCCCCAAAAAAAACCCGCCTGAAATAAACACCAAAGGGTACATCCCGGGAAAGATCGCCTTTTTCCTCATGCAGATCTGCAAGGCGGGCATGACCGCGGGCCAGGCGCGGCGCATCTGGCTCACGCGCCACGGCGAGAGCGTCTACAACACCCTCGGGCGCATCGGCGGCGACAGCGGCCTGTCGGCGCGCGGGCAGCAGTACGCGCAGCTGCTCCCGGAGGTGCTCGAGTCGCGCCTGCCGACGACGGACGAGCTCGTGAGCGCGGCGGCCGCGGCCGCGGCGGCGACGAGCGGGGGAGACGCGGCCGCGGCCGCGCGCGCGGCGGCCGAGGCCGCAGAGGCGGTCGCGCAGGCGGCCGAGTCCGGGGGCCCCCCTCCCGTCCCTCTGTCGGTGTGGACGTCGACGCTGCGGCGGACGATCCTGACGGCCAAGTACCTGCCTTACCCAAAGCTGCGGTGGAAGGCGCTCGGTGAGTGAGGCCCGGATGTTTTTTTTTTCCTTTCTCACGCGGTGCCGGCGGCGACGACGCTCACCGTCTCCAATCCCCCCCCCCCCTTCAAAAAAACACCCCGAAAAAAAAACAGACGAGATCCACGCGGGCACGATGGACTCGATGACGTACGAGGAGATCGCCGACCGCCACCCGGAGGACGCGAAGGCGCGCCGCAAGGACAAGCTGCGCTACCGCTACCCGTCGGGCGAGTCCTACCTCGACGTGGTCCAGCGCCTCGAGCCCGTCATCGCGGAGATCGAGCGCGAGAAGGAGTGCGTCCTGGTCGTGGCGCACCAGGCGGTGCTGCGCGCGGTCCTCGCCTACTTTCTGGGGGTGCCCCTGCGCGACCTCCCGCGCGTCGAGGTGCCGCTGCACACGCTCATCGAGCTGCGGCCGCGGCCCGACGGGACGGTCGGCGTCACGCGCATCCCCGTGCCCCTGCCGATCGACGCGGTGCTGCTGGCGCAGGGGGGGGGCGCGTCGTCGTCGGCCGGCGGCGGCGGAGGAGGGGGAGGAGGGGGGGGGGCCCACGACGGTGGCGGCGGCTCGGCGAGCGGCGGCGGCTCGGCCAGCGGAGGAGGCGGCGGGGGCGGCGGCGGCGTGAGCGGCGGCGGAGGCGTATTGAGCCCCGAGGAGCGCGCGGCGGCGGTGGCGGCGGCGACGGCGCTCGCGGCCGCGGGCGGGACGCTCCCGCCGCCCCACCCGCACCCGTCGCACCACATCTCGCGGGCCGGGTCGGCGGCGGCGGCGGCGGCGGCCGCGGCCGTCGGCAGCGGCTCGGCTTCCGTGGCCGACAGCGGCGACGGCGACGGCGGCGCCGCGGGGCTGCTGGTCGGCGGGCGCGGCGCGGCCGCGGGGCTGGGCCTCGGGGGCGTGGCGGGCCCTGCGCGCGCGCCATCGCTGTCGGCCATGCTCCCGCCGCCCCCCGGGCGCAACCCTCTCGCCCTCGGCACGTCGCCGTCGACGTCGCCCGCGGCCGAGGCGGCGGCGGCCGCGGCGGCACTTGGAGCGCAGGAGGGCGGCGAGGAGGCGGAGCGGCGGCGGCGGCGGGTGCTGCCGCCCGCGCCCGATGCTGCAGCGTCCCCCAACGCCGCCAAGGCCGGGCGGCCCGAGCGCACGCCGAGCCTCACGTTCCCGGCCGCGCCCCCGCTCTACGCAGCCACAGGTGGTGGTGGTGGCGGAGGCGGAGGGGGCGCGTTTGCGGCCGCGCCGGCGCCGGCGCCGGCGCCGCCGCCCCCGCCCCCCTTGCGGCCGGCGGCGCCGCCCCTGCCGTCGATCGAGACGGGCCGCCCGCGGCGCGTGAGCGACGCGAGCGGCCTCAACGGCCAGTTGTCGAGCCCCGCGGCGGGCGCGCCGGCCTCCTCGCCGTTCGGGGACCGGGCGGCGTCGGCGGGCGGGGGCGGCGGTGGTGGTGGTGGTGGTGGTGGCGGTGGTGGTGGTGGGTTGGCGTCGGCGGGCGGGGCGGCGGCGGCAGCGGCGGCGGGCGAGCCGGGCGCCGCCGACGGCGCGGCCGAGGCCCTCGGCGCGCTGGCGCTCGGCGGCTCGCCGACGGACGCCAAGGCGGGGACGCAGACGCTCGCGGGCGCGTGACGCGACTGTCTCCTTTGTTAAAGCAAGTTACACAACAGTTGTGTGCACGACAACAGGGCGCGCCGCCGCCGCCGCACAGAGCGCGCGCGCCCCCTCTTTTTCCTCCGCCTCGTCCTCCTCCTGCGCCCCTCACGACGCCGCCGAGGCCGACGACGCCGCGGCCGACGCCGCCGCCAGCTCGAGCGTCGCGCGCTGCATCTTGCGCAGCATGTTCAGGAACCCGTTGTTCCGCGAGGGCGTCAGCGACTGCTTCAGGCCCAGGGCCTCGACGAACGCGGGCGTCACGCTCAGCACCTCCTGCGGGGAGCACCCGCTCAGGCCCGTCACCAGCAGCGCCGCCAGGCCCTTCGTCAGCTGCGAGTCCGAGTCGGCGCGCCAGTAGACCTTTCCGTCGCCGCGCAGCTCGGGCACGACCCACACCTGCGACACGCACCCCTCGACCTTGTTCTGGGGGACGCGGAGCTCCTCGGGGAGCCCCGGGAGCTTGGCGGCGTAGAAGAGGAGCTGCTTGTAGCGGGCCATGGGGTCGGGCACGGCCTGGAAGGCGGCGACGATGCGCTGCAGCGGGGCGGGGAGCGGAGCGGGCGCCGAGGAGGAGGAGGAGGCGCCGGCGCCGTCGGCGGAAGAGGGCGCGGCGGCGAGCGCGGCGGGGCGGCGATGGGCGATCGACCGGGGCGACGGCTGCTGGTGCTGGCGGTGAGCGGGGCGGCTGCAGGAGGGGCTGCTAGTGGTGGTGGCGCCGCTCGTCGTGGCTCGCCGGGCGCTGGCGAGGCCCGACGAGAGCAGGGCGAGCGCGGGCGGGCGACGCGGGTGGGCGGTGGTTGCGCCTGCTGCTGCTGGTGGTGCGGCGCGCGCGCGCCGGCCCTCGGCGCGGCAGGCGCGCGGCATGCTCGCGCAGCTCATCGGTGAGGTCGGTAGTGGCGCGGTTGATGTGGTGGCACGGATCGAAGGGGGCGCGGATTGGCCGCGGCAGGCGGGCGATTGGGGAGCGGTGTGTGTGTGTGTGTTGTGGCTGCTGATTGGGCGCGCGCGTGCGCTTGTTCGCGCAGAGCGGCTATTGGCAGCGGCGATCTCGATGCGGGATGTTGGAAATATGTCGTGCGGCTAGGGAATTGGCGCGTGTGTTTGCTGGCGGGAGGCGCCGCGCTGGGGCCAAGCGCGACCAGGAGTCACCGACGCGCGCGCGTGCACGCGTGCGCGCGCCGCCGCCGCCGCCGCCGCCGCCGGCAGCAGGCGCCCCGCGCGCCTTGTTCGCCGCACCAAGAACTTGCCCCGCGCGCGCGCGCGCCCTGCAAAGCGCCCCTTGGATCCAATCGGCGCAAGCTGCTGCAATGGCGGAACACCCCAAACACGCGCGTCCGCCGGCCGCGACGCGCCGGCGAAGCAAGCAGCAAGAGCCGATCAGGACGCCGAAACGTCGACACCCCATCGTCCTCCTCCTCCTCCTCCTCCTGGTGCTCCTCCTCCTCCTCGTCTCGATCGGCTGGCGCGCCGCGACCATCGTCGTCGCATCGTCGTCGTCGCAGGCGCTCGACACCGCGGTCGTCGGCGCCGTGCTGCGCCAGGGCCGCCGCGGGAGCCAGGAGGACCGCGCGGACGCGCTGCTGCTTGGCGCCGAGGGCGACGAGGACGACGACGACGACGACGAGAGCGGCCGCGGCGGCGCCAGCCCCGGCGCCGTCGTCGCGGCGGGGCTGTACGACGGGCACTCGGGCGCGCTCGCGAGCCACCTGCTCGCGCGCGGCTCGCCCGTGGGCAGGTGGCTCGCGGCGTGGCGCGGCTCGGGGCCGCGGCGGCGAGCATGGCGACGTCACGATCACGCGGGGGGGCTGCTCGGGGCGCTGGCGCCCGCGCTCCTGGCGCGGCCGCCGCCGGCGCCGCCCGGCGCCGCCCCTTCCTCGTCGCTGGCGCAGGACGCCGCCGCCTTTGAGCGCGTCTTCGCCGCCTTCAACGCGCGGCTGATCAGCCGGTGGCTCGGGCCGTCGGGGCGGGCGGACGGCGCCACGGCCCTCGTGGCGGTGGTGAGGGCCGAAGAATTCGAGGAGGAGGAGGAGGGCGACGGCGAGGAGGAGGGCGGCGGCGAGGAGGAGGGCGGCGGCGGCGGCGGCGCCCCCGGACGGCGGCGCCTCTCGCTGACGGTCGCAAACGTCGGCAACTCGCGCGCGACGCTGTGCGTCCGCCAGGAGGAGGAGGGGCCCCCGAGCGCCAGCCCGGCCGTCGGCGACGAAGGCGACGAAGACGACGGCGAGCCGTCCGCCCCGCTGCTCCCGGCGCCCGGCGGCGCGCCGTGGCGCGCGCTGCCGCTGACGCTCGACCACCTGCCCCGGAGGCCGGACGAGCGGCGGCGGCTGGCGGCGGCGGCCGCGGGGGCCGGGGCGGCGGCGGCCGCCGACGCCGCTCGGCGCACGGAGGCGACGGGCCGCCTCGCGGGCGAGCTCGAGGTCTCGCGGTCGTTCGGCGACGCGGCGACGTACCGGCGCCTGGGGCTGACGGCCGCGCCCGAGCTTTCGCGCGTCGCGGTGGCGGCGGGCGCCGAGCTGCTCGTGCTGGCGACCGACGGCGCGAGCGAGGCCTTGTCGGCGGGCGAGGTGTGCCTCGAGGCCTGGGCGGCCGCGTCCGCGGGCGGCGTCGCGGGAGGCGCGGCGGCCTCGAGCGGCTGGGCCGTGCCCGCGCCGACGCCCGCGCGGCCA
>Ga0315905_10005370_pt1 | contig 13062 bp, 15 predicted proteins | sample LakEriMetagenome_5_FD_203522 | JGI IMG/M metagenome (GOLD analysis project Ga0315905, IMG submission 203522) | Freshwater fungal communities from buoy surface, Lake Erie, Ohio, United States - Buoy 4 MA121 | ecosystem: Environmental > Aquatic > Freshwater > Lake | place: USA: Lake Erie, Ohio... | reverse complement strand
CTGAAGTTGTCTCTTTTGTATTTTGACTGAATAATCCGCTGTTTCCGCCGTCGAAACGCCACCACCAAACCCACCACACATCCATTCTATGAACCGCCGCTCACTTCTCGCCCTTCTCGCTGTCGCCATCACAGGCATGTTTGTCTCCCGTCCTTCCTTCGCCGGAGACTTCCCGGAAGGCAGCCCCAAGTTTGAAACCAGCTACAAGAAGGCGCTCGCCGCTGCCGCCAAAGACGGCAAGCCGGTCGTCGTCGTCTTCTCCGCCTCTTGGTGCCCGCCCTGCCAGGCCAACAAGAAGAAGGTCTATCCTTCCGATGCCGTGAAGCCCTACCATGACAAGTTCATCTGGGCCTACCTCGACACCGATGAAGAGGCCAATGCCGCCACCGCCAAGGAATTCGGCGTCAGTGGCATCCCCCACATCCAGTTTGTGGACAAGGACGGCAAGGCTCTCGACAATCTCATCGGCGGCACCACTCCCGAAGCCTTCGCCAAGAAGCTGGAGGCCGTCGCCGGAAAGAAATAATAGCGGATCCCTCAGTGTGTTCAGGAGCCGGAGGCGCGCAGGCGTCTCTGGCTTTTTTGTCCCCGCTGGCTCCCGCCGCAGGAGTGAAACCGCTTGTCGGCGCGGGGAAGGGTGCCTAAATCCCGGGCCATGATACACTTTTGGAAAATGAACGGAGCCGGGAACGACTTCGTGATGCTCGACAACCGCACGAACCGCTACGACCTCTGCAAAGAGCAAATCGCCGCCCTTTGCGACCGTCACCGCGGCGTGGGTGCCGACGGCCTGATCGCTGTGGAGCCTGCGGAGAGCGGCGCGGACTTCCGCATGCGTTATTACAACGCCGACGGCGGCGAGGCCGAGATGTGCGGCAATGGCGCGCGCTGCTTTGCCCGGTTTGCCAATATGCTCAACGGCTGGAGCATGGAGCAGGTCAGCTTTGAAACCATGGCCGGTCTCATCGGGGCCACCTATCACGGCGACAATGTCCGCCTCGCCATGAGCGATCCGCATTCCCTGCTCATGAACCTTGCCCTCGATGTGAGCGGCCAGCAGAAGACCGTACACTTCCTCAATACTGGCGTCCCTCACGCTGTCGTCGTGGTCGATGATCTCGACGCCGTGCCTGTGCGCGAGTGGGGTGCCGCGCTGCGCTATCACACCGAGTTCCAGCCGAAGGGTACCAACGCCAACTTCCTCAAAGTCACTCCCGAAGGCATCTCCATCCGCACCTACGAGCGCGGCGTGGAGGACGAGACGCTCGCCTGCGGCACCGGCATGGTCGCCAGCGCCCTCGTGCATCACCTGCTTACCGGCGCTCCCTCGCCGGTGAAAGTGAAAGTCAAAGGCGGCGACACCCTCGAAATCGGCTTCGAGAAGAACACCGACGGCAGCTTCCACCACGTCACCCTTACCGGCCCCGCCGACATCGTCTTCGAAGGCGAAATCAAAACGCCCTGACTCCCGGCGCCCCCCCAATCTTCAATCTCAAATCTAAAATCGTAAATGTACCGCGGCACCTTCACAGCCATCGTCACGCCCTTCACCGCCGACAACCAGGTGGACACGGACGCTCTGCGCAAGCTCATCGACTTCCAGTTCGACAACGGCGTCACCGGCATCGTGCCGGTCGGCACCACTGGTGAATCGCCCACGCTTTCCCATGAGGAGCACAAGCGCGTCATCGCCCTCGCCGTGGAGTATGCCCGCGGCCGCGGTCCGGTCATTGGCGGTACCGGCAGCAATAGCACCGATGAAGCCATCGAACTCACCCAGGCAGCGGAAGCCGCGGGCTGTGAGGCCGTGCTCCAGGTCTGCCCCTACTACAACAAGCCTTCCCAGGAGGGCCTGTTCCAGCACTTCAAGGCCATCGCCGACAGCACGAAGTGCAAGATCATTCTCTACAGCATCCCCGGCCGCAGCAGCATCGAGATCGGTGTGGACACCACCGCCCGCCTCGCCGCCGCCTGCCCGAATATCGTGAGCATCAAGGAAGCCGGCGGCAGCGTGGAGCGGGTGAATCAGCTTGTGGCCGCACTGCCGGAAAGCTTCACCGTCCTCAGCGGCGATGACAGCCTCACGCTTTCCTTCATGGCCGTGGGCGCGTCCGGCGTGATCAGCGTCGCCAGCAACATCATCCCGCGCCCCATGAGCGACCTTGTGAATGCCGCGCTCGCCGAAGATTACGCGAAGGCCCGCGCCATCCACAAAAAGTACTACGCCCTCATGAGCGCCTTCCTTCGTCTCGACACCAATCCGGTCCCTATCAAGACCGCCATGTCGCTCAAAGGCATGATGCGCGGCGACCTCCGGCTCCCCATGGTGAGCATGAGCGACGCCAAGCGCGAGGAACTCCGCGGCGTGCTCGCTGGCCTCGGCGTCATCTGATCCGCTGCACATCCGCGATTTTTTCCGCGAAATGCGCGAGCGCGCTGCGTAGTGGTGAGGTCATGAAATTCCATCCATTCCATTCGCTCCTCGCCATCCCTCTCTGTGCTGCCGCCTTTGCCTGGGCTCAGCAGGATAAACAGCCTGCTGTCGATGCATCCCCGCCGCTGGTGACCACCGAAGAGGGCTTCGTATCCCTGTTCGACGGCACGTCACTCAAGGGCTGGATGACCAGCGCGAAGAGCGGGCACTCCGGCACCAGCAAGCACCAGAGCGCCGGGCGCTGGGTCGTCGAAAATGGAGCCATCACCGGCAGTCAGGATGTCCCGGGCAATGGCGGACTCATCATGACAGAGGAGGAGTTCACGGATTTTGAAGTCGCCATCGAAATGAACAACGACTTCGGGCCGGACAGCGGGCTCTTCCTCCGCAGCACTGAGGACGGCAAGGCCTGGCAGGCGATGATTGACTACCACGAGGGCGGCAACCTCATGGGCATCTATGGCGAAGGCCTCGGCGGCAATCCCCACGTGCGGAACTACAGCTTCAAGAAGCTCGTCACCGAGATTACGGACAAGAAGACCGGCGAGCCGCCGGTGGAGCTGCCGGTGAAACCCGCGAGCTGGCCCTACTTCTGGCGTCATGGACAGTGGAATGAACTGCGCGCCCGCATCGAAGGCAATCCGCCGCACATCACCACATGGATCAATGGCGTGAAGATCATGGAGTGGCAGGAGAAGGAAGTGCGGCATCCTGACAAAGGACGCATCGCCCTGCAGGTCCACGGCGGCGGCGATTACACGAAGGAATTCGTGCGCTACCGGAACATCCGCGTGAAGCGTCTCAAGTAATGCCTGCGGTGCGGCGCACTTCCTTTGTGCTCCTGCTGGCTGCGGCGCTTCCCCTCGCCGCGGACGAGGCTCATAAAAAGCAGTACGAGGCGCTGGTGAAGCCGCTCGTGGAGGGCTTTTGCTACAAGTGCCACGGCCCGGAAAAACAGAAGGGCGACCTCAATCTCGCAGACCATGCGAGCTACGAGAGTGTGCTCAAGAACCCGAAACTCTGGGGCGACATCCGCGACCGGGTCATGGCCTTCGAGATGCCGCCGGAAGGCAGCGCCGCACCGGAGGGACCGGTGCGCGATCAGTTTCTCGACTGGCTGCGCAAGATCCCAAAACCGGAGCTGGACTGCGAGGAGATCGCCTCGGACCGCAACACGAGCTTCTACCGCGGCAGCGTGATGAGCCGCCGTCTCACCCGGGAGGAATATGAACGCACCGTGCGCGACCTCACGGGGCTGCAGTCGCTCCAGGTGGCGCATCTGCTGCCGGCGGATGCCGCGGGCGGTGAGGGCTTCGATACCACGGGCGATACGCTCTTCTCCACGCCGCTCGCGGTGGAGACGTATTTGCAGTCGGCCGAAACCATCGCCCGCACACTCCTGCCTGACGACCTCTCCAGCCTGCCGCCGGAAGCTCAGGCCGCGCGCCAGCAACTGCTCTGCGCGGAGCCGTCGGAAAAAGTGACGCCGCGCGCCGCCGCGCAGTCCGTGCTCACACGGTTTGTCCGGCTCGCCTTCCGCCGCCCCGTGACACCGGAGGACACGGCGAAATTCCTCGCGCTCTACGACCGCGGCGCGGCACGCGGGGATTCCCACACGGCCTCGCTCCGTCTCGCCCTCACGGGTGTGCTTATCGCGCCGGCGTTTCTGTTTCTTGTCGAGCCGGAACCCGCGGAGTACGGCGTGCAGCCGCTCGGGCCCTATCCGCTCGCCAGCCGCCTCGCTTATTTCCTGTGGTCGTCCATGCCGGATGAGGAACTCTTCGCCGCGGCGGCATCGGGTGCCATTCTCCAGGATGACACCCTGCGTGCCCAAATCCGCCGCATGCTCCAGCACCCGCGCTCGGCCTCGCTCGGCGAGCGCTTTGCCAGTCAGTGGCTGGAGCTGGACCGCGTGGGTGGCGAGGTGCGTCCGGATGCGAAGAAGTATCCCGAATTCACCGATGCCCTCGCTGCCTCCATGCGCCGCGAGGTCACCACCTTCTTCAATCACCTCATCCGCGAAAACCGCCCGCTCACGGAGTTGATTGACAGCGACTACACCTTCGCCGACCAGCGCCTCGCCGCCCTCTATGGTGTGGAGGTGAAGAGCGGCGAGGCGATTGAAAAAGTGACCTTCCAGACCAAAGACCGCGGCGGTCTGCTCGGCATGGCCGCCATCAGCACCTCCACCTCTTTCCCGCTGCGCACCAGTCCCGTGCTGCGCGGCAAATGGGTGCTCGATGTCATCCTCGGCGAGCGCGTGCCGCCGCCGCCGCCGGATGTGCCTGCGCTCAAGGAGGAAGCCGTGAACAGCGCCGCCAGTCTGCGCGAGCAGCTCGCCGAGCACCGCAAGAATCCCGACTGCGCCTCCTGCCATAACAAGATGGACCCGCTCGGCTTCGGCATGGAAAGCTACGATGTGCTCGGCCGCCTCCGCCCGGACATCGACGCCAGCGGCACCCTGCCCAACGGCCGCAGCTTCTCTGGCCCCGCGGGCCTCAAGCAGGTGCTCATGGAGCGAAAGGATCAAATCCTGCGCCACCTCATGAAAAAGCTCACCGGCTACGCCCTCGGCCGCGAACTCAACCGCTACGACGAGTGCATCATCCGCGAAGCCATGAAGGCCCTCCAGTCCGGCGAGCACCGCCCCCTCGGCACCATCGAAGCCATCGTCCTCAGCAAGCCCTTCCGCTTCCGCTACTATCCAAAGTCGGACTAGCGGCTGTACGGAACTTTCTGGGGTCATTCAATTCCCCGGCCCGGAGGGCCGACAGATAGTAGCCGTAGGTGGAGCGTAGCGCGCCGCCAGACAGTCGCAGGCAAACCACCGGTCCTGAGTCGTTGCAGCGTAAGCCCCAAAGGGGCGGAACATCGCAGCCTGGGGCAACGCCCCAGGAAAAGCGCGCTATGAACGCAGAGCCCTTGTATGTTGCGTCGCGGAGCGATCCGCCGACATGCCTGAGCCCCTTTTGGAGCGGAGGCGGTGAGGCTGCAGAGCCCTTTGGCCTTTGAGCCTGACTTACAGATCAGCCTCCGCCTCCGTCTCCTGATGAAGAGTCCGCACCATATCTGAGCCCGTCCCTCGCCGGACAGAGGCTGTATTCGCAAGGTTGGACGCCCGCATCAGTTTCCCAAAAAGGCAGCCGCCAACAAACAACAACATCCCCTCCTTCACCTCATGAAAAAGAAGACGCCGCCGCCATCCGGCTGTTGCCGCGCGACTCCTCACTCAAATTCCGGATGAAAATGCGGTGCACCCTTCCGGCATGCCGCCGCGCGATTTTGCCATAGATTTCCGGATCCTGCTCCCCGCTGTCGCCCACCAGCACCAGCCGGCGGCGCTGCCAGCGCTCCACCATGGGAAGGATGGCACCCAGCTTGTGATCCTCCTGTGACCCGGGGAACGCCGCCACGGTGGACGGGTCCGCCAGACGCAGATGCTTCATGTGCCACGCGCCGGCCGGGAAGGCGCGCTCCCGGGTGAAGGCCTCCAGCGGCGGATACAGCTGCCAGGGACTCCCGATCATGTAGTGGTAGTCCGAGCCGCTGTGCTCCATCCACTGCCGGTAGTGCGCCGCCATGCCGGGCACTGCATCAAACGGTTCGCAAAACGTCCGGCGGGGTGAGCCAAAAGGCAATTCTCTACCGGGTTTATGGAGATCAGGCCGTGTTTCCCGGAGGCCTCGGGCAACGGATGGCATCCGCCAACTTAAAAGGGATGCATGGGGATGGAATCTAACCGGCCGTCTCCAGGCAGGCAAAATCAAACCAGATCAAACCAAATCAAATCACTGCAGAAGCGAAAACAGTCAGGAAAGCTTAACGATTTGACCGCTTTTGCCAGGGAATTGGGGCATCGGGAAGCGCGTGGAACCCTTGATTTTACAGGGAATGGCGCTACTCGAAGGGCGTGCGGGATGCCGTTTCATGGAGGTAGTGAAAATTCTTCCAAAAAGAACGAGATTTCAGTTGCGGGCCGGAAATCACACCCCATACTCGCCCCTCCTTCCTGCCCGGCCGAATTGTCCGGGTGCACAGGATTTATCGGGAGCGGCACCGGAAAAGTAGCTGCTAATGGAAACAGGCTGTCTCATTTTGCGGCTGGCTGTGGCTACCCGGTATTTCCCATGCAGCGGAAATTCTAATTTTACCAAGCCATGCCAACCATCAATCAGCTCGTCAATAAAGGCCGCTCCGACAAAGCGTCGAAGTCGAAGTCTCCGGCTCTCGCCAATTGCCCGCAGCGCCGCGGAGTGTGTCTGCAAGTCATGACCCGCACGCCGAAGAAGCCGAACTCCGCGCTTCGTAAAGTGGCCAAGGTGCGTCTGACCAATGGCTACGAAGTCATCGCCTACATCGGTGGTGAAGGGCACAATCTTCAGGAACACTCCATCGTGCTGGTGCGCGGTGGCCGGGTAAAGGACCTTCCCGGTGTTCGCTACCACATCGTTCGTGGCTCCCTGGACTGCCTTGGTGTCGATAAGCGCCGCCGCGGCCGTTCCAAGTATGGTGCCAAACGTCCGAAGCCGGGTCAGGCAGCTGCCGCCGCCAAGGGTGGAGCAAAGAAGAAGTAACCGGTTTTAACCCTCAATTTTACGCAACAGGCTTATGGCTCGCAGAAAGCGCGTTTACAAAAAAATCGAACAGCGTGACTCCCGTTACGACAGCACCGTGGTGGCGAAACTCATCACCCGTCTCATGCAGCAGGGGAAACGCTCCATCGCTGAGCGCATCGTGTATGCCGCGATCGACAAGGTGAACGAGAAGTCCGACTCCGTTGATCCCCTCGAGATCATCACCCGGGCCATCGAAAACGCCAAGCCGCGTCTCGAAGTGAAGAGCCGCCGTGTAGGCGGTGCTACCTATCAGGTGCCTCTCGAAGTCGCTCCGGACCGTTCGGAATCCCTCGCCATGCGCTGGATCCTGACCTTCGCCCGCAACCGCAAGGGCACCCCGATGCACGTGGCGCTGGCCAACGAGATCAAGGAAGCCGCCGCCGGTCAGGGCAATGCCATCCGCAAGCGCGATGACGTGCACAAGATGGCTCAGGCCAACCGCGCCTTCGCTCACTTCCGCTGGTAAGCCGGCACTGTTCCTCCTCCGATTCCCTCTCCTCTCTTTCTCTGCTAATGTCCACAAATCCGAACAGTCCTAAACGTCAGTTCCCTCTGGAGCACACCCGTAACATCGGGATCTCCGCGCACATCGACGCCGGAAAGACCACGCTCACTGAGCGCATTCTTTTCTATACCGGCATGATCCACAAGATCGGCGAGGTGCATGATGGTGCGGCCACGACTGACTGGATGGAGCAGGAGAAGGAGCGCGGCATCACGATCACCTCGGCGGCTGTGTCCGCGAGCTGGAAACAGCTCCCGACCCCGGGCGTCTATAAGATGTTCGAAGGCATCAACCACCGGATTAACATCATTGACACCCCGGGCCACGTGGACTTCACCGCTGAAGTCGAGCGCTCTCTCCGCGTGCTTGACGGTGTGATCCTCGTTTACTGCGGCGTCGCCGGCGTGCAGCCGCAGTCGGAAACGGTGTGGCGTCAGGCCACCAAGTATAAGGTCCCCCGGATGGCGTTCGTCAATAAGATGGACCGCACCGGCGCCAACTTTAACCGTGTGGTCGAAGACATCCGAGCCAAGCTCGGCGCCCGCGCCTGCCCGATCCTCATCCCGATTGGTGCCGAAGATCAGCTCAAGGGCCAGATCGACGTGGTGGGCATGCAGGCCATCATTTACTCTGACAATGACAAGCTCGGCTCCACCTACGAGTGCCAGCCGCTCTCCGATGAGCAGCGTGCTGTTGCTGAAGAGGCCTACGAATACCTCAAGAACTCCCTCTGCGACGTCGATGACACGCTCGCCGAAATGTTCCTCGAAGAAAAGCCGATCAGCGTGCAGGACGTCAAAGCCGGCCTCCGCCGCGCGGTGATCGCCAACAAGATTGTTCCGGTCATCGGTGGCTCTGCCTTCAAGAACAAAGGTGTGCAGGGCCTCATGGACGCCGTGGTGGACTACCTCCCCGGTCCTCTTGATGTCGAGCCGATGATGGGGCAGGACCCGGATGACGAAACCGTCAAGCTCGAGGCTACCCCGAGCGACCACGAGAAGTTTGTCAGCCTCGCGTTCAAACTCTGGTCCGACAAGTTCGTCGGCAAGCTGGTGTTCTTCCGCGTCTATTCCGGTTCCGTTTCCAAGGGCGACACCATCTACAATCCCCGCACCCGCAAGCGTGAGCGCGTCGGCCGTCTCATTCAGATTCAGGCCGCCCAGCACACAGACATCGAAACCTGCTACGCCGGTGACATCGCCGCCATCGTGGGCATCAAGGATGTGCGCACCGGTGACACCCTCTGTAACGAAGAGCGCGAAATGCTCCTCGAACCGCCGACTTTCCCGGATCCGGTTATCAGCATGTCTGTCGAGCCGAATTCCAAGGCCGACCAGGAGAAGATGGCTATCGCCCTCTCCCGCCTCTCCGACGAAGACCCGACCTTCATGGTTCGCACCGATGAAGAAACCGGCCAGACGATCATCGCCGGGATGGGTGAACTCCACCTCGAAATTATCTGCGACCGTCTCAAGCGTGAGTTCAAGGTTGAAGTGACCTCCGGCAAGCCGCAGATCGCCTACCGCGAAACCATCACCAGGGCCGCTGAGTATGTGCACGGCAAGCTGGTGAAGCAGTCCGGTGGCCGCGGTCAGTATGGCCACGTCGTCATCAACGTCCGCCCGAACGAAAAGGGCAAGGGCTTCACCTACGAGAACAAGATCGTCGGCGGTGCCATTCCGAAGGAGTTCCAAAAACCGGCTCTCGAAGGCATCGAAGATGCCATGACCAACGGCGTCGTCGCCGGCTACCCGGTGGTGGACGTACACGTCGAGCTCGTGGACGGTTCCTTCCACGAAGTGGACTCCAACGAAAACGCGTTCAAGATGGCGGGTATTTTTGCCTTCAAGGAAGCGATGAAAAAGTGCGGTCCGCAACTGCTCGAGCCGATCATGGCCGTCGAAGTCTCCACTCCGGAAGATTATCAGGGCGACATCATGGGCGACCTCAACAAGCGCCGCGGCAAGATTAACGGCATGGAGTCCCGCGACAATGCGGCCATCATCCGCGCCGATGTCCCGCTCGCCGAAATGTTCGGCTACGCCACCGCTATTCGTACCGTCTCTCAGGGCCGTGCCAACTACAGCATGACCCCCAGCCACTTCGACCCGGTGCCCAATAACATCGTCGAACAAGTCGTCGAAGCCCGTGGCGGCAACCGCCGCGGCGGCCAGTAATTCCTCAACTTTCAACCCGCACCATCTTCATGCAAAATCAGCGTATCCGCATTCGCCTCCGCGCCTTCGACTTTCGCACACTCGATAAAAGTGTGTTCGAAATAGTCGAAACCGCGAAACGCACCGGCGCCCGTGTAGCTGGCCCGATCCCTCTGCCGACACGCATTGAGAAGTTCACCGTGAACCGCTCCGTGCACGCCGACAAGAAATCCGCCGATCAGTTCGAAATGCGCACTCACAAGCGTCTCCTCGACATCGTCGATCCTACCGCCCGCACCGTGGACGAGCTTAAGAAGCTCAACCTCCCGGCCGGTGTGGACATCCAAATCAAGATCTAAGGCTGCTCTCAGCCACTGATTCTCATTTAAACCTTTATCATCAGGCAAACCAATCATGAGCCTCGGACTCCTGGGAAAAAAGCTGGGCATGACCCACGTGTATGACGAAAACGGCAAGGCTACCGCTGTGACCGTCGTGGATGTCAGCGAAAACGAAGTCATTCAAGTCAAGACCACCGACAAGGACGGCTACAGCGCCGTTCAGGTGGGCTGCGAAAACAAGAAAGCTTCCCGCATCAACAAGGCGGAAGCCGGTCACTTTGCCAAACATGGCGTGGAGCCAAAGTACAGCATCCGCGAATTCCGCGTCGAAGGGGAAGCCCCGGCCACCGGAACCAAGCTCGGCGCCGACCACTTCGAAAAAGGCCAGTGGGTGGACGTCATCGGCGTCACCAAGGGCCGCGGCTTCGCCGGTGTCGTGAAGCGCTACCGCTTCTCCGGTCAGCGTCAGACCCACGGTTCCATGATGCACCGCCGGACGGGCGCTATCGGTTGCCGCCTTACCCCGGGCCGCGTTTGGAAAAACCAGCGCATGCCAGGTCACATGGGTGTGGACAACCGCACGGTGCAAAACCTCCAGGTTGTGGCTTCCCGTCCCGATGACAACATCCTGCTCATCAGCGGCAGCATCCCCGGCCCCAAGGGCGGTCTCGTGATCGTTCGTCCGGCCAAGAAGAAACCCGCTCCCGCGGCCAAGTAACCCGGGACCACTCAGAAACTGATCTTACAGATTTCATCCAATGGCTGCTCAAGTTCTCACTCTCGACCGCGCTAAAGCCGCGAATATCTCCGTGATCGAAAACGGTCGCGGCACTCAGGCCGTGCACGATGCCGTCACTGCCATGCGCGCCAATGCCCGCAGCGGTACCGCCTGCACCAAGACCCGCGGTGAAGTCGCCGGTTCCAACAAGAAGCTCTATCGCCAGAAGGGCACTGGTAACGCCCGTGCCGGCGAACGCCGCGCCCCGACCCGTGTCGGCGGTGGTGTTGCTCACGGCCCGAAGCCCCGCGACTACAGCAAGAAGGTTTCCCGCAAGACCCGCAAGCTGGCCTTCTCCAAGGCCCTCTCTGAGCGGATCAAAGCCGGGGATGTGCTATCTCTCCCCTCCTTCTCCATCAAAGACGGCCGCACCGCCAGCTTTGTGAAGGAAATCGCCGCGCTGGCTCCTGAAACCTCCAAGGTCCTCATCATCGCTGCCTCTTTCGATGAGAACACCTATCGCGCTGGCCGCAACCACGGCGCCGCTCTCCTCATGACCGCTGACGAGGTCAACACCCAGCACCTGCTCGGCTACCGCAAAGTCGTCATCACCGCGGATGCCATGGAAACACTCGCCCGGAGGACCGCCTAATGAAAGACGTCTATCAAATCATCCGCAACATCCGCCTCAGCGAAAAGGCCGCTCTCGCTTCGGAGAACAACAACGAATACGTGTTCGAAGTTGATCCCAAGGCCAACAAGCTGGAGATCGCTTACGCCGTGCGCACCATCTTCGGTAAGAAAGTGGATAGTGTTCGCACTTGCAACTACGACGGCAAAGCCCGCCGCCAGCGCACTGCCGCCGCCGGCCGCACTTCCTCCTGGAAGAAGGCTGTCGTGCGCCTCGCCCCTGGTGAGAAAATCGACCTCACCTAATTTACCCGGATTCTTTTTAACGCCGAACTGACATCACGTTATGGCCCTCAAGACCTTCAATCCCATCACACCGTCAAACCGCTATAAGCAGTGGCCTGACTATTCCCCGCTCACCAAAAAGAAGCCGGAGAAGTCCCTGCTCTACACCAAAAAGAAGACGGGCGGACGCAACAACACCGGTGTCATCACCTGCCGTCACATCGGCGGTGGTTCCAAGCAGAAATACCGGATCATCGACTTCAAGCGAGTGAAGCGCGACCAGCCCGCGAAAGTCGTGGCCGTGGAGTATGATCCCAACCGCAGCGCCCGCATCGCGCTCATCGAATACAAGGACGGCACCAAGGCCTACATCATTGCCCCCAACGGCCTCCAGATTGGCGCTTCCGTCTCCGCCGGTGAGAAAGCCGCTCCTGAAGTGGGTAACGCCCTTCCGCTTTCTGCTATTCCGCTCGGCACAGCCATCCACAACGTGGAACTGAAGCCGGGGCAGGGTGGCCGTGTCGCCCGCAGCGCCGGTCAGTCGGTCATGCTGAACAACCGCGAAGGTGAATACGCCCTCATCAAGATGCCCTCCGGCGAAATCCGCAAGGTGCACGTGAAGTGCTACGCCACCATTGGCACCGTCGGCAACTCGGAGCACATGAACGTCGTCTCCGGTAAAGCCGGCCGCACCCGCTGGCGGGGCATTCGTCCGACTGTTCGCGGTATGACGATGAACCCGGTGGACCACCCGAACGGTGGTGGTGAAGGCCGCTCCAAATCCGGTGGTGGCCGTCAGCACCTTCTCAGCCCCTGGGGTCACGCCAAGGGTCAGAAGACACGCAAGAAGTATCATCAGACGGACCGCTTCATCGTGCAGCGCCGCAACGCCAAGAAGGCCAGCTAATCAATCTCATCTCTATCTGTAATCTATTATGGGCCGTTCCCTAAAAAAAGGACCCTTCGTCAATCAGAAGCTCCTGATCAAGATCGACAAGCTCAACGAGGCGGGCCAAAAGCGCCCGATCAAGACATGGGCCCGCGCGTCCATGGTCACTCCTGACTTCGTCGGTCACAACTTCCTCGTGCACAACGGCAAGGACTTCATCAACGTGTATGTGACCGAAAACATGGTTGGTCACAAACTCGGTGAGTTCTCCCCGACCCGTACCTTCAAGGGCCACGGCGCCCACACTGCCAAGGTTACCAAGTAACCTTCCTGCTGTTCTATGCGCCCGCCCTTCGCCAACATCGCATCTGCTGCCGCCGTTTTCACGGCATTCGGCAGTGCCGTGCAGGCGCAGGAACTCCCCGCGCTGCCGGAACCGATGGAAGCCAGTGCCGCAGGTGACTCCTCAACCGTTGCTGAAAAGCAGT
>Ga0315905_10005369_pt1 | contig 13064 bp, 3 predicted proteins | sample LakEriMetagenome_5_FD_203522 | JGI IMG/M metagenome (GOLD analysis project Ga0315905, IMG submission 203522) | Freshwater fungal communities from buoy surface, Lake Erie, Ohio, United States - Buoy 4 MA121 | ecosystem: Environmental > Aquatic > Freshwater > Lake | place: USA: Lake Erie, Ohio... | reverse complement strand
CCCCCGCCGCCCGCGCCGCCCGCGCCGCCCCCGAGCATCGCGGCGGCCGCGCCGTCGTCCTCGCCCTCGGCGCCGGCGGGCGCGCGCCACATGAACCACTCCTCGCCGCGCCCGCCCGCCGCGGGGACGTCCACGACGCGCTTGCGGCGCGCGGCCGCCTCGGACTCGGCCGAGCCGCCCTCCTGCGTCTGCAGGCGCGCGGCCGCGAGCGCGGCGACGGCCTCGGCGCCGCGCTCGAGCAGCGCCGGCAGCGGAGGAGGGGGCGCGGCCTTGTCGGCCCCTCCCTTGCCCTTCCTCTTGCCGCCGTCCCCGCCCGGTGGCGCTGCCGCCTGCCCCCAGCTCGCGCGCGCCACCTCGGCCGCCGCGCGCAGGCGCAGGTACAGCAGCGCCTCCCAAAGGGGGGGCAGCTGCGCGCGCGTGACGAGCGTGGCGCGCGCGAGGCGCTCGGCGTCGGCGCGGGGCAGCGCGAGCGGGTGGTGGCTGCTGAGCGCCCCCGGCGCGGGCGAGGGGCGGGGGCGGCGCTGGGCGGCGCGGCCGGCGGCGCGCTGGGCCGCCGCGGCCTCGGCCGCCTCCTGGGCGACCGCGGCGGGGACGCCGGTCGTCGTCGTCGTCGTCGTCGTCGAGGCGTCGGGAGCGGGGCCGGCGGCGTCCGTGGTGGCGGCGGCGGCGGCGGCGGCGGGCGCGGGAGGGACGGCGGCGGCCGCGTCTGCCGCCTCGCCGCCGCCGCCGCCCGCAGCCGCCCCGCCCGTGCCCAGCAAGGCGCCCCGCAGCGCCGCGTCCGCGCGCCCGACCACCCATGGCGCGCGCTCCGCCAGCATCTCGAGCTCCAGCCGCTCGCGCACGCGCTGCAGCTGCGGCGACGGGTCCTCGAACGTCAGGTCGCGCGCGCCCCGCCGCTCGGCCAGCCCATACGCGGCGCGCAGCAGGCGGCCGCCGACGCCCGCGCCCTGCGCCGGGGGCAGCACGAGGATCTGCGACACGCGCGGGCGCTGCCCTCCCGGGTAGGCGTAAAAGTTGTAGAGGGTCATGAAGCCGGCGACGGCGTATTGCGAAGAGGAGGAGGAGGAGGAGGGGTCGGCGGCGGCGGCGGCGGCGGCGCCCGCGGCCGTGGCCGTGGCCTCGCCGCCCGCCTGCCCCTCGCCCCGGTGCAGGACGGCCAGCACGAGCTCCCAGCGCGGGTCCATGCTGTCGATGGTGTTGGCGCCGTCGACCGTAAAGAGCAGCAGGGGCTCGAGGCGCGCGGCCAAGCGGCGCACGGCCAGGGGCGCGTCGGCCAGCCGGAAGTGGCAGAGCGACAGCTGCGGCGGCGGCTGGTTGGCGGCGGCCGCCGTCGCAGCCCCCTTCTTCTTGCCCGCCGCCGCCGCCGCCGCGGGCGCGAGCGGGTCCTTGTCGAGCGTCGCCGTCGACAGCACGCGCCCCGGGGCCAGCAAGTCGCGCAGCGACGGGGTCGCCAGCTCCGCGGCGTTGGTTTTGGTGGCGGTGTTGTTTTTGGTGGGGTCGCCGCCGCCGCCATCGCCGTCGCCGCCGCCGCCATCGCCGCCGCCGCCGCCATCGCCGCCAGCAGAAGCGAGCGCCTCCTTCACGGCCGCCACAAACGCCTCGCGGCTCGTCACGAGCCCGTTCGCCTCGCCGTACGCCCGCTCGCGCATCGCCTCGGCCAGGTCCGCGGGCCGGCGCCGGCGCGCCAGGGCCGTGCGCTGCGCCGCCGTCGCGCCCTCGGGCGGGCGCGACTCGCGCGCGTCGAGCCAGGCGACGCCGCACTGGGCGTGCACAAAGACGCGCGCGCGCGGCGAATAGTAGCCGACGAGCTCCTCGTCCTCGCCCAGGAGCTGGTGGTAGTACTCGCACTCGAACTCGCGCCCGCCGCGGGCGATCTCGGCGTCGAGGGCGGGCCCCGGGGGGCAGGTGACGAGGTGCCAGGAGAAGGCCTCGGCCGCGGGCGTGGTCGGGATGAGCGAGGTCGGGGTGGTGGTGGTGGTGGTGGAGGGTGGGCGGGGGGGAGCAGCAGCAGCAGCAGCAGCAGCATCAGCAGCAGGAGCGCCGCAAAACTTGACGCGCTTGGCCTGCGGGGGGCCGGCTTGGGCGGCGGCTGCCATGGCGTCCGAGGCGGGTGCTGCGCCTCCGCCCGAGGCGCCCTGGGGCGTCATCAGCCGGGACGTGGGTGGCGTGCGTTTGGCGGACGGGATCGGAACGAGCAGCTTGTTTTGAGTTTTGAAAGGAGAGCGGAGTGTGGTGCGCCTGTTCGCGTTCTTCTGTGCGCGCGCGCGTGGCTTTTGGTTGTCGAACTATGCACGAGGATGTGCGTGGTTGGGTCGGGCCGCGCAAACTCCGAGGTTTTTGAGAGAGAGAGAGAGTCAAAACATGCGGGGGGAGCGACAGCGCGAGCGCCGCGTTCTTGGGGCTCCGTCGCCGGCAGGGGGGGCCGGCGGCGCCGATGGCCGAGAGCAGACGGCGCGCGCGCGCTGGCCGGCCGATCGGCGCTCTCTCTGTTTCAAGGGGTCCTGCTTTGGGGCGGTGTTGTTTCACGCCCGTGCGCGCTATGAACTTGGGGTGGTCGTATGCGATTCTACGAGATGCGTTGTTGCGTGCGCGTCTCTCTCTCTCTCTCTCTCTCTCTCTTGCTCGTGCCTCTCGCTCTCAGCCGCCGCCGCCGCCGTCCCCGCTGCCCTCCTCTTTGCCGCTGCCCTCCTCCTCGCCGTCGCTCTCTTGCTCGCCGTCGCTCTCTTGCTCGCCGTCGCTCTCTTGCTCGCCGTCGCTCTCCCCCTGCCCCTCCGCCTCCTCCTTCTCGGCCAGCAGCGCCCGCTCGAGCTCGGCCACGCGCGCCTCACGCGTGCGCACGCCCTCGTCGACGCCCCGCAGCTCCTGGAAGTCGAGCGCCAAGCCCACCGCCGCCTCGTGCGCCTGCCACGGCGGCGGCAAGCGCGCGCTCGCGGCCGCGTGCGCCCCGAGGCGCGAGCCGGCGCGCGCGGCGTGAACAAGGGCGAGGTGGGCATTGTCGGGATGGACGGGCACGCCAGAGCGCAGGAGCTCGAGCAAAACGGCACGGTACCAGGGCTCATTCGTCGAGTAGGATTCGTTCGTCGAGTAGGAATGGAGCAACAGGTAATCGAGCGCGCTCCGGCCCGAGTAGGTGTTGACGAGGCGGCGCGTCTCGCGCGACGACGCGCGCAGGAGGCGCGGGATCAGCGCGCGGGTTTCCTCATCGCCGTCGTCAAAAAGGCGGCATGCGTGCATGAGGGGTGACTCTCGTTCCATGTCGAACGCGTCAGCAGATGCGCCGCGAGACAACATCTGTTGTGCATGACCGAAACTCCAAGTCACCGCGGAGCAGAGCGGCGTGCATCCCCACTCGTCGCGCGCCTCGAGGTCGGCGCCCAGCGCCAGCAACGCGTCGAGCGCCCCGTCGATGTCGTGCCCTTCGGAGTAGGAAAATTGCAGCCAGTGGATAGGCGTCCGCTCTTTCTGGTCTCGGGCGTTGACGTCGGCGCCAAACTCGCGCACGAGGACCTCGAGGGCGTCCAGGCGAGGCGGAATGCGGGGATACGACGGCGGCAGGATGGCGAGGTGGACGGCGTGGCACACGTGGAGGTCGTCTTCCCCGAAGTCGCGTTGGTGGTGCAGCGGCGCGTCGACGTCATAAAGACCACTGCGCAGTAGCGCGCGCAGGGTCTCTGTCGGGCCGTAGTAGATGGCCAGACCCAAGGGGCTGCAGTTGGGCCCGAAAGCCGCGCGGGCGTCGGCGCCGGCCTCGAGGAGAATGCAGACGAGGTCGCCGCGCCCCTGCGCGTGCGCGGCGCGGAGCGGCCACTCGTCAAAGCAGTCCGCGGGGTGGTAGTTGACGGCCGCCGCGCGCCGCGCCTCGTACGTCCCGGGCGTGTAGGCGCACCCACCCTCGGAGGCGTACATGTCGATGACGGCGCGCAGCTGCTCGGCGGAGACGCCTGCCTCGACCGCGAGCAGGACGCACGTGACGGGGGCGTCGTCGCCGACGCGCTCGTCCGACATGTCGGCGCCGCCGCCGCTGCTGCTCATTTTTGCGCGTTTTTGGGGCGGCTCCTTTGTGTGCGCGCGCCAGGTGCTGCTTCGAGCGCGGGCTAGGGAGGAGAAGAGGCAAGACTGGGTGCTGCGCGTTGGACGCGGATGCCGTGTTGCGTGAGGCCGACGCGCGAAGAGGTTCGCGCTCGCAGAAGCAGAAGAAGAGAGGAAGAGAGTGGCGCGCGACGCGCGCAGACGCGCGCCGATCCGCCTAAGAATCCGATGCCGCCGCCGCCGACGGCGGACGCGGGGGCGGCTTTCGCCCTTTGTCACACGTTGCTCGCTCAGGACGTCCCCGCCCCCCCCTTCTTCGCGCGCGCAATTGACCAATCGCGAGACCCTCCATCATCGAGACGACTTGCCTGGCATTGCCCCATCGCAAATAATCGCAGGGAGCGCGTCGCTCGACCCGGTTCTCTTCAGCCTCTCTCCTGCTCTCTCTCACGAACGCCGCTCGCGTTCGCATCGACCTCCCATTGCCTCCCGCGCCAATCATGGCGCCCGGGTCCCCGGGCGACCCGCCGCAAGCGAGTGGCGGCAGCAGCAACGATGGCGAGCTCGGCCGCCTGCGCGCGGCGACGCTGCTGCCGCGTGCAGCGGCCGCTCGTGCCGACGGCGTCGCCCGTGCGCGTTGAGTCTTTTGGTGTCTTGCTTCTCTTGCTCCGCTGCCGCCTTTTCTCTCCCGCCTCCACTCAAAACGCGCCGCCACACCCAACAAAACACAAATACAATAACACACACGCGCAGGCCCTCGTGCACCCGCTCGAGCTCGAGGCGTGGATCTCCGGCCGCGGCAGCGTCGGCGGCAGCGGCACGGACGACGCGGCGGCGGCGCCTCCTCCTGCGCTGCTGCTCACCGACCCGTCCGCTGCTTCAGCGACGCCAATTTGCTTATGATGCTACCCTTTGCTATCAGGTCGGAGGCGCGCGCGCGCGGACGGACGAATTGAGAAGGGAGAGAGAGAGTGTCGGGGGCGGTCCCCCACGCGCCGACGGGCGCCCGAGCCGGCGGCCCTAAAAGCTGAAACGATCCCCCCCGACCCCTTGCTCCGCGCGCGTACGATCACACACATCTGCCCTCCTAATCGCCTGATCTGCAACAATGGGCCCATTGCATGTCTCGGTGAAGCAAAAAAAAAGAGGCTGGAGGCGCGACGGCCGCCTTGACGGCCGCCGACGCTTATTTTTTTCTCCTCCGCGACCGCCAATCCATCCCTTTCAATCATTTACGCATCAAAAAGCGTCAAAATACCGATGATCTCTGTGGGATTCGAACCCACGCTCTTGCGAACACGGAAGCTCAATGCATTAATAACGAATTAAACCTGAACCGTGCGCCTTGGACCGCTCGGCCAAGAGATCCCCCTTGTTTGTGACAAGGACGGTGTCAGATTTGTTGGTGTGCCAATCTTGAGCTGTCCGCAATATATCAATTGCTGACTGCCTACGTGGCGACTTATTTGGAAGAGCGACAAGAGAAGATCGGGCAGACCATAGCGATGTTTGCACGTCTTGAAGTCTTGGAAAAAAAATAATTACTAGGCGGCGGCGGCGCCCCCAAACTCTTTCCCCCCCTTTCCTCTCTCTCCCTCTCCCTCTCTCACCCGCCCGCCGCCACAGGCGGCAGCACCTTTTTAAGAAAGGCCGCCACGTCGCGCAGCTCCTCCGGGCACGCCGAGTGCGCCATGCCGCGGTACGTGCGCAACTCCACGGGGCCCGTCGTGGCCTCCTTGAGCAGCTCGCTCGCCGAAACGCCAAACTTGTAGCTCACGACGGCGTCGGCGTCGCCGTGGCACAGCAGCACGGGCGTCTCTTGGTTGGCGGCGCCCACGAGGGGCGGCTCCTTGCGCAGCGGCACGTACGTGCTCATGCCGACGACGCCCGCCAGCCTGGGCGCGCCGTCGCGCAGGCACGCGAGCGCGATCGCGCCGCCCTGCGAAAACCCGACGACGGCCGTGCGCGAGGCCGCGCCGCTCTGAACGACGTCCTCCAAAACGTACCGCCGGCTCTCGAGGACGCCCGCGCGGTCCTCGCGCTGGTCGATATCCTCGAGCGATTTGATGTCGTACCAGCCCGGCATGCGCATGCCAAAGTTGAGCGAGATGGGCCGCTCGGGCGCGTGCGGGAAGATGAACTGGGCGTGCGGGAGCGCGGCGGCGAGCTCGGGCGCGGCGCCTGCCCAACCGTCGCCCGTGTCGCCGAGGCCGTGCAGGACGATCACGGTGGCGGTGTGCGGCTGCTGGCGGGCCGGGACGACGATCGGGCTGCGGTAGCGCAGCGACATGTTGTTGTTGTTGTTGTTGTTGTTGTTGTTGGCGGCGGCGGCGGCGGCGGCGGCGGCGGACGACGACGAGGACGAGGACGAGGCAGACGCCTTGGCCGACGGGCGCGACGGCGGCGGCGGCGGCGCGCTCTTGACGGCGGCGGCGGCGGAAGTGGCGGCGGCGGCGGCAGAGGAGTAGGAGCGGAGGGAGCCCGGGGAGAGGCGCACGAGCATGATCGCCGCGAGGGCGATGAACAACACGGCCGAGGAGAGCAGGCGGCGGCAGAGAGTGCTCAGGCCGGCGGGCATGCGGGTGCGGGGGTCGTCTAGGGCGTGTCTCTGCGCGTGGCGTTTGTGTGTGTGTGCGTGCGCGCGCTGCTCCAGAGAGGCGCTGCCGACTGTGGGCCGTGGCGGGTTCAGATCACTGTGTTGGTGGCGGCGGGGGCGAGTGTTTGTTTCTGAAAGACGGGCAGGCGCAAAAAGGCGCCGACAAGACGGCGCGCCGGTTCTCGAGGAGCGACCCTTTTTTTCACCCAAAAAATCACACCTTTCATGCCTCCAAGACGTCACACAAACTCCCGGGCCAGCGCCCGCATCATCGCGGCGCCCTCGGACAGCGGCGCGGCCGGCGGCTGCTGCTGCTGCTCGTCGCCGCCGCCGCCCGCCGCGGCCGTCGCCTCGCCCTCCGCCGCCCCCGCCGCCGCTCCGCCCTCCCCCATCTCCTCGTCGTCGTCCTCCTCCTCCTCCTCGCCTCCAGCCCCCCCCCGCCGCGTCCGCGCGCCGGCGCAGCGCCATCAGCGCGCGCTCGATCGTCTGCGGCGACCGCCCCGCCCCGCCGCCGCCGACCCCGCCGCCAACACCCCCGCCAACCCCGCCGCCGCCGGCGGCCGACGCCTCCTCGACCGCCGCGATGCTGCTGGCCAGCCGCGCCTCGACCTGCTCCATGCGCGCGCGCAGGCCGGGCAGGCGGTCCAGGGTGCCCTGCAGGCGCACGTGCAGCTCCGCGGCCGTGCAAGAAGGGGAGGCGGGGGAGGGGTCCTGCTGCCCCGCGCAGCCCGCCGCCGCCATCACCGCCGCAGCAGCAGCGGCAGCAGCAGCGTCGTCGTCCGCCGCGGGGTCTCCTGCCGCGGCCGCGAGCGCGGCGGCCGGGCGCGAGGCGCGCAGCCAGGCCGTGGCCGAGGCCGCGACGGCGGGGGGCACGGCGCGGCGCAGGGCCACGACGCGGCGCAGGATCGCGTCCGTCTCGGCCTGCAGCGGGAGCAGGTCGGCCGACGCGTCCGGGATGGGCGCCAGGCCTTGGGCGGGGCGGGGGCGCTGAGGCAGTGGCAGTTGCTGCTGCTGAGCGGCGCCCTCGCCCTCGCCCTCGCCGTCCTCGGGGCTCGCGGACGCGTTGCGCTTGCGCGACCGCGTCCCCGTCTCATCCTCCACGGGCACGGGCACCGCCGCCGCGGTCGTGGCGAGCATGCGGCGCACGGACGCAAACAGCGCGGCCTCGTCGAGCGCGGCGAGCGCGGCCGAGGCGGCGGCGTTGTTGTTGTTGCCGTCGTCGGCGCCGGCGGCTTGCTGGTCGCGCGCCGCGCGCAGCTCCTCCTCGATGGCCGAGCGCAGGAGCGCCTCGAGCGCGGGCGCCGTGGCGACGACGGCGCCGTCGGCGGCGCCCACGCTCAGGTAGGGCTTGGCCACCATGGCCGCTCGCGGCGGTTGCTGAGGGAGCGCGGCGTTCATGTTGTGAAGAGGGTGTCGAGCGGACACAGAGTCGCGCTGTCGGCCTCTCTGGTCGCGAGCCCGGTTTTGCTGGCGTCCTGTTGGCGTCGTTCGCGCGCGCTCGTGTGTGTTGGGTTGTCGTATTGGGCGTGGAGCAGGTCGTCAAGACTGCCGAGCTTCCAGAGGCGAAGAGCGCATGCGTCGCTTTTCGCGCCCGCTTTCAAAAAAAACAAAAGGGGGGCCAGGCGCCAAAAGCCGGGGCGGCGCTCCTCCGAGAGCTGTCGCCGTCAACAGCCAGCGGCCGCTTCGTTGCACCCCTTTTGTTTGGCTCGCCGCTCTCTGTCTATGGCTCACTCTCTCGCCCCCCGGCCCCGATTCACAAACCCATCATCACAAGCTACCGCCCCATCCCTTCCGCTACTCGATCGAGATTGAAGCGGCGGGCGCGCGGCCTTGAGAGCCAAAAACAAGCGTCTGTCTCCTCCTCCTCTCTTGTCACAAAAACAACCCCTCCCCTCTCTCGCGCACGCGCCCTTGCGCGCGCGCGGCGGCGTCCGTCGCCTTCTTTCGCGGCGCGCGCTCTCGCGTAGAAGCCTCTACTAGAGCCGGGGACCGCAAGGCCAAAGCCAGCCATCATGCGCCGCGCCAACAGCATCGGCGTCGGCGAGCGGGCGGGCAACGGCGGCGACGCCCCATTGGCGGGAGGAGGAGCAGCAACAGCGCCAGGAGGAGGAGGAGGAGGAGGAGGAGGAGGAGGAGGAGGAGCAGCAACAACGAGGTCGCCCGCCGCGACGTCAGCAGCAGCAGCAGCAGCAGCAGCATCAGCGGGCCGCCTGACGCCGCCCGCGGTGGTGCGCGGCTTTGGCAGCACGCTCAAGACGGCCGCCCCCACGCCGCCTCTGCCCTCGGCCCTCGGCAGCCGCAGCGGCGCCACCCCGCCGCCGCCTCCGAGCCGCCCGCGCCCCACGACGCCGCTCCGGGCCAACAACACCCGCATCGTCACGGCGGCGCTGGCGCGCGCGGCCGGCGCGGGGCACGGCGGCGGCGGCGGCGTGCTGGGCATGTCGCCGTCGCCCCGTCCGGCGGCGGCGCCGCCGCTCCGGCCGTCGGCCGCCGCCGCCGCCGCCGCCGCCGCATCGACAACGCCCAGCAACACCACCTCGACCCTCCTGCCGCCCTCCTCCCAGGTGCGCGTCGTCGTGCGCATGCGCCCCGTGAGCGAGCTCGAGGCCGGCGAGGCCGCCGCGCGCACGTGCATGTGGACGCGCGGCACGCGCCAGGTCGTCGTCGACCCGGCCGCCGCCGCCGCCGCGCTCGCCTCGGAGCGCGTCGCGCAGCAGCAGCAGCAGCAGCAGGGGCAGCAGGGGCATGGGCAGGAGCCGCAGCCGCCGCCCCTTTCGCTGCAGCAGCTCCAGCCGCCGGCCTCCGCCGCGTCTCCCTCCGCCGCCCTGTCGTCCGCCGCCGCCGCGCTGCTCGCCGAGCAGCAGCAGGCCGCGCAGCAGGCCGCCCAGGCCGCGGGCCCCCCGCAGGCCTTTGCGTACGACTGGGTCCTCGACCCGAGCGCCTCGCAGCGCGACGTCTTCGAGCTGGCCGGGAGGCCCGCGGTGGACGCGGTGCTTTCGGGGTACCACGCGTGCGTGTTTGCGTACGGGCAGACGGGCTCGGGGAAGACGCACACGATGGTCGGCCGGGGCGGCGCGGCGGGGGCCGGGGCGCGCGACGCGCGCGGCCTGCTGCTGCGGCTGGGCGACGACGGGGCGCTCGAGCAGGAGGAGGAGGAGGGTGATCCGGAGGAGGAGGAGGAGGAGGAGGAAGAGGGCGACAACGACAACGACGAGGATGTCGAAGACCCCGCCTGCTCGGCCGACGGCATCGCGCCGCGCGCGTTCCGCCACCTCTTCAGCCGGATGCGCCGGCAGCAGCGGCAGGAGCGGCGGCGGCAGCGGCGGCAGCAGCAGCAGCAGCAGCAGCAGGCGCGGCAACGGCAGTACGACGGCGACGGCGGCGTCGCCCCCCCGCCCACTGTTCCGAGCGCCCCGACGACCGTCTACACGTGCCGCGCCTCCATGTACGAGATCTACAACGAGGTCATTACCGACCTGCTGCACCCGACGGCCGGCACAGGGCCGGGCGGGACGGGGGGCACGGGCCTGGCCGTCCGCGAGGGCGGCGGCGGGGGCGCGGGCAGCGGCGGCAACGGCGGCAGCGGCAGCAACAACAACTCATCATCCCTCCCCCCCCCGGCCGCCTCCGCCTCCGCCTCCCCCTCCGCCGCCGCCGCCGCCTACGTCGACGGCCTGTCCGAGGTGCCCGTGCGCAGCGCCGCCGACGCCCTCCGCCTCATGCGCCGCGGCATGGACAACCGCCGCGTGGGCGAGACGCGCCTCAACCGCGAGTCGTCGCGCTCGCACAGCGTCTTTGCGCTGACCGTGGAGCGGCGGCGGGTCGTCGTCGTCGCGGCCTCGGCGGGGGCGGCCGGAGTCGGCGGCGGCGGCACGACGACGACAACACCAACCACCACCACCACCGCCACCACGACGTCGGTGGCGGCGGTGGTGCACGCGCGGCTCAACCTGGTCGACCTGGCGGGCAGCGAGCGCGCCAAGGGCGGCGTGGGCGGCGGGACGGGGGCGGCGGGCGGGCACCTGCGCGAGGCGTGCCACATCAACCGGTCGCTGACGACGCTGGGGCGGGTGATCGCGGCGCTGGAGCGGGCGCAGCAGCAGCAGCAGGGGCGGCAGCGGCAGCAGCAGCAGGCGCAGCAGCAGCAGGCGCAGCAGCAGCAGGAGCAGCAACAGGAGGAGGACGGCAACGACGGCGGCGGCAGCGACGACAACGACGACGACGACGACGACGACGACGACGACGACAACGACGGCAGCGGCTCCCTGCCCGCCAGCGACGACGCCGCGTCCTCTCTCGGCGGCGGCCCGCGCCCCTCGACCCCCGCCTCGTCGACGCGGCGCCTCGGCACCGCCACCGCCTCTGGCCAACAAACCCCGTCGCTGCTGCGCCGCGGCGCCTCGTCGTCGTCTGCCTCGCTCGCCGGCGGCGGCCGCGCGGCCGCCCCCCCGCCGCCGCCGCCGCCGCCGCGCCACCACCACATCCCCTACCGCGACTCCAAGCTCACATTCTTGCTCCAGGAGTCCTTGGGGGGAAACGCCAAGACGTTCGTCGTCGCCGCCGTCTCCCCCAGCGCCGCCTGCTGCGCCGAGTCGCTGTCGACCCTGCGGTTCGCGGGCCGCGCCAAGCGCGTGCGCAACCGCGCGACGATCAACCTCGACGTGACAATGATGGGCGGCGGCGGCGGCGGCGCCGGCGGCGGCGGCTCCTTTACGGGGGCGGGCGAGGCGGCTTTCGCTGCCGCCGAGGCGACGGCGACCGCGACGGCCGAGGTGCTGCGGGCCGAGGTGGAGAGGCTGGCGGCCGAGCTGGAGCGGGTGCGGAGCGGGGGCTCGGCGGCGGGGGGCGACGGCGACTTTTCCTCCTCCGGCGGCGGCGAAGGGAGCGCCGCGGCGATGCGGTCGCGGCTGGCGCGCGCGGCGGCCACCGGCCAGGAGCTGCGGCTGCGGCTCGAGGCGGCCGAGGAGGACCTGGCGGGCCTGAGGCGCGAGCGCGCGCGCGCCGAGGCGCGCATGGTGCGCGTGCAGGGCGGGCAGGCGCGGCTGCTGGCGGCGCTCGTCGCGGCGGCGCGCTCGGCGCTGCGCCGGTGCCGTTGCGGCGGCGGCGCTGCTGCCGCTGCTCCCGACAGCCCTCCGCCGCCTGAGATCCTGACGCCCGAGCTGGCGGCCGAGGTCGAGGCGCTCATCCCGACGGACGAGGAGGTGCTGGCGGCCACGGCGGTCGACGGAACCGGAGCAGCATCGGCAGCGGGCGCCCTCGGCAGCAGCAGCAGCGGTGGCGGCGGCGGCGGCGGCGGCGGCGGCGCGGGACGCCCGGCATCGGCCACCGACCCGGCCTCGGCCCTCGCCGAGCGCGCCCTCAAGGCCCTGCGACTCGTCACCGACGCCGCCGCGGCCGCCGCGGCCGGCGGCGGCCTCGTCTCGCGCGAGGCCGAGGCCGCGCGGCGCGAGCTCGAGCGCCGCGCCGCGGGGCTGGAGGCCGAGGCGGCGGCGCTGAGGCGCCAGGTGGACGAGGAGGCCGTGGCGTACGCCGGAGCGCGCGCGGGGCTGCGCGAGGCCGAGTCGGAGCTGGAGCGGGCGGCCGGGCGCGAGCGCGAGCTGGCGCGCGCGCTGGAGGAGGCGGCGGCAGAGGGGGCGGCGGCCAGGGCGGCGGCGGCCGAGGCCGAGGCGGCGGCCAGGGCGGCGGCGGCCGAGGCCGAGGCGGCGGCCGCCGCCCGCGCCGAGGCTGCCGAGGCGGCGGCCGCGGCAGCCGCAGCGGAAAAAACCCTCGCAGCAGCAGCAGCCGCCGAGGCGGCGGCCGCCCAAGCCGCCGCCCAAGCTTTGGCCGCCTCCGCCCAGCAGCAGCAGCAGCAGCAGCAGCTGCACGAGCGGCAACTGCGCGAGGCCGCCGAGCGCGTCGCGGCGCTCGAGCGGGCGGCCGAGCAAGGGGTGGCGCAGGCGCAGGAGCGGGCGCGGGGCGCGGCCGAGCTCGCGGCGCGCGAGGCGGGCGAGCGGGCGGCGCGCGCCGAGGCCGACGCGCAGGAGCGGGCGGCGCGCGCCGAGGCCGAGGCGGCCGAGGCGGTGCGCGAGGCTCGCGAGCGGGCGGCACGGGCGGTGGCGGCGGCGGAGCTCGAAGCAGCCGCCGCCAAAAAGCGGGCGGGCGAGGCCGCGGCGTCGGCCGCGAGCGAGGCGGCGGCGGCCCGGGCGCAGGCGGCCGAGGCGGCGGCAGCGGCCGAGCGCCAAGCCGCCGCCGCCCGCGAGCAGGCGGGCGAGGCGATCGCCGAGGCCCAGGCGCAAGCCGCCTCTTCCGCGGCCGCCGCCGAGCGCGAGGCCGCCTCGGCCGTCGCGGCCGCCGAGCAGCGCGCCGCGGCCGCCGAGAAGGAGGCCGCGTGCCGCCTCGCCGCTCTCGCGTCGTCCGCCGACGGCCGCGTCGCCGCCGCCGAAGCTCTGGCGGCGGAGCA
>Ga0315905_10005368_pt1 | contig 13064 bp, 10 predicted proteins | sample LakEriMetagenome_5_FD_203522 | JGI IMG/M metagenome (GOLD analysis project Ga0315905, IMG submission 203522) | Freshwater fungal communities from buoy surface, Lake Erie, Ohio, United States - Buoy 4 MA121 | ecosystem: Environmental > Aquatic > Freshwater > Lake | place: USA: Lake Erie, Ohio... | reverse complement strand
CCCGCCGAGCCGCCGCCGACGACGAGCACCGACCGGATCCGACGATCACCCTGATTCACGTTCCGTCTCCCACGCAAACTCTGCCCGGTTGCCACTTGTCCAAATCGTACTTCGTCACCCCCGCGCAGGCGGGGCTCCAAGGTGCCGGGCTGCTCCCGGTCCATTGCCTGGCGCTGGATCCCCGCCTTCGCGGGCATGACGAAGGTTGGGAACCCTCTGCGCCGTCATGGGTACAGGCTTACGCAAAAAGGGGCGAGTGCGGAACCATCGGCCGCACCCACCCCCTTTGCAGTGACATCACCCTTTCGGGCAGGCTTCAGCTATCAGAAGCTGAAGCGAACCGAGGCGTTGACGTTGCGGCCGAGCACCGGCGCCATGCCGCCGACGAAAGTGCCATTGCCCGGCTGGAAGTCCGTTCCGGCCGGCCCGAGCGGGGTCAGCTTGTCGAACAGGTTGTAGACATTGAGGCCGAGTTCGAGGTTCTTGACCGGGCGAACCTTGATGTTCGCGCCGACCACGCTGGCCCCCGGCCATTCGTTGCCCGCACCATCAAGCGTGCTGGTGACGCCGGTGATATTGGCGCCCAGAGACAGATAGTCGGTCGCATCGTAATTGGCGGCGAAAGTGTACGAGAGGTCGGGAATGTTGTTCGACCGCGAGAACACCGAGTTCGGCGCCGAGGGCTGCTTCTTCGACTTGTTGTAGGTCATGTTCGCCAGCAGGCTGAAACCGTCAAGGCTCAGAGTGCCGTAGAACTCAGCGCCTGTCGTCTTGTACTTGTCGGCGATGATGCAGGTGAACTGGTTCGGATCGCCGGTCACGATCGGGCAGATCGTCTGGCTGAGTTCGAACGTCGTGATGTTGAAGTGGCTGTGATACGCGGTCAGTTCGACCGTGTAGCGCGCCGCACCGATGTCACCACGGTTCTTGAGGCCGATTTCGTACTGATAGACATTGTTCGAGACTGCGGTGTTGCCCTTGTCGTTGAGCGCGCCGTCGGCGTTGAAGTAGCCGCTGAAGGTCAGGCGATCGGCATTGGCACGCACGCCCTTCGAGGCGCGGACGAACAGGTTGAGGTTGTCCGCCGGCTTGAAGCTGGCACCCACCGACCACGAGGTGGTCGCCTTGGTGAAGTTGATGACCTCGCGCGCCCCGTTGGGGAGGAAGTAGGGCAGCGACACGCTCTGAGACTCGCCGGTGACGGGGTTGACCGCCGACTGCGTGATCGTCTGCGTGACCGGGTTGCCAACGAGCGGGTTGGCATTGATGCCCGAGCCGGTGCCCTTGTTGATATCGTGGCGGACCGAGGCGTCGAGTTCGAACCGGCCGACATCGAAGATGAAGTCAGCGTAAGGCGCGTTGTCGGTAAAGCTGTAGTCGTAGGTGCGGGCACAGCAGCCGCCCCAGTTGTTGTTGTAGCCGGTGAAGCCGTTGGCGCTGAGCAGGTTGCCGGCCGAATCGAGCAGATCGATCGGCGTGGCCGCCGGAGTGAGCGAGCCGTTGAACTGGTTCGGATGCCAATCCATTGCGATCTTCTGGTTCATGTAGAACCAGCCGGCGGTGAGGTTCGCCTTGATCGCGCCGATATCACCCTGCCAGTTGAGCTTGGCATCGTTGACGAAGCTGCCGACATCGCGGATCCGCGTGTAGACCGAGACGTTGTTGTTGTAGAACGCTTCCTTCACGTCCTTGCCGCGATCCGGACCCGCCGAATAGACCGCACGGGCGACAACGCCGCCGTTCTTGGTCGAACCGATCAGACCCGAGAGCGGAGCAACGCTGAGGAAGTTCGACGAGAAGCCGCCGCTCATGTTGGTATAGCGGGCGTTGTTGTCGACGGTGATGCCGTTGTCGAACTTGTAGTGCAGCTGCGCCTGAAGCGACTGGGCATTGGTGGTGATGCCGTTGAGCGGCGTGCTGGCCAGACCCTGGCTGTTGAAATCGACGTAGTTGACGACCGGGTTGAACGCGGAGAAGTTGGACGCGCGGCGCGGATCGAAGCCCGGGCAGGCCTGGATGTCGGAGACCTTGCCGCCGCTGAGGTTGCCGCAGGCGATACCGCCCTGGGTGTTGGGCTCCTGCGTGTCCTGCGCCTTGAAATAGACGCGGAAGAAGCCGCGATTGTCATCGAATTCGCGCGTGATGTTGCCCTTGATCAGGTACGACTTGCTGAGCTGGTAGCCCGAGTTCCACGGACCATCACCGGCGCCATAGTAACCACCGATGTTGAAGTGGGTCTTGTCGTCGATCGCACCCGAGAAGCGGAAGCTGGCGCGGGTGTAATCGTAGGTGACATTGCGCTCGAGCTGGATGTAGCCACCTTCGCTGCGGTCGGTCTTGCTGATGTAGTTGATCACCGCGCCGGGGGCCTGGCTGGCCAGCGTGGCAGCGGTGCCGCCGCGGATCGCATCGACGCGGGCATCCATCGGGCTCGACTTGGTCCAGTAGTCGTTGTTGCCGAACTGGATATCGCCGAAGAGCACGGTGGGCAGGCCGTCTTCCTGCAACTGGACGAAGGTGGCGCCGCCAGTGGCAACGGGGAGACCGCGCACGGCGAAGTTGCCGTTACCGCCCGGGCCCGAAACGTTGGGCTGGAGACCCGGCAGCAGGCGCAGCAGATCGCCTTCCGACATCGGGCGGAAGTTCTGGATGATCGTGCTGTCGACCGAGGAGATCGAGACCGAGCTGTCGAGCTTGCTCTTGGTACCGGTCGAGGCGGTGACGACGATTTCGCTGAGCGTGTCGGCAGGGGCATCGGTCGCGGCGGCGTCCGCAGGCGCGGCTGCCTGAGCGAACGCGGGCGCCGAAACGGCGGCCATGGCCAGCGCGACGACAGATGCACACGATTGAATTGCGGTGAGCTTCACAGGTTTCCCTCCCGATTGCGAGCACTTTTGTGCGTACGACAGCAGCGAGTCGAAAGTTCGAAACGCCTGCTTGGGGGTTCTCTGGCAAAAGGCCGGGCCGAGTGCAAGCAGGAATTCAAGCGATTGAATCACTCTCAGAGCAAGATCGTTGCAAGTGTGGCTTCTCTGCACCGCCTGCCAGGCGGTCGCCCATGAGCGGACTGAGCCGGGCACGGAGGATGCTCCAACCCCATCGCCCCTCTTGACGTTTACGTAAAGTGGCAGGATGGAGGGGGCAAGAGAGCGCCATCGCCCGCCGGTGGCCGAGTCTCGCCGCGTCAGGGCCGAAGAAAAGGCCACGAACTCAACAGGGAGAGCCCCATGCATCTTGATTTCAGCCCCGAGGATTTGGCCTTCCAGCAGGAAGTGCGCGCCTTCATCGCCGAGAGTTATCCGGCCGAACTGCGCGGCAAGCAGGACGAGGGCGACGAGCTTTCGAAGGAAGACTTCCTCTCCTGGCACAAGGTGCTGGCGAAGAAGGGCTGGGTCGCTCCGGCATGGCCAGTGGAATACGGCGGCACCGGCTGGACTGCGACGCAGCGCTACATCTGGTCCGAAGAAACCGCGCGCGCCGACTGCATCCGCCTGATGCCCTTTGGCCTCTCGATGGTCGGCCCGGTGATCTACACCTTCGGCACGCCCGAGCAGAAGGCCAAGTTCCTCCCCCGCATCCTTTCGGGCGAGGACTGGTGGTGCCAGGGCTACTCGGAGCCGGGTTCAGGTTCGGACCTTGCCTCGCTGCGCACAAAGGCGGTGCGGGATGGCGATCATTATGTCGTCAACGGCCAGAAGACCTGGACGACCATGGCGCAGCACGCCGACTGGGGCTTCTTCCTCGTCCGCACCGATCCCGATGCCAAGCAGCAGGAAGGCATCTCGTTCCTGCTGATCGACATGAAGACGCCAGGGATCGAAGTGCGCCCCATCATCACGCTGGGCGGCGAGCACGAGGTCAACGAAGTCTGGCTCGAAGACGTGCGGGTTCCGGTCGAGAACCGTGTCTATGAAGAAAACAAGGGCTGGACGTGCGCCAAGTTCCTGCTGGCGCACGAGCGCACCGGGATCGCCGGCGTAGCGGCTTCGAAGCGCGGTATCGAGAAGGTCAAGACCATCGCCCGCGCCGAGATGGACGGCGACAAGCCACTGATTGCAAATGCCTTCTTCAAGCGCAAGATCGCCGAGCTGGAAATGGACCTCACCGCGCTTGAATTCACCGAGCTGCGCAGCCTCGCGGGCGAAAGTGCGGGCAAGGGTCCGGGGCCGGAATCGAGCCTGCTCAAGATCAAGGGTTCGGAAATCCAGCAGCGCCTGACAGAGCTGACGCTGGAGGCGGTGGGCCACTACGGCGCGCCCTACTTCCGCGGCTTCGGGGAAGGCGACAACGAGCATCCGATCGGGCCGGACTACGCGCATCGCGCCGCGCCGAGCTATTTCAACACCCGCAAGACGACGATCTACGGCGGCTCGAACGAGATCCAGCGCAACATCATCGCGAAGATGGTGCTGGGGCTCTGAATGGAAATGAGGCCGCCGCGCATGATGCAGCGGCGGCCCTGAAGCGGGATTTGAAGACAATGGATTTCAGCTATACCGAAACGCAGGACATGCTGCGTGATACGCTCGCGCGCTTTCTGGCCGACACCTATGATTTCGAGACGCGCAAAAAGATGCTGCTGCGCCCCGAGGGCCGCGATCCGGGCGTGTGGCAGGCGTTGGCCACCGAACTCGGCATTCTGGGTGCGCCCTTCGGCGAAGAGCACGGCGGCCTTGGCGGCGGCGCGCTCGAAAACATGATCATGATGGAGGAACTGGGCAAGGTCATCGCGGTCGAGCCTTACCTGCAGACAGTGGTGATCGGCGGCGGCGCGATGAAGCGCGCGCCTGCGGCGATGGCCGATGCGGTGATCCCCGAGATCATCGCGGGCAACGCCGTGCTGGCGTTTGCCTATGCCGAGCCGCAGGGTCGCTATGACCTTGCCAACATCCGCACCACCGCGAAGGCGGACGGCGCGGGCTTCGTGCTCTCGGGCCACAAGGCGGTGGTCTATGCCGCGCCGTGGGCGACGCACCTCCTCGTGACCGCACGCACCGGCGGGTCCACGCGCGAACGTGAGGGCGTGGAACTGTTCCTGATCGATGCCACCCTGCCCGGCATCGTGCGCCGCGATTACCCGACCGTCGACGGCTTCCAGGCGAGCGAGATCTACTTCGAGAACGTCGCGATCCCGGGCGATGCGCATATCCCCGGCGGAATCGACCTGATCGAACTCCTGGCCGACGAAGCCACCATGGCGATCTGCGGCGAGGCCTGCGGAGTGAGCCGCAAGCTGCACGACGGCACGCTCGACTACATCAAGCAGCGCAAGCAGTTCGGCCAGCCGATCGGCAAGTTCCAGGTCCTGCAGCACCGCATGGCGGACATCTTCATCGAGGTCGAGCAGATCGCCTCGATGGCGCTGATGGGCACGCTGAAGCTCGATCTGCCGGCAGCCGAACGCAAGGCCGCCGTGAGCATGGCCAAGGCGAAGGTTTCGCGGTCGATCAATTTCGTGGGGCAGAACGCGATCCAGACGCATGGCGGCATCGGGATCACCGTGGAGCTCGCCATCGGGCATTACTTCAAGCGCGCCACGATGATCGAGAGCCAGTTCGGTTCGGCAGACTTCCACCTCGGCCGCTTCGAGGACCTGACGCTGGCGGCTTGAACCATATGCTCAGGCAAGGCCCCCTCCCCGCTCGGGGAGGGGTTGGGGAGGGGTGACCGAGGTATCCTGCAGCGCCCCCAGCACCCCACCCAGCCTCCCCCGCGCGGGGGAGGGCAGGTAGCGCTGGTTGCGAGGGTGCGCTCAGACCATCCCCGCCAGCCGTTCACGAATGATGCTGTTGGCCTGCGCCATGATGCGGTCGATCAGTTCCTGGCAGGTCGGGATATCGTGGATCAGTCCGGCGACCATGCCGCAGCTCCACGCGCCGGCTTCCATCTCGCCGTCCATCATGATGCGCGGATAGACGCCCGCGACTTCCTCGATGATGTCCTCGAACTTGATGTCGGCCCCCAGGCGGCGTTCCTTTTCAAGCAGGCGTTCGACGGCGGCGTTGGTGAGCACACGCTCGGTGTTGCGGAGCGGGCGCATGACGAGGCGGGTATCGAGCTCGGAGGCCGCGAGCAGCGCCTGCTTCACTTTTTCATGCACCGGCGCTTCCCTGGTGGCGATGAAGCGCGTGCCCATGTTGATACCTTCCGCGCCGAGCGCCAGCGCGGCGACGAGGCTGCGGCCATCGGCCATGCCGCCCGAGGCGACGAAGGGAATGGTAAGCTCCTCGGCCGCGCGGGGCAGCAGGATGAAGTTCGGGATATCATCCTCGCCCGGATGGCCGCCGCATTCGAAGCCATCGACCGAGATCGCATCGCAGCCGACGTTCTGCGCCTTCACGCTGTGGCGCACCGAAGTGCACTTGTGGATCACCTTGATCCCGGCATCCTTGAAATAAGGGAGGAACGGCGCAGGATTGTTGCCTGCAGTCTCCACGATCTTCACCCCGCCTTCGATGATCGCGCGGATGTAGCCGGGATAATCGGGCGCGTTGACGGTGGGCAGGAACGTGAGGTTCACGCCGAAGGGTTTGTCGGTCATGTCCCTGCAGCGCGCGATTTCGTTGGCGAGATCGCCGGCGGACTTCTGCGTGAGACCGGTGATGATGCCAAGCCCACCCGCGTTCGACACGGCGGCGGCCATTTCGGCAAAGCCGACATAGTGCATGCCGCCCTGGATGATCGGATGTTCGATGCCGAAGAGTTCGGTGATGCGGGTCTTCATGTGTACTCTCTCCCTTGTTGCCGGGAGATTGGACAGCGCAGCCACTGCGCGCAAGGGGCGGGTTTGCGTTCCTGCTATTTCTGGCAGGAGCCGCAAAAGAAGGTGGAGCGCCCGCCCTGCACCAGCCGCTGGACCGGCTTGCCGCACCCGCACGCCTCGCCCTCGCGGCCATAGACGCGCCAGTCCTTGGCGAAATAGCCCAGCTCCCCATCGGGGCGCACATAATCGCGCAAGGTGGAGCCGCCCGCGCGAATCGCCTCTTCGAGCACGGCGCGGATTTCAGGCACGAGGCGGGCAAGCGCCGCGCGGCTGACCTTGCCCGCCTCGCGCTCGGGGTGGATCTTGGCGCGGTGGAGCGCCTCGCACACGTAGATATTGCCGAGGCCTGCAACGATCTGCTGATCGAGGAGGAGCAGCTTCACCGCAGCAAAGCGATTCTCGAAAGCCGTGGCGAGATGCGCGGGCGTAAGGCCAGGGCCGAGCGGCTCCGGCCCCATCGCGGCAAACTGCGGCCATTTCTCCAGCGCGTCGGTATCGACGAGATCGACCGAGCCGAAACGGCGCGCGTCATTAAGCGCCAAGGTGCGCCCTGCCCCCGTTTCGAGCACCAGATGATCGTGCTTGCCGATCTCGTCGGGATCGATTCGCCAGCGCCCGCTCATCCCGAGGTGGAAGACCATGGTCTGCCCCCGGTCCACATGGATCAGCCCGTACTTGGCACGGCGCGAGAGGCCGGTGATCCGCGCGCCGGTCAGCACCTGCACGAGGTCTGGCGGGAACGGGCGGCGCAAGTCCGCGCGGCGGGTCTCGATACGCGCGATGACCTCGCCATCAAGGACATGGGCAAGGCCGCGGACGGTGGTTTCGACTTCGGGCAATTCGGGCATGGCCTTATGCCCCTAACAGGCTTTGCGGTTGCGGCAATTCCCACGTAAAGGCCCGGGGTATGACTGAAGCAACTGCTGCCGAGCCCGAAACCGTCTCCTTCGGCTACGAGGAGGTGACGCCGGAGGAAAAGACCGAGCGCGTAGGCGCGGTGTTTTCCTCCGTCGCGAAAAACTACGACCGGATGAACGACGCCATGTCGGCGGGGATGCATCGACTGTGGAAGGACCGCTTCGTCCGCCGGGTGAAGCCACGCGAGGGCGAGACGATTCTCGATATGGCTGGCGGGACGGGCGACATCGCCTTCCGCATGGCGCGGCACGGCGCTTCGATCACCGTCTCGGACATCAACCAGGACATGCTCGATGTCGGCATCGAGCGCGCCGAGAAGCAGGGACTTTCAGGCCTCGCTTGGTCGCGCCAGAATGCCGAGGAGCTGAGCTTCGGTGACAAGACTTTCAACGCCTATACGATCGCGTTCGGCATCCGCAACGTGACGCGGATCGACAAGGCGCTGGCCGAGGCGCACCGCGTGCTGAAGCCGGGGGGGCGGTTCTTCGTCCTCGAATTCTCGACAACCGAATGGCCGGGTTTTGCGCAGGCCTATGACTTCTATTCGCACAAGATCGTGCCGCAGTTGGGCCAAATGATCGCAGGCGATGCCGACTCCTACCGCTATCTGATCGAATCGATCCGCCGCTTCCCCAAGATGCGCGAGTTCGAAGGCATGATCCGGGCGGCCGGCTTCCGCCATACCAAGGTCGAACCGATCCTGGGCGGCGCAGTGGCGATCCATTCGGGCTGGAAGATCTAAGGCCAGCGCTTTGACCCGCCACATCACGCATATTCGCCGCCTGCTTGGCTGGGGCATCACGCTTGCCCGGCATGGCGCGCTGATCGGGATAGAGAACGATCGCAACACGCCGGCGCCGCTGCGGCGGCTCGCGAAGCTTGCGCGGTGGGTTGCCCTGACCAGCAAGCGCCGCGAGCCGGACTATGCCGGGGCGTTTCGCACCATCGGCCCGGCGGCAATCAAGCTGGGGCAGACATTGGCGACGCGGCCTGACCTCGTCGGGCCGGGGCCTGCGACGAACCTCCTCAAGCTGCAGGACAAGCTGCCACCGGTCGCCTTCTCCGCCATCCGCCGCGAGATCGAGGAGACATTCGAGCGGCCACTCGAAGCGCTCTTCGCTGAATTCGAGGAAGAGCCGGTCGGCGCGGCTTCAGTGGCGCAAGTCCACCGCGCGGTGACCACCGATGGCCGCAAGGTGGCGGTGAAAGTGCTGCGCCCGGGCGTGCGCGAGAAGTTTGCCGCCGATATCGCGACCTATGAATGGGCGGCGGCGCATCTCGAGGCGCTTGGCGGCGAGGCCTCGCGGCTGCGTCCGCGCATGGTGATCGCCAACTTCAAGCGCTGGACCCTGCGCGAACTCGACTTGCGCCGCGAGGCGGCCTCGGCCTCCGAGCTGGCCGAGCAGATGCATGCCTTCCCCGGCTACCGCGTGCCTGCCATCGACTGGGACCGCACCAATGGCCGGGTGATGACGCTCGACTGGATCGACGGCATCAAGATCAGCGACAACGACGCTATCGATGCCGCCGGACACGACCGCAAGGCCCTCGCCAGCCGACTGGTGATCGCATTCCTGCGGCAGGCGATCAGCGGCGGATTCTTCCATGCTGACATGCACCAGGGCAATCTGTTCATCGAAGCCAATGGCACGATCACCGCGATCGACTTCGGCATCATGGGCCGGATCGACCGGCGCGCGCGGCAATGGCTGGCGGAAATCCTCTATGGCCTGACGACGGGCAACTACACCCGCGTCGCCGAAATCCATTTCGAGGCGCAATACGTGCCGAGTTACCATTCGGTCGCCGAGTTCGCGACGGCCTTGCGCGCGGTGGGCGAGCCGATGCGCGGCAAGCCGGTAAGCGAGCTTTCGGTCGGCCAGATGCTCGACGGGCTCTTCGCGATCACCCGCGATTTCGACATGCAGACCCAGCCGCACCTGCTGCTGCTGCAAAAGACGATGGTCATGGTCGAAGGGATCGCCACCCAACTCGATCCCTCGATCAACATGTGGGACGTGGCCGCCCCCTTCGTGCGCGACTGGATTCGCGACGAGCTGGGCCCCGAAGCCGCGATTGCCGACCGCATCCGCGAGAACGTGAAGACCTTGCTCGGCCTGCCCGATCTGGTCCGGCGGGTGGAGGAGCGCTTCCCGCCCAAGGGCGGCGCGCCGGAAGACCCGCCGCTGTCGCCGATTGCGCTGATCAGCGATGGCGGTGGGCTCAAGTGGCTGGGCTATACCGCTGCGGCAGCCATCGGCGCGGCAGCGAGCGCCGGGGTGATCCTGCTCGGTTCCTGGTCGTGACGGAGGGCTGACGATGGGCAAGAGCCCTCCCCTGCCCGGCCTGCGCCTCGGCAAGCGGCACTTCAACGCGCTTGATCTTTCCCGCTTGCTCGCTGCCTGCGCGGTGCTGTTCTGGCATTACCAGCACTTCTTCGTGCCGCCGGTGGATTACCACTTCCATGTGAACCGGGCGAAGGTCTCGCCGCTCTATCAAGAGCTGTGGTGGCTGTTCGATTATGGACACGTCGCGGTGCAGTATTTCTGGGCGGTATCGGGGTTCGTCTTCGCGCATGTCTATCTGGCGGACGAAGGCGCGCGAGGGCGTTTCTGGCTCGCGCGCGTGGCGCGCCTCTGGCCGCTGCATCTGCTGACGCTTTGCCTCGTGGCGGTGATGCAGGCGGCCTACAGCGATGCCCATGGCACCGAGTTCATCTATCACCATCAGGACGTGAAGCACTTCGCGCTGAGCCTCGTGCTTGCGCATTACTGGGGCTGGCAGGCAGACCAATCGTTCAACGGGCCATCGTGGTCGCTTTCGACCGAGATTCTGGCCTATGCCGCATTCTGGCTGCTGTTGCCGGGGCTGCGCCGGTTGCCCACCCTGCTGGCGCTGATGGCGGCGGTGCTGGCGTTCGCACTGTTTTTCCTCAAGACACCCGATGGCCCGGTCCTGACCTGCATCGGCTATTTCTTCGGCGGTGCGGCGGTCTATGGCGCCGCGCTGAAGAGCGGGCTGCGTGCAGGCGTGCTCGCGGCACTCGCGGTGCTGCTCACCGGGGCGGCGCTGTGGCTGGGCCTCAAGTGGCACTGGAGCGATGCGGCGACCCTGGCCGGCACGTTCGCGGCGCTGTGCGCCGTGCTGGCGATCGACACCACCGACCGCAGCGACCGGCTGGCGGCCGCGCGCCACCTTGGCGATGCATCGTACGGGGTCTATCTCTGGCACTTCCCGATCCAGCTCTTGCTGGTGCTGCTGATCGATTGGGCGCTGGGATCGCGCGGCATTGCGCAGCAGCCAGCGTTCCTCGCCTTCTTCGTGGGCGCGAGCATCCTGGCCGGCTTCGCCTCGCACCGCTGGTTCGAGCGGCCGGCGCAGCGGCTGGTCCTGAAGCTTGCGGGGAACCGACGCGCGGCGGGCGCGATGGCCACCTAGCCCGCGATCTCGGCAATCTTGTGGTGCGGCAGAAGGCGCCACGCGGCCAGTGCCAGCACGACGTGGCCAGCCTCAGCCGCAATCGGGAAAGCCCAGCCGGGATAAGGACCGACGAGCGCGAGATTGAGCGCGCGGCCGAACAGCGTCGTGCCAAAGAGCATCGCAGGGACGAGCAGCAAGTCCGCATTGCGCCGCCATGCACCCCACATCATGCAGACCGCGCCGACGCCGAAGAACGAGGCCATGTCCCCGCGAATGGTCGAGAGGCCGCCGGGGCTGATGGGGGCGAGGCCGAAGATCGGGCCTGCGGCAGTCGATTGCGGGGTGAGCAGGAAGGAACCCGCCATCGAGAGATCGAACATCCCGACGAGGAAGATGAGGGCTGTCAGGATCAGGCGCATCGGCAGGCTTTCCTTATGTTTGTTCCAGCGTGGGCCAGCCGGCGCGCCGACGCAAGGGCAACGCAGCAAAAGGATTGCGCGGCGCTGCCCGGCATTGCACAAGCACGGCCATGCAGGGCAAGCGGATCCTTCTCATCGTCGGCGGCGGCATCGCGGCCTACAAGGCCAGCGAACTTGTGCGCCTGATCCGGCGTGAGGGCGGTGAAGTGACCTGCGTGCTGACCGAAGGCGGCAGCCATTTCGTCACGCCGATGACGCTGGCGGCCTTGAGCGAGAACGCCGTTCACACGACGCTGTGGGACCTCGATGCCGAGGCGAAAATGGGCCACATCCAGCTTTCGCGGGCTGCCGATCTCGTGGTGGTCTGCCCGGCGACGGCGGACCTGCTGGCGCGCATGGCGTGCGGGATCGCCAATGATCTGGCGACAACCCTGCTGCTGGCGACCGACAAGCCGGTGCTCGCGGTGCCGGCGATGAACGTGCGCATGTGGGAGCATCCCGCAACGCGGCGCAACGTGGCGACGCTGCGCGGCGACGGCGTGGAGGTGATGGAGCCCGATGAAGGCGGGATGGCCTGTGGCGAGTTCGGCCCCGGACGCCTGCCCGAGCCACCCGCAATCCTTGCCGCGATTGCCGCGAAGCTGGGCAGTGCGCGCTCAGGGCCGCTGGCGGGCAGGCATGTGCTGGTGACAGCGGGGCCGACACACGAGCCGATCGATCCGGTGCGCTATATCGCCAACCGGTCGAGCGGGAAGCAGGGTTTTGCGATCGCCGCCGCCGCCGCAAGAATGGGCGCGCAGGTAACGCTGGTAGCGGGGCCGGTGACCTTGCCGACACCGCCGGGGGTGACACGGGTCGATGTCGAGACCGCACGCGAAATGGCGGCGGCTGTAGCGGCAGCGCTGCCGGTCGATGCGGCGGTGATGGTCGCAGCGGTCGCGGACTGGCGGGTTGCTGCGGAGGCCGGGCAGAAACTCAAGAAGGATGGCTCCGGGGTGATTCCGCCGCTGAGCCTGACCGAGAATCCCGACATTCTGGCACGTCTCGGTGCTGGGCCCGACCGGCCGCGCCTGTTGGTGGGCTTTGCGGCCGAGACGGAGAATGTAGTGGCGCATGCGCAGGCCAAGCTCGCGAGGAAAGGCGCGGACTGGATCGTGGCGAACGACGTTTCGGGAGACGTGATGGGTGGGCACTTCAACGCGGTGCACATCGTGCGCGCGGACGGGGTGGAGAGCCTACCCGAAATGCCCAAAGACGCCGTCGCCGCCGCGCTGGTTGAAAGGATTGCCGATGCACTTGCCTGATCCCGTACCCGTGATGGTGAGGCGCCTGCCGGGCAACGACGACCTGCCGCTGCCGGCTTACGCGACTGCCGGTGCAGCGGGCATGGATGTGGTTTCGGCGGAGGATGTCGATCTCGCACCCGGTGCGCGCCATGCGGTAGCGACGGGGCTCGCCATGGCGATCCCCGAGGGCTTCGAGATCCAGGTCCGCCCGCGTTCGGGACTCGCGCTCAAGCACGGGGTGACGGTGCCCAACACGCC
>Ga0315905_10005366_pt1 | contig 13067 bp, 10 predicted proteins | sample LakEriMetagenome_5_FD_203522 | JGI IMG/M metagenome (GOLD analysis project Ga0315905, IMG submission 203522) | Freshwater fungal communities from buoy surface, Lake Erie, Ohio, United States - Buoy 4 MA121 | ecosystem: Environmental > Aquatic > Freshwater > Lake | place: USA: Lake Erie, Ohio... | reverse complement strand
ACGCCGTTCATCAAGATACCCTGTTAAAATTGGGTACATCTTAACCTTACTTAAATCAACTGTATCATAAATAATTGGCCATACTTCGGATGGCTGTGGTGATAATATAACATCTATGTGATGCTCGCGTATGAATTCATTAACGATACTACCATTAATAAATTCATCTTGAGGCATGACAACTTTTATCGCCTTCATTTGCTTCACAGCATGTACTCTACTAAAAGTTTTTAGTAATTCACATTTACTCCATCGTTGATTGAAGAACAAAGTATGAAAAACTATTACATCAAACTCAATAGCTTTGACAAAGTTAGGAAGGTGAAATAATCTAGCATTATAGTAATATACTTGATGATCAGAGTACTTTTCAAATGAATATAGGCTATCAATCCAATTACTTTTAGCTGTAAATGTTGAATATATTACTAAAATCTTAAGCATTTCATTTTTTATTCATAATTAATCTCGGTACTAGTTTTCAATACCGTCCGAAGATATGCCTGGAGTTGACCATGTAACTCAGTACCACCGGCAGTTTAAATTTGCTGATCTTTTCTCATTTGCATGGTAACAACGTTGCTGCGCGACAAACCAAACGCTGCGCTCACAGCCCTCACCGCTAGTCCCCGGGCAATACAGGCGAGCGCGCAATCCACTTTTTTGCATTGGCAAAGTCCACATCCTCCTTTAGAATCCTGTCCTCTAGTGACTAGCTGCCAAACGTCCCTTCAAGATGTTTAATCCTTCTTATCGCATCTTGAAGATCAGAGGCAGAGGCAACCCCGATTCATTGGCACCCACAGCCACCAAAGAACCTTCCATATAAGCTTTGCGCCATTGATATAATCGAACCGCCAACAAGCAATGCGTCCTGGCCACCAACGACACAGAGCTTCCTGATTAATTGGTCTGTTTCACAATTTCAAGCTTCTGCTCGGGTATCCAGCGTCTTCGAAGCTGAACACTGGTAACCACTTCCAACCTGGCGAGTCTAAATAAAGACATAGTCATATCCATAGTAGTATTTATAGTTGTATGTTTAATATGATTATTTTTACAGTAGATAAATTAAGCGCATTAGCGTTGACCGGTCTGCTTTCTCCACTCCGCCGCCTTATCATGAAACTGCTGATGCCACAATTCCAAGCTCAACAGTCCCCAGGTTTTGCGTGAAAAACGTTTTTCCTTACCCAAATCACTCAAAACCACCTTGGAATTGATAAAAGGCCGATGTTTAACCGCCATCGTACTGAAAGTATCATTAAGGAATTCGTTCAATTCAAGATCAAACCACTCTTTAAGCGGCACCGGAAACCCCATTTTGTCGCGACGCTTTAGAATTTCGTCCGGTATCTCTTGAGCAAACACCTGCTTGAGCAGGTGTTTCATATTCCCGCCTTTGAATTTCATATCTGCAGGTACTGTGGCAGCAAACTCCACAAGAGGATGATCCAAAAGTGGTACTCGACTCTCTAGTCCGTGAGCCATGCTCATTCGATCCTCGACTTGTAAAAGTGCTGGCAAGAGGCACTTGAAATCGAAGTGAGTCATCTTGTCGAAGTAGGCTTCCTTCTTCACATTAGAAGGATTGTTGAAAATCGTGGCAAAGTCTGTAAAGACCTGTCGGCTATCCAATGCAGCCCAATCGATTTCTTCTTGCATATCAGTGGAGCGATCTACCAATCGATAGTAACGCTCATCCATAGGTCCGAACAAGCCCTCTCTCCAAAATTGCTTCATCAATGGCTTGTATTCGCGCAACAGGCCAAGGTTTGGCACGATTGACTCCAGCGTTACAACATAATTTCCGTTGCCGGACTGTCCATCAATTGCGGCTTTAATACACTGCTCGAAATATGCAACTACATAACGAGCATACCCGCCAAAAATCTCATCTCCCCCCTGCCCACCTAGCACCACTTTTACATGTTGCGCAGCCAATTTTGACACCATGTATTGGGGGAAAGAGCCAGGGCCAGCTACCGGAAAGTCAAGGTGATAAATGACTTTTTCAATATGTTTAAGAAAATCTTCTGATTTAATATCGACACAGTGTAATTCGCCCCCAGCATGTCTTGCTGCTGCGTAGGCGTAACTGCTTTCATCGTATCCGTGATAGTCAGTAAAACGTCCATGGAAGCCAAGGGGTGAAGCAGATGCATTTGAACGTGCCATTCCGTAGATTAGACTAGAGTCAATCCCACCTGAGACATAGCTGCCAACGGGAACATCGCTTCGACCATGGAGGACAATCGAATCTTCCAGCAATTCGCGTAGTCGATTATGAAAATAGCGAGGGCTGTGGTCGTAGTCAATTTCATAGCTCACATCCCAATAGCGCCACACCTTGACCTGTCCGTTTTCCACCGCCAACGCGTGGCCGGGAAGCAACTGGTGAACGCCGTCAAATAGCGTCTTTTCACCGATGGTGTACTGAAAGGTCAGATATTCGGCGAAGGCGGCATCGTTGGTGCGGATGCTGGGCAGAAATGGCAGCAAAGCCTTGGCTTCGGAAGCAAAGTAGAGAACATCATTGACCACAGAGTAATAGAACGGCTTGATCCCAAAGCGGTCACGAGCACAAAACAGGCGCTTGCGCCTCTCATCCCAAAGCGCAAAGGCAAACATGCCACGCAAATGCCCTAGACTACTATCTCCATAGCGTTCGTATGCGGCAAGAATACATTCTGTATCCGATTTTGTTTGGAATTCCCAATAATGTTTGAGTGAACTCTTCAATTCTGGATAGTTATATACTTCACCATTATAACAAAGCACGTTACCATTCGCGGCTTTCATAGGCTGTGCCGCAGTCTCTGATAAATCAATAATTGCCAAGCGCCTGTGTACAAAACCAACTTGTTGGTTATCTCGCTCCCAGTGCCCTAAGCCGTCAGGGCCTCGATGCTCAATAAGTCGAGACATACAAGTTAATGATCTTTCAAGACCTTGAATCTTGCCACCTGTTAAGGATATTTGACCTGCAATTCCACACATTATAAATTACCTTCTTTATATCCAAGAACATAAGCTAAATTTTTGATTATATTACGACCAGGAAATGGTTTGTGACGTATATTGGCAATCAATTTACGTATAGCCAAATCTTTATTAATAATTTTAGTTGCTTCTTCTTCGACTTCTATATCGCGTACAGGCTGGATGGAATGATTCTCAAGTAGCGAATCAAATTCAATTATAAAATTAGAATAATGGTAATTTCCTGATTGAATTAAATCTCTGTATGCAGCATCAACAATTTTATCAACATATTCCCTGTCTGCCATCTTAAGCAAGACTTCCTCAATATTAGAAAAATCTTTTTCTAATCCGATATAGTGAACGTTAGACTTCATTATAGTTTGATAGTCACCCTTGAAGAACACCATACATACACGTAAGGCAGCACATTCAAATATTCTTGGTGATATTGTTCGATAATTTATGTTTCCTTCAAATGGCTTAAGGACCGCTTTGGAAATTTGGAAAAATGTTGCGGATGGGTTCAAAGCTAAGTATTTAGCGACGGCCTTTGCAACATCTCCATTTAAATCGAAAATAGAGGTTCCCGACTCGACTCCCAACATGAACTTACAATTAGAAACAAATATCAACCATTCATCACCATAAATGCGATCCTTCTCGGAAGAACTTATGCTAATAGTAAGCTTTGCGTCTCTTGTGAAGCGTATAAAATCATCCCCAATCGCGGTCTTCTCTTGCCCTCCACTTCCCAAATAAAAAGGCACGGGTCGTGCACGGTAACCCACATCAAACTCACGTTTTTCAAATGGCTTGCATAGCGTTTGGGATTTTGTTATTAAACTGTCGCAAACGTAACCCGTTAAAGTTGGAAACACCTTCCTTACATGTGTGTTGTTGTAATATACTTCCGAGAAATATGTGCTTTTCAAAAGTGAGTAAACAATATCTATTTTAAGTTTATTGATTAATAAAAAACGTTTTTCGCAATGGTCCATTTCATCCTGAAAAAATGCAACCTTTAAACTCCTAGAATTTTTGACATAGTTCCAGAAAAGGCTTGGCATACTCCGATAGGTATCTTTATCAACGATTGGCCACCAATGATATGCAGAGTAATGCAATACTATTACAGGGAATTCGATATGCTCCAATCCTTTCGGAAAACCAAACTCAGTATTAATTGCTCTAACTCTATATTTAGAGTATTGCGAAAAGGAGTTTACATGCTCCATGATAGTAGGAGCATTATCAGACAATGGATGGTTATAGATTAACAGAATTTCATTCGCAAACATATTCTTATATTAAATTTAAATTTTAGTAAAAACCAAGTTAATTTCAACGGGATGATAAAGTTTGGAAATATTTTTTTTGTATCGCTCTATAGAAATAAAACGGCACATACGCAACCAAATTCTAACAAGAAAGCCATATCCTCTAAAAGGGAGTTTATATTTAAGTAAACTTGGTTTTTCCATATACAAGCCTGGACTTTTTTCTAAAAGTGTCAAGTTAAATACTTTTTTAAGAATAATTTCAAGTGAAAATTCATCAAAAGATCGAATATGAGACAATCTATAAGGATAATCGGGATGTAAATAAGGAGATAAGTCTTCGCGATTGGGAACTCTTAGAATTAACTTTCCGTTAGGTTTTAAACAACTCAGAATCTTACCAATACACAAGTTAAAGTCTTCTACATGCTCAAGGACATCTGTACAAGTAATAATATCGAAAAATTCTGTTACATATGGCATATCCTCAATCTTTGCCATAGCGACATTCAGCCCTTTAGAATGTGCAACTCGCAAATACGACAATGAAATATCGATTCCATATAACTCCAAATCGCCATCATCGCATGAATTGATTCTTTCTAAAAGGCGTCCAAGACCAACGCCAACATCTAATATTCTGACTGTTTGCTTTCTGTCATAAATAAAGTTAATAACATGTCGCAGGGTGCCTATTTCCATCTCTTCCCAAATATCTTCTTCTATCCAAGGGTTATCACTTTCTTTTGTAATTGCGTCGATATGATCAATAGAAATCTGATCGTAATTCCGTACATAATCATCTTGTAAGCTAAAAATTGGAATTCCATCCAACTCACGCATTGGAATTTTATTATAGTATATCATTTCTTCACGACTCCTTTAAATTTAAGTAGATTTAATAAGAAATATTTTTCATTCTTCGTTAATAAATAAAATGTTAAAATAATTGCCAATGTAGTAATGGATATTGACTTTGCGACTTCATATGCTATTCCATTTGCCGAAATGCATTCGTTCATTATACATATAAAAAGTAACATAATTAAAAAACGAAATATCCTAGGCCATTCATAGTTAACGTATGGGTAACGCGACTTGTTAATAACATTCCATATATACAAAAAAATAGCCATTAAAGTATTAGATAACGCAAGACCCACTGCTGCTCCAACAACTCCGAACTCAATTATAAAATAGTAATTCAAAGGTATTGAAAGTAACGCTGCAAATCCTTGAATTAAAGATACATACTTTACTTCTTTGTTGAAGTATAGCCCTGGAAGAAAAAAGACAAATAGAGTTTGTGAAAAATTAGCAATAGCTATAAATCCAACTAAGTGATAAGTGCTGTGATAATCTTGTTGGGTAAGTAGTTCAACAATCGATTTGGCAAATAAAAAATAGAATAAACATAACAATCCTACGCCAATTATATAATACGAAAAAATCTTAGAAAATATTTCATTTACTTCAGACTGGCGATTCATAAATTTTAAAAAAAAAGGATACCATGCAACACTAATACCGCCCGTAATGATGCTAATGGTCATGCCTATATTGAATCCAATAGAGTAGAGACCGACAGCATCCAATCCTAATTTCCACTCTATAATAAATTTATTTGCATGCATTAATATGAAAATAAATACAAATGATGGAATCAAAGGGAACCCATTGCGAATTAACTCCTTAGCAATGATTTTACTTACAAATATCTTTGTAGTTCGCAAAACAATGTACGTAAGAGTTAAAAGAGTGATTAAATTTCCAAATAGGTGTCCAATTACCATACCTCTGACACCCCAGCCAAGTATGACTATCGTAATTACGCTGACAAAAATCGTCGTAACTGCGGTGATCAGAGTTACTGCAACGTAATGCTTTGCTTGTCTCTCGAATTGTAATCTTGTTGCAATAGAAGTAGTCAAGATAGAAAAAGCACAACTGGTTAACGATAGCGTTATTAATTGATCTTGTTCAGAGGATAGTCCTACTAACTCTGCGATATGTGATGGGAAAGCAAATCCAACAATCACTAAAAGAGCTGAACTTAAAATATGGATTAAAAACGTAGTCCAAATAACGGTTGATTTATTTTGAGCATCATCGCTTTCGAAATAGCACGGCCCCATAGCGGCACCTAATCCTAGTCCGAATATGGGTTGCACAACCATAGAGAGCAATGCCAACATGGCCAGCACTCCATACTCTTCGGGTGTAAGATATGCCGTGAAAAGAGGCAACATTAAGAGACCAATAAAACGAGTGATTACAGAGCCCACTCCGTAAATTAACGAATCTTTGCCGAGATTCAAAATCTGTGTCTTCATATGAGAACTAGATCACATATCCATAAGCGATAAAGACCGAATGTTTTTAGACAATATGCAAAATTCAGGAGGCCAGCCTGTTAACTATATGACGCGCAGTCAGCAGCGCCGTTTGCTTTGTGTAAATTCCGCCATTGAATAAGTTGTTGAAGGCCAGAGCGAAGATCAATTTCAGCAGTGAAGTTAATCTGCTTCATTGCTTTTTTGGTGCAGCCAATTCGATTTCGCACCAAGGTGGCACTACTTCTAGGGAGATAATTTATTGTATTTTTGGCACCAGTAATTTCAAGCAGCAGTTGGGCGAGCTCGTTAAGTGTTGTTCGTTTACCTGTGCCTATGTTATAAAAGTTGTCGGTGGAATTCGCTTTCATAGCAAAAACATTGGCCCGACCGCAGTCATCCACCGAAACAAAATCAAATGCCTCTGACCCATCTCCCATGATGGTTAGGCTATGACCATGGTCAATAGCATCCAACATTTTCATGATTACTGCTATATACGCACCTTGATAGTCTTGTCGAGGCCCATATACATTCATATAGCGTAAGCCCACATAATCTAAGCCATATCTGTGATGAAATGCACGCAACATAGCTTCACTAGCAATCTTAGTGGCGCCGTAAAAGTTTTTATTATTGAGTGGATGGTCTTCCTCCATAGGTTCTTTAATGGCATCTCCATATACGGATGCCGAGGATGAGTACACAAGACGCTTCACACCATTTGCAACACAGGCTTCCATGACGTTAAAAGTACCGCGGATATTTACATCAAAAGCACTGTGTGGGTAATCATGACATTGCAATAACCATAGCGCTGCAAGATGTAATACCCCATCTGCACCGACCAATGCGGAACGCAATATGTCTGTGTGCAGTATGTCCCCACCGACATCGTAGATCTCGACTCGCGGATCTTTTAATGCATTGGTAAGATTGCCTCGTTTTCCACGAACAAAGTTATCGTAGATTAAAATTTCTTTTACATCTTCATTCAAAAAGGAGTCTACAGCGTGGGAACCGATTAGGCCTGCACCTCCCAGAACTACAATTTTTTTTCCACGAAGATCCATTTACATTCTTTTTTATTCAATGCTTTGTACGCTGAGACATCATTTTTTCATGCTTATTTATGTTGCTCTTGATTAAGTCGGCATTAGCTTTGGTCCAGTCAACCGTTTGACGGATACCCTCACGAACGCCTACTTGTGCAATGAAACCGAGTTCGCGCTCTGATTTTTCGGTGGATGCAAATCGCTTGCCTGATCGATCCCAATCACGTGCTGGCCGCAGGTCCAGAGGTGTTTTGTTTCCAGTGAATTCGTTGATGAGAGTTGCCAGTTCAAGTATGGTGGTTTCATGACCTGTGGCCAAGTTATAGACAGCCCCGACTTCACCTTTCAGGGCACATGCCATAAGTCCTCGAGCCATGTCTTCTACAAAGATGAAGTCTCGACTTGCGTTGCCGCTATTATCCAAAGGTAATGCTTCACCATTGAGAGAGCGCCAAATAAATGTGGGGGTGACATTGCGCCATACGGTATGAACCGTGCCGCGCCACTGACCGGCACCTAAAATTTCGCGAGGTCCGAATACATTTGAAAAGCGGGCTTTAACAAACGGCAATTTGTGTTGCTGGAAGTAATAGTTGCCGTATAACTCACCAATGATCTTGGAGATCGAATAGGGGCTGTCATGGTACAGGGTCACAGGCTGGTCTTCAGTGGTGGCTGTAGGAGCATCGTAGGTTTTTTCAGCAACAGCGCATGCAGCCGCAGCGTAAACGACCTTCTTCAGGTGTTTGATGTCTTTCAAACGATCGAAAAGCTTGAGTGATGTGTACGTATTGTTGTCATGATCTGCAAATGGATCGGCAATCGAAGACTGATTGCCATGAAAGCACGCTAAATGAAAGGCGTAATCCAAGTCTTCAGGCAAGTTATGCAGGATTCGATCATCCGTGATGCTGCCGAACACGAATTCAACCCTCGGGTCTGGTGGAATGTTGCTGACATCCGAGGACAACAGGTTGTCGACAACAATGATTTGCTTGACATCTTGCTGCAGTATTTGATGAACAAGGTTGCTACCCACAAAGCCTGCGCCGCCAACCACAACCACTTTGCATCCTGAAAAATTGTTTTTTGTCATGATTGAAATCATTTGCTTGAATGACTTTTTAAATGTGAAAACACATCTGAAATGCCGTATTGGTCATACCAAGTTAATTGCTTACGAATGGTTTCGTTGAAGCTGACCTTAGCTTTCCAGCCAAATCCTTTGGTGGTTGAACTGGGGTCCAGCGAAACGATGGGGACATCATCGTCACCCACAGGTACAACAGGAACGTCTTGTTTGCCTAGGCCAAGATATTGGGTCACTTGATCAAAGATTTCCTTGATGGAGTGCGCTTCTCCACTGGCAATGTTAAAAACGCCTACGGCTGCTTGAGGCTGTATAGCCAAGTCCATGAATGCCAGAAAGTCAGACATATCAAGAAAATCCCGCGACGAGTCCGAGCAAAAGCAGCCCTGACCGGCTTTAAGGCGTTTGTAAAACGTGGGAATGGGGCCAATGGCTAAGCGGGGGCCTGTGACGTTGGCAATGCGCAGACTCAATGTGGGCAAACCCGACAACAGCATGAATTGCTCACCAGCTGTTTTGGTGATGCCGTAACTGGTGAAGGGTGCTGTCGGGTGGTCTGCAGGAATGGGCAGTTGTTTTGGTCGACCATAGCATAGTGCTGTCTGAAAGTTAATAAGGCGCTGTACACCGTAGGCCTTGCTGGCTTTTGCCACATGCGCACTGCCGATCACATTGGTATTTGTATCTTCGACCCAGTTATCCGGATCTTTGTAGGCTGCGGCAGCATGAACAACGACATCTGGCTCGAACTTTTGAAATGCTTCATTCACCACTTCTGCATTGGCGATATCGCCTTCAACAACAGTCAAACCATCTATAGCTGGTACCACTTCACGTTTGCCAGTAACAAAGTTATCAACCACCAGAATCTGGTGACCTTGAGGCAACCAGTGCTCAATTAAATTGGAGCCAAGGCAACCTGCTCCGCCCGTAATTAGAATCCGCATGCAGCCTCCAGTTATTTCTTATCTTGCAAACGCAGGTGGGTGTACTCACCCAGTGTGCCATGCTGCTTGTAATACGCCATAGCGGCAGACACAGTTTCTTGCAAGGGGGTAAATTCAATTTGACCGAAGTCTTGAAAAGTTCGGGATGGGTCCAGCAAAATGGAAAACACATCGTCTGCAGACAACTCTTTGAGTTCTGCCTTGGGTTTACCTTGTACATCCAGTGCATTGACGACAGCGTCGTAGAGCTCTTGAATGGATATATCTTTGCCGGACGAGAAGTGGTAAGCACCATGCCCCGTTCCGTCAATGGCTTTAAGGACCACGCGGGCCAAGTCTTTCACAAATACAAAATCACGACGCGCATTGCTAACAAAGCATTGCTTGCCGTCTTTAAGACGCTGATAAAAGATTGGCAACGGTCCTGCAACGTTGCGAGGCCCCACAACGTTGGCCAAGCGGAAGGTCACATAGTCGATGCCAGAGAGCTCCAGATAAAACTCATTGGTCGTCTTGGTGATGGAATAGCTACTGCTGCCGGGCAAACGTGGGTGATCCAGTTGGATTGGCTGTTGCAAGGGCTTGAGGCCATAGCAAAGTGCAGTCTGAAAATACACAAATCGACCGACACCATGCTTTTTGGCTGCATCAACAATATTGGAACCACCCACACAATTTGTTAGAGTGTCATTGTACCAGTCATCAGGGTCTTTATATGAGGCGGCAGTGTGAACAATCGCATCGGGCTTGAAGTCACCCACCAGTTTGTCGACCGTTTCGCGGTTGGCAATGGTATCTATCACCACCTGAAGGTTGGGGTGATCCTGGAGGTGTTCGCGACGACCTGTTGTAAGGTTGTCAATGGCGATGACTTGATCATCTCTTTCCAGCAACATTTCTACAACGTGAGAACCTATTTGCCCAAGGCCACCTGTAACGATTACTTTTTTCATGCATTTTTCCTTTGAATTAATGATTGGTTGCAACCATTTGACTTAAGATTGCCATTGAAGCATTTCCGTTGCCATAAGGCTGAGAAGAGTCAGTGTCAGGGCGCCGTGTAAGGCATTGATCTACAGCATTGACCACGCGGTCAGCGCTAGCACCTGTCAGCTGGTTCCAGCCCAGTTGCACGGTTTCCACCCACTCTGTTTCGTCACGCATGGTGATACATGGAACACCAAAGAAGAAAGCTTCTTTTTGAACACCGCCAGAATCAGTGAGAATCAGTGAAGCATCCTGCTCGAGCGCAACCATGTCTAAAAAAGGGAGTGGTTCTGTAACAATCAATTGGGACAGCATATCTTGCAGTCCAAATGTTTGAATCAATTTACGCGTGCGAGGATGGAGAGGAAAAACTACCGGCATCTTGGTTGCGGTATTTGACAGCCCTGCCAGAATTTCCTTAAGCCGACTTGGGTCGTCGGTGTTTTCCGCACGATGGCAAGTTGCCAATGCATAAGATTTTGCTAGAACTTTCAATTGCTGCAGTACAGAGCTTTGAGTTCGGGCTTTGTCTTTGTAATAGAGTGCAACGTCGTACATAACGTCGCCCACGTTATGGACACCCTGCAAAATGCCCTCTGATGACAGGTTGTCCACCGCTGTTTGGGTTGGACAAAACAACTGACTGGCTACGCGGTCTGAAAGTATGCGGTTGATCTCTTCAGGCATGCGCATGTTGAATGACCGAAGCCCCGCCTCTACGTGCGCTACCGGAATGTGCAGTTTGGATGCTGCCAAGGCGCCAGCCAAGGTGGAATTGGTATCTCCATAAATAAGCAGCCAATCTGGTTTTTCTTGCAAGAGCACGTTTTCAACGGCTTCAAGCATCTTGCCAGTCATCGCGCCGTGATTGCCGCCCGAAATAGCAAAGTGATAATGCGGTTGAGGAATACCCAAATCATCAAAAAACACCTTGGACATGTTGTCATCAAAATGCTGTCCGGTGTGGACAATTTTTTCTTCGATGCGGCCCGGAAAGTTGGCGGAGATGGCTCGCGATACAGCAGCTGCCTTGATAAATTGGGGCCGTGCACCAACAACGGTGATGATTTTGACAGGCTTTGTCATGCCAATGCGCCTTGCAAAGCTGCAACAACTTTTTCTTGATCAGATGCTTTCAAGAAAGGACTCATTGGCAAGCTCATGACGTCAGAGGCAATTTGGTCACCAACGGGCAACAGAACTTGGCTGTCTGCGACTGCTGGTTGTTTGTTCAATGGAATGGGGTAATGCACAGCAGTCGGGATACCAGCTTGCTTGAGGAATTCCTGAACTTTTTCGCGCTCGGGCACTCGGATTGTGTATTGAGCCCAAGCACTTTTGTTTCCGGGCACAACATAAGGCGTGGTCTTAACTCCTGCTTGAACCAGTAGGCTGTTATATCTCTCAGCAACATTTTGACGTTGCGACATTTCTTCATCTAGTATAGCCAGCTTGGGTATCAAGACTGCAGCTTGAATGGTGTCCAAGCGGCTATTCACGCCCACGCGAATGTGATGATACCGGCGGTCTTGTCCATGCCTTGCTATCTGCCGAATGACCTTGGCCAATTCATCGTCGTTCGTAAAAATAGCCCCGCCATCGCCGTAGCAACCCAATGGCTTGCTTGGAAAAAAGCTGGTGCAGGAGACTGTGCTGATGTTGCAGCTTTTTCTGCCTTTGTAGCTGGCACCAAAACTTTGAGCCGCATCCTCAATCACTGGAATGCGGTGTTTGTCAGCGATTGCATTGATAGCATCAAAATCTGCGCATTGACCATAGAGGCTGACAGGAATGATGGCTTTAGTGCGAGGCGTGATGGCTGCCTCAAGCAAAGCAGGATCCAAATTGTAGGTCAGCGGGTTAACGTCAACATATACCGGCTTGGCACCTAATAGAGCAACAGTTTCAGCAGTTGCAATGTATGTGAAACCTGGGGTGATGACTTCATCACCAGGACCAATACCGAATGCCATTTCTGCAATTTGCAATGCATCGGTGCCGTTGGCTACGCTGATACAGTATTTAGCTCCAACGTAATCAGCCAGCTTTTCTTCAAGTTCAGAAATTTCAGGGCCGAGGATGTATTGGCCATGCTCAAGAACACGTTGAATGCCAGCATCAATGTCTGGTTTTAGGCGCTGGTATTGGCTTTTAAGATCAATAAATTCCATGGTGTTCACCTGGGTTGTTTTGTTAATGTGGTGCCGCTCAGAATATAAAGATCACCTGTGTGCTGGCAGGCAGTTTGAGCTTGCCCTTCAATAGGCAATTTCAATTGTTCTCCATACTCACTCATCCAACCTATTTGGCGGGCAGGTATGCCCACCATTAGGGAATAAGGATTAACATCCTTATTGATGACGGCACCCGCACCTACAAAGGAATACTCACCA
>Ga0315905_10005365_pt1 | contig 13067 bp, 11 predicted proteins | sample LakEriMetagenome_5_FD_203522 | JGI IMG/M metagenome (GOLD analysis project Ga0315905, IMG submission 203522) | Freshwater fungal communities from buoy surface, Lake Erie, Ohio, United States - Buoy 4 MA121 | ecosystem: Environmental > Aquatic > Freshwater > Lake | place: USA: Lake Erie, Ohio... | reverse complement strand
GATAAACGGTTCGTACGGCTTTTGCCAAAACCGGTTCGTGCCAAGGTAAACTTAGGCCCATCTCAAAGACCGTGACTCCCCCCAAGTAGTCCTAAGGGTCTACTTCGCTGCAACCACGCAGCTGACTTGTGCTTCCTGCCCCTGTACATCCGGCACATATGTCCGCACAATTTACTTGGCCCTGCGCACCCCGCTGATACGTCAGCAACCAACACACAGCCGCATATCTAAAACACAACCTCTCTCTCCCTGGGCCACGAGTGCCCAGCGGCGGTGTCACCCTGAAGAGGCGTTGTACTTACCGACCTTCAGTCATCTTTTGATTGTCAATAAACCTCTCGCGCGCGCGCTCGCGCTCTCTCTCTCTTGGCCCTGCGCACCCTGCTCTTGCTTCAGCAACGAACAAACAGCCGCATACCTAATCAGCTCTCTCTCTCGCCCCGTACATGACATGCTTGGGGGACCCAGCGAGGACGAGAACGGGTGGAGAACGGTGTTGAAAGAGGAGACGGCAAGCAAGTGCGCGCTGGACGGCAAAAGGGAGAAGATACATCATCATCTTGACAAACTCCTCGTAGTTGATCTGGACGTCGCCGTCAATATCGGACTCGCGGATCATTTCATCAACCTCTTCGTCCGTGAGTTTCTCGCCCAGGTTGTCATGATGTGCCTCGACCCGGCTTCCGAGATGAAGCCGTTGCCGTCCTTGTCGAACACCTGGGCGCGGCAACAATTTCACCACACTGCAGTCCTCGCAGCAAGCATTGCAACACGACAGCCGCGCGCACACGCACCAACACGGGCTTGCAAGACGGGCAAGCCCGCAGCCACCACGCCTCACCTTGAAGGCCTCGAGGATCTCCTCCTTGGAGTAGGTGTCCTTGATCTTGCGCGCCAGCGTCAAGAACTCGGGGAAGTCGATGGTGCCGTTGCCGTCGGTGTCCACCTGGTCCGCACGGCGCGACAAGACGATGGAACGTGAGTTGTGTGCGCGCCCGCGCAGCAGGGATCCCCTCGGCGCGTCTTGAGCACATTGGATGCACCGCAGAGTGACCGCGCGCCATACCTCGTTGATCATGTCCTGAAGCTTGGCCTCTGTCGGGTTCTGGCCGAGGGAGCGCATCACGGTGCCCAACTCCTTGGTGGTGATGGTGGGGTTGGCTCGTAGACGAGCGTTCCCGGTGACATCACCAAAGTGTGACAATTTCAAGTGACTGCCCCGCACGTGCAGACTTTACACCGGGCCACCCCGGGCCCAATTGTTGCGTCCACCCGCGTGGGACACCCGGGTGATCGTGAATGTTTGGGTGCGACTCGGCGAGAAGTGGCGATAATTGTGCGCTGGTTGCGAGAAGTCGCGATTGTTTCCCAGCCCCATCGCCGTCCTGCGAACAAGTCAAATAGGGGCTCAGGGAATCAGGCGTTTCCACGCGATAGCGGGCGGCCAGCGGGCAACTCCCAGTGCGGCTCTCTTGTGCACCGTACATCACACTGATGAGCCTCGGCAACTCCCGTCCGATCCCAAAAGGAAAAGGAAACTGCATGCAAACGGCGTTTGATTTTGGATCTGTCACCGTGAGAAGTCGCGATTTTGGATCTGTCACCGTGAGAAGTCCGATTTTTGACCTGTCACCGTGAGAAGTCCGATTTTTGACCTGTCACCGTTGGATCTGTCCGCATCTCAGAATGTTTTTTGCTGTACCGAACTTTCATCTCTCGGGCTATCATAGCCCTTCTCTCAGTTCGCGACGACGGGGAATACTGTAAAAGGACTCCCGGGACTCTCTTCGGATACAAGCCCGCCACGGACCGCTCTGTTTCTGCAGCGGGTGGAACCCCTGCCCGCCTCACGCTCCCGGCGCCTTTCCGTCTGACTCTGAGAGACGAACCAGCCCCAGGCCCGGTAGAAGCGAGGCCGCGCCGCGCAACGCGCATCAATCACACCTTGTTCGTGTTTGGTGCCATGACGTCTCAGGGCTTCGGCCGCCGCTACAAGAACGCGTCCAGCCACGCCGCATCCGCGCGCCGCAGCAGCACCTACTCGGGGGACCCGTTTGACGTCGACCAAATCTCTCCAGCTGAGCTGTTCGCAGCACCTGCGGCGGAGGCGAACACAGCAGCGGGGAGAAGGAAGACAAAACAAGATAAGGCCCTCACAAAACTTGCCTTCAGTAACCCTGGAGTCCAAGCTGCTGTGGCGGCCGTAGCGCAAAGCCCCCGTCCGTCATCGGCCAGTATCCTGCAAAACACGCCTGCGCCAGCGGCTGGCAGCGCCAGCAACGTGCTGGCGCGCGCTGGCAAGAGGCGCCTCGAGGCCGCAGAAACAGGATCGGACACGAGCCTCGAGGACCTGCCGCCGCTGTCTGCTCGCAAGAGGGTGTGCGGCCCCAAGAACAAGCAGCAAGCGACACGCGAATACGTCTCCCAGCAACCCGAATTCCAGAATCTCATCCAGCACATTTCCCAGGAGAAGGTTCAAGCGCTGCTGGACAAAATCGGCCTCCGGTTTCAGGGACAGGGCCTTGAGATCCTCTTTGCCGATGGGCCCTTCCTGGACTTTTGCGTGATGATTGCCAAGTTCAACGGCACTAAAAGCGTCATCGTCAGGAACTCCAAATTCAAGATGCTACAGACCTGGGCCAACCGCGACAATGAGCACTACGATTACGTTGGTGGCCAACGGCCGCAAGTCCTCACGATGCGTGACATGGGCAACATTGTGCTCACTGTCAAGGGCAAGCACAACCTGTTGATGCACATTGACATCGAGGAGGAGGACATGCCGCATTCGCTCGAAAACATCTGCAGGGACAAGGCCTCGGATGTGATGACGAAGCTGTTTGAGTTGAGCCGTTCGCTGCCGTCGCAACTCGAGACGGTCAATAAATATTTAAAAACGCGAAACGAGACGCAGGAGAAGTCCAAGGAACAGTTTCGCGAGCAAATTAAGATCATGGCAGAGCGCCATGGTGTCGGCAGCATGCAGGCCCTCCGGAGCCTCCAGAGCGACGCGCAGCTTCTTTACCGTGGCCTGTTTCCGCCGAAAAAGAACCCCGACGGCACCACGGTGTTTCGCAAGGACGGGAAAACACCAGTAACTCACACAGCAGCCGAAATGGTGCTCATAGCCAACCCCCAGATGGAGAGCAAAAAGCAGGTGTATTCCAGGAGCATCACCGCGTTTGCCAACGAGCCCATTCTCGACGCGACGCGCCTCCAGCGCACCGCTGTCACAGCCAGGATGAAGCAGGGGATGGACCACCGCGCTGCGCACAAGGCAGTTGGAGAGTCGAAAGGCATCAACCTCGCGCTGCTCTTTGGCGTCCCAGAAGACGACGTCAAGCAGCTCGCCGATCTCTCCTTCAACAAGACCAAGGGCATTGAGCTCTTCGATTCGACGAGCAAAAGAGAGCAAAGGATGCTGCAAATTGAAGCGGGTGCTGATGCAGGACCCTGAAGGGGGGAGCGGTGTATATATATGGACAAGGGAGCCGCGGGCGCATTGACGAGGAAGGAGTGAGAAAGAAAGATTCCGGGGAGGGGTGCAATATGAACAGCTTATGTTAGCGAATATTAAAGTCATCTGAATGATGTTTTTTCGAGAAAATGGTCAAAGTTGGCCCGCAGGAGACGCATCGTATGCCCCCCAAGTCTCTTCCTTTGCCCCGACGCCCTCGCCTTCCTGTACTCCTCCCTCACCCCTGCGCGGCACAGGCTCAAGAGCAGCCAAGTAGGATGAGGATTTGGCGGCGCAGTTTCCCGCCCATTCGGCGCACCAGGCTCTTTTTGGTCGCTACCTGCACGTGCGCAGAGAGTGTGCAGTGTCATTGTGTGGCACATCGCATTCAGTTGACAGTCTAGTCAGTGTCACTCCATTCCGTTGACAGCTTAGCTCAGTGCCACGTGCCCGACAGTGCGGTGTGTGTTTGGCGGTGCGTGTGTTTGTGAGTGTGTGTGCACGCGCTTGTGTGTGTGTGTGTGTTTATAAAAAAAAACCCGAGAGAATACTTTCTCGATCTCAGCGAACACGGCAGCACGATCCTGGTCAGCCGAAATCCGCAGCAGCCGTGACTCCCTGTCAAAATACCTGGTTTAGGGTTTAGGTTTTGGGGATTAGTTTTTCTTTTTCAGGTTTCAAATCCGCAGCAGCCGTGACTCCCTGTCAAAATACCTGGTTTAGGGTCTAAGTTTTTGGGATTAGTTTTTCTTTTTTAGGTTTCAAATCCGCAGCAGCCGTGACTCCCTGTCAAAATACCTGGTTTAGGGTTTAGGTTTTGGGGTTTAGGGTTTAGGTACCTGTGCACATATCGGTGGTAGAAGCAGTGAACATTTGAGGTTTTTTTTTTGAAAAAAAAACTCTGATATTCTCTACCGGTAGAACCACACAACCCCTTCCCGGTACCCACGAACTGTCGTTCGGGGGTACCGGGAAGGGGTTGCGGGGTGTGGTTTAGATAGGTGTAGTTTTTTTAGGGGTTTAGAAGGGGTTGGGGGGGGGTCTAGGGTTTGGCAAAAGAAAATGAAGGGGGGGGAAATACGGATTTTTGGTTTAAAATTTGTGTTATTTACTAATTTTTTGGATCAAGAAAATAAAGAGGGGAAAGCGACAAGACGACCGGGAGAGTCTCAGTGAGGTAGACATTGAAGTGCGCAAACCAAGTACAGAAAAGAAAAGAAAAGAAAAGAAAACTTACGAGACGACAGGGAGAGTCTCAGTCTTGTAGACATTGAAGCGCTTCCGGATAGTCTCGGCATTATCGTCTACTCGCCCCGACCCCGCGCCTCGTTGAAGGAGGCGCTTGAGCATCACTTCTTCGCTGCACTCCATCAGAAGCATAAACTCAACTTGTACCGAGTCACCGATGATAGAATTCCAGCCGCGCAGGTTGTCATCATTGCGAGGGAAGCCATCGATCAGAAACACCTCGCTCTTGCCTCTCTCCCCTTCAATGGCTTTCTTCAAAAGGCCAGCCGTCACGCTCACCGGGATGATAAGCCCCTCTTTCATGTACGTATTGATCATCTCGCCTTGCTCACTCCCTGAGTCTCTCTCCGCGCGTAGCAGGTCGCCAGCCGACAGGTGGGTCACCCCATGAAAATTCTCGGTCAACAGACTGCACTGCGTCCCCTTGCCAGAGCCCGGGCCGCCGAGGATGAAAACAACGCGCGGACGAGCAGCAATCATATTCGCATGTTTTACCGCACTTTTCTCATCCCTTTGATCGCTTTCTCCGCTTCGGAGAACTGTGGCAGTGCCTGCGCCCAAATGCATGCGTGAGCCTGGAGGGACGTCCTCTCGTGCGTGTGCATGTGTCGGGGCGGTGTGGCTGTGCAGAGGGAGTGCAGCAGGCGGATTTGCAAGCATCAAATACAGAGTAGTACCGGCCACATTCACGCTGGTGAACGCAGTGCGCGTGCAGCGGCGGAACAGAGATCCGCCGCGGAGGCGCAGCGGGCTCGGCCGGTCTGCAGCCGGCACGAGCCCAGCCAGCAGCCCCAGTGTCATGACCTTCCGCGTGTCAACACTGTGCGTCCGCAACGGCCCTGTCAAACGGCAAGAGCGGTCAGGGGAGGGGGCGTCGCGCACGTACGAACGCGCGCTCCCTTACACAGCAGCCGACCTGGCATCTTGAGGGTCTCGGCTCCGACGAAGGCGGTGCCTTCGGAGCCACGCGCGGCTAGTAGGACGGGGAGCAGCGTCGACAGCGCGCCAAACCCCCGGAACGCACGGATCGCCGGCATCGCCCGCGTGGCACACATGTCACGGGGCTGTGCGTGCGGGCGCCCACAAGCTCGTTTAGAACTGTGCTCGCCGCAAAGAGGGTAGCGCTCAGCGCCGGTCGTCGTCGCCCGTGGCGCTGCGCCGGTTCGAGCAGACCGAAGCAGTGGCGGACAGCCCAGCACACCGCCAGTCGTCGTCGCCCGCGCCGGTTCGAGCAGACGGAGTGGCCTCCAAGATGTCGACATCCAACTTCGTGGCTTTTAATTTTTTTTCAATTTGACCACACAGCTCTTCGTGGCAGGTTTTTGTTTTTCAATTTGACAGCTCATACCTCCGCTCATCCCGTTCCCCCGTGTGAAGGGAAGAAGAAGGCAAGTGCAAGACGTTACTCGATGTCGGAGCCGATGCAGACCGACATCGACGAGGGACTTTACAGCCGGCAGCTCTACGTGCTCGGGCACGATGCCATGCGCCGCATGCAGGTGCTTGGTCGCGCTGCGCGCCGCGGCGCCGCGCGCGCGAACTTGCTCCAGCCACCGTCGACTGCCTTCCGGGCGTCGGCCCGCAGCATTTCCCTTGCGGAGAGTCCCGGCCGCACAGCCGTCGTCGACGTGCGCCGCGGTTGCTTCTGCGTGTGCTGGGCGCCCGGCGCCGCAGCGTGCACGTCACCACTCGCGGTCGTCGAGTTTCAGCGGCGGCACTCAAAGTGCGCGCGTGTTGTCCCTGGCAGGTCAGCAACATCCTGCTGTTGGGCTGCAACGGCCTCGGCATTGAGATCGGTGCGGTCCGTGTGCTGTCTTGTGGACGCGCCCGCCTCAGCGCCCGTCGCCCGCCGCGCATCTGCCCAACCCTCGTGCGCCGACCCCCTCGCTGGTGCAGACACGCACACTGACGGGGAATGCTGCAGCCAAGAACCTGGCGCTGGCAGGCGTCAAGTCGCTCACGTTGTGCGACCCCAAGCCCGTGGCCCTGCCGGATCTCTCTTCGCAATTCTACTTTGGGGAGGCTGACGTCGGGAAAAACAGAGCAGAGGTTTCCGCTGCAGCGCTGAGCGACCTGAATCCCTATTGCGAGATCAAAGTCCATGCTGGCGAGGTTTCGGGCGCAACCATCAAGCCCTATCAGGTACGGCCCTCGGCCGTGCCCCCGAACGCCAGGCAGTGTTTCACCAGGGCGCCGCCCTCATGCGCTCCTCCCTCTCCGTGCGCGTCGCGTGCTGCCGCTGCGACCCTGCGCACCCGCATGCCCTGACAGTCAGCGACTTCGCTCGCCACTGGTCGCGGCCATCACCGTGGGGCGTAACCGACACTCTTTTTCTCGTTGTCGCTCATGGTGAATGCGAACCTCGCGTAGGTGGTAGTGGCAGCAGACATGCTCTTCTCCGATGCGGAGCAGCTCGATGAGGCGTGCCAGGCGCAGGGTATCAAATTCATCTACTCGTCCTCCAAGGGCGTGTTTTCCGCGGTGTTTGTCAGTCTGGGCAAGGACTTTGTTGTTCACGACACCAACGGCGAGGAGCCGCTCTCGTGCATGATCTCGCACGTCTCCAAGGAGAACCCTGGCGTTGTCACCACGCAGGATGAGGTGCGCCACGGGTTCGAGAGCGGAGACTTTGTGACTTTCACCGAGGTTCAAGGCATGACGGAGCTCAATGGTGCCGAACCCATGGAGATCAAGGTGACGGGGCCTTACACCTTCACGATCAAGGATACCTCAGGTCTGGGCGAGTACAAGTCGGGTGGGTATGCCAAGCAGGTGAAGATGCCGAAAACGGTGTCGTTCGCCAAGATGAGTGAGAGCAAGCTGAAGCCCGGGTTCACGATCAGCGACTTTGCCAAGATTGATCGGCAGGAGCAGCTGGTGATCGGCTTCGAGGCTGTGGATGCGTTCGCCAAAGCAAACGGAGGCGTCATGCCCCTACCGGCCAACAAGGAGCACGCTGCGCAGGTTATAGCCCTTGCCAAAAACATCAACAGCAAGGCGGGAAATCTGGTGAGCGAGCTGGACGAGAAGCTCATCGCCCTCTTGGCCTCCAACGCTCGCGGTGATCTCTCGCCCATGGCTGCGGTGCTGGGCGGCGTTGTGGGACAGGAGGTGCTCAAGGCGTGCTCGGGCAAGTTTATGCCTCTGCAGCAGTGGCTCGTGTACGATGCCACCGAGTGCCTCCCCGACGGCGAGCTGCCAGTCTCTGAGTACGAGCTCAAAGGGACACGATACGATGGCCAGATTGCCGTATTTGGGAAGTCGATTCAGGCGAAAATCGAGTCCCTCAACTACTTCCTTGTCGGTGCTGGCGCGATCGGGTGCGAAATGCTCAAGAACTGGGCCATGATGGGCCTCGGCTGCGGGCCCACAGGCTGTGTGCACATCACCGACATGGACACCATCGAAAAGTCCAACCTAAATCGGCAGTTCCTGTTCAGGACTACGGACATCCAGAAGCTAAAGTCCACCACTGCCGCAGAGGCGGTGACGCGCATGAACAAGGCATTCAACGTAAAGTGCTACCAGACGCGCGTGGGTCCAGACAGCGAGGAGGTCTTTGATGACGCCTTCTTTGAGAACCTCAGCGGCGTGTGCAATGCGCTCGACAACGTGCAGGCGCGCCTCTACATGGACCAGCGCTGCATCTACTACCAGAAGTCGCTTCTGGAGAGTGGAACCCTGGGAACAAAGGGCAACGTGCAGGTCGTGGTGCCCAACCTCACCGAGTCCTACGGCTCTTCGCGCGACCCCCCCGAGAAGTCTATCCCCATTTGCACCCTCAAAAACTTCCCCAATGCGATCGAGCACACGATCCAGTGGGCGCGCGACGAGTTCGAGGGTCTTTTCAAGCAGGCCGCCGAAGATGCCAACTCGTACATCTCCGATCCCGAGTACGTCAGCAACCTCAAGAAGCAGCCGGGCACTGCGCTCACCACCTTTGAGGGCGTGCGCGACAACCTTGTCAACAAGCGCCCCAAGAACATGGACGATTGTGTGGTGTGGGCGCGCCTGAAGTTCGAGGAACTCTACGTCAACAACATCAAGCAGCTCCTCTTCAACTTCCCCATCGACATGGTCACGGCAGGCGGCACGCCATTCTGGTCTGGGCCCAAGCGGCCCCCGACCGTGGGCTCGTTCGACGTCGACAAGGATCTCCACATTGACTTCATCATGTCCGCTGCCAACATGCGCGCAGGTATCCTATCCAGGCAGTTTTCGTAGAGCAGGGTATGAGTTGTAGTGATGCGCCGAATCGTTTTTTGCCCCCGCGTTCTCGAAACGCACAACTTGGCGACACGCACAACTTGGCTTGCTCACCATTCTGTCATACCCTGAGGAAGCTTGCAGCGGTTTTGAGTTGAAAGTCAGGGTGGCGGTGTGAAGACTGAGAAAGGCGCACATACAAAACAGCAATGTACGGCATCGCGCAGAGCCGGGACGTGCGGGCAGCCAAATCGGTGCTGAGCAACGTGATGGTGCCCGAGTTCGTGCCGCAGCGCGGCGTCAAGATCCAGGTAAACGAAGCCGAGGCGGCGGCGGCGGCGGCGGGCGGAGATGTGGATGAAATGCAGCTCGACTCCATTGCGGCGGCACTGCCTGAAAGGTCCACGATGGCCAAGCTCTCGCCTGTCGAGTTCGAGAAGGACGATGAAACGTATGCACCGTTCTCCAGCGTCCACAGTGCGTGGGTTGTGCTTTGCTTTTTAGTGTGGGTGGATTAGGGATGAAGTGGCCTGTTCCACGTGCGTGTTCGCGCATGGCATGTTGGTGTGATGTTTTGTGAGGAAAGACGCACAGCACGCGAGGAAACACGCAAAGCACTTTCGTCATCGAAGCCTGAAACCTGAACCATATAAAACCCTGCCCCTTGTTCCTGAAAATCTGCAGCAACTTTCACATCGACTTCATCACCGCATGCTCTAACCTGCGCGCCGAGAACTACAGCATTGCGACAGCGGACAAGTACCAGACCAAGTTGATTGCGGGCAAAATTATTCCCGCCATTGCTACCACGACAGCCATGGTCACCGGTACACACACACCACACACACACACATACACACACACACACATACCCACACACACACACACACACACACACACAGGCTTTGTGTGCTTCGAACTCTACAAAGTGATGCAGGGAAAGAAACTCGAAGCCTACAAAAACGCGTTCGCCAACTTAGCTCTGCCATTCTTTGCATTTTCTGAGCCGATCGTGGCGCCCAAACGGACATTCAACAGTTTCGAATGGAGTCTGTGGTCTCGGTACGTGCCCTAAACCCTAAACCCTAAACTCTAAACTCTAAACCCTAAACCCATTCAACGATTTTGAATGGAGCCTTTGGTCCCAGGTACAGCGTGTGCATGTGCATGCAACAGCTACAACACGTGCATGTGCATGCAACCACTCAAAAAACCATACACGCATGCACCCTCATATGTGCGCGCACGCGCACACGCACACTCGCATGCAGATACACGTTTGCATACACGTGCACGCGCATACACATGCACGCGCATACACATTTCATGGACATTGCACACGCTCATCGAGAGCGGATTTCTCGCAGGATTGATCTGGATATGGGAGACATTTCGCTAGAACAGTTTCTTTCTATTTCTTTTTCTCTCTCTCTCGCAGGATTGACCTGGATATGGGAGACATCTCTCTAGAACAGTTCCTTGCCCACTTTAAAACCCTCAATCTCGAGGTTTCCATGATTTCGTGCGGCGTCTCCATCCTCTACAGGTGCTACGCATGCTCGCCCGCACGTATACACGAACATGCGGGCAGGCACGGGTGAGCGCGCGCACACGCACACATATAAAACATTTAACACGTGTTCGTGAGCTGACGTTTTCGATTCGAAGTCATGTTGGCGTGGTGCGCTTGAATGCTGCTGGAAAGCTCCGCACATTCATCTGCGGGTTTGTCAACGCATCTGTGTCGTTGTATGACGGTGCGTACTTGCGTCGGTGTCTTTGTGTGGACACAGTGCCTTCATGACAACAAAGAAGAAGCGAGAGGAACGCCTACCAATGAAAATGAGCGAACTCGTCACCTCTATCGCCAAGATCGATATTGCACCAAAACAAAAGTATCTCGTCCTCGAGGTGTGTGTGTGTTTGTGTGCGTGCGTGCGCGCGCGCGTGCGTGTGGTGTGCCAAATGCCTTCCTTTGCATGAATCTGCCATGCATGTTTTTGTGTGTGACGTATGAGTATGAGGGAATCAGGTGTGCTGCACGGACGAAGACGACGAGGATATTGAAACACCCTACGTCCGTTACAAGTTCCGGTGAAGTGTGCTTGGACTGCCACGCTTCAAGTGTGCATGGGCTGCGACGCTCAGCGTCCTGCCTCTCCGCGCTGCGAAGACGCAGCGAAGTGTGCTTTGGCTGCCACGCTTTATATGCGCCCGAGAGGGCACACGGCATTTTTTCCACGAAGGAAGCGAAATTGACGAGGGCGTTGATTCTCGATGCTCCACCACAAGAGTAAGAGCCAAGTCGCTGTGCAACTATCTGTGTGTGTGTTTTGTGTTGTTTCTGTACATAGACTTGTGGATTTCTGGGAACAATAAACCAGAGCACAAGAACATGTGCAGGGTGGGCCAGGTCGAGACAACCTAAACCCTTTCTCCCACACGCTGTCTAGACACTGGGGAGGGCGGTTGAGGCAAAGGCCCTGGCCAAAAACACAGGGCACTTGCCACGAAGCGCTGGTCTCTATGATGCTCCCTCACACATGCTTTTGAGGTTACCTTATGAGCACCTCATAAGCATTTTGAGGTTGCACACGCGTATCCACATGCATATATTTACATGTGTATACTACACATGCACACACACACACGCACACACACACACACACACACACACTCATACAACACTTCTCACCCATCCCAGCCACCCCTCTCGCACCGACCTCGGTCTCAAAAAAACACCCCTCGCGCCGCATGATCCCTGCCCTCTCTTCTCTTCTCGTCTCACACTTTGGTGGAGTTAGTTGTTAGTCATACTTTCGTCTCAACCTTCCCTACCCCCTCCGCACCCGACACCTCTATAGCCTTAGGTCGGTTTTTTCAATGGTCATCGCGCTCCATGCCTCGGCTGCCGCGCCCTCCCGCGTCCACCTCATCCCGAAATCGAATTCCAAGTCGACTGCGGTGGTGGGGCTGTGGCGGGATGGTCGGGATATAGGAGGAGAGGTGAGGAGGAGGCTGGGGGAGATTAGCAGGAGGCAGCACCACGCTGTGGTTGCCGCGCGTCTTGTGACTGGAGGTGTGTAGAAGAAAGCGTAGGAAGCGCATCATCATGAGGATGGGAATCATGACTCGGATGATGGAGGGCCCAAGACTCTTGTGAATGTTGTCACGGTCAAGCATGTACATACGCGACGCACTGGACTCGCCACGTGCAACACAGAAGCACGGAGCCAGTGAGTTGTAAAGTACATATTATTTTTCGGTTGAGTACCAATAAATGACGTACGCGGGAGTTGACACTGGTACCACTGCTAAACAAAAACAATCTGCTGGATGTTGCCCTTGTCGCCCAACTCGTGAACGATATGACACGGATATGTTCGGAAATATGGCCATAGCTATGAATGCGGCTTTGAATAAACCTCTTCCGGATATGACTAGGGTGTTGACTAAACCCCCCTGCTGCCGTTGAAAATCAACAAACCCTCTTCCTCCCCCCCCTCCACCCCCCAAACTCACCCCCCCTCAGAGGATGGGCAGCGCGCAGGGACAAGCGACAACGGGTTTGTTTTCAATTTTTTTATTTTTTTGCAGCGCAGGCAGCGCGCAAGAACGAGCAACGAGTCTTGAACTGCAACAACGCCCTGTGTGCGTGTGTGTGTGTGTGTGTGTGTGTGTGTGTGTGTGTGTGTGTGTGTGTGTGTGTGTGTGTGTGTGTGTGTGAACTGCAACAACGCCCTGTGGAGGTGGTGCTCGTCCGAATTCTGAAAAGTCAGTGCCCTAGTGTATATTTACCCTAGTGTATATTTATTGTATAAGATCACTATAAATGTGACTTCCAGAATTTGTGCCGACCTGTGGCGGTGGTTCTGCTGCACCTGCTGTATGTATGTATGTATGTATGTATGAGAGTGTGTGTGTGCGTGTGTGTGTGTGTGTTTGTTTGTGTGTGTGTGTGTGAATGTAAGACCTGTGGAGGTGGTTCACGTCTACCAGCTCCTCGTTGCGAAGTGCCAACAGCGCCGCGTCCCTCGCTATCCCACACACATCAGCTGCAGAATGTGTATGTGTGTGTGTGTGTGTGTGTGTGTGTGTGTGTATTGTGTGTGTGTGTGTGTATTGTGTGTGTGTGTGTGTGTGTGTAACCTGCCGA
>Ga0315905_10005364_pt1 | contig 13068 bp, 15 predicted proteins | sample LakEriMetagenome_5_FD_203522 | JGI IMG/M metagenome (GOLD analysis project Ga0315905, IMG submission 203522) | Freshwater fungal communities from buoy surface, Lake Erie, Ohio, United States - Buoy 4 MA121 | ecosystem: Environmental > Aquatic > Freshwater > Lake | place: USA: Lake Erie, Ohio... | reverse complement strand
GGGTAAATGGATAAATGAACCCTATCAAAAATCAAAGCATTTATTCAATCTTGATAAAGCTAAGAGTGAAATAAGAAGAGCAAATTTAGTTTACATTGTTGAGGGATATTTTGATGCTTTTATTTTGAGTCAACAAGGTGTCAAGAATGTTGTTGCTACTTGTGGAACTGCTTTGTCAGAACATCATTTAGCTTTACTTTATAGATATTGCGATAACATTATTTTGATGCTTGATGGTGATAATGCTGGAATGTTAGCCTCAGAGAAAATGCTCGAAAAAATCAAATCAAATGAAATGACAGGTTATAGATTGGTATTGCCAGACAATTATGATCCTGACAACTTCATTCTTGAATTTGGATTAAATGTTTTTAATGAAATTACTGCTCAACTTATGCAGAATGAAAGCAAGTTACTGAAGATAAAATTATGAGTGAACTACAAACATTATGGAAAGTAAAGAAATATGATCGTCAAGTTGCTGCTGAACTTGCCGAAGATTTGTCTATACCTATTCCTGTTGCAAATATATTAGCTGGCCGTGATTTGAAGAATAAAGAAGAAGTAGAAAAGTTTACTCGTATTGGTATTAAGTATCTTCATTCACCCTTTAAGCTTCCAGATATTGACCCAGTTTTAGCACGTCTTAATAAAGCCTTAGACAATAATGAAAAGATATTTGTTTGGGGTGACTATGATGTTGACGGTATTACTGCAACTTCTGTCGTTGTCACTGCTCTCCGTAAGATGAAGGCTAATATGGTTTACAAAGTTCCTCATCGTATGGAAGATGGCTATGATATTAAAACATTTTCAGTTGATCAAGCATTATTAGCCAAAGCAGACTTATTAATGTCTGTAGACTGTGGAATTGTTGCATTTGAAGCTGCTGAATATGCTAAATCTAAAGGTCTTGATTTGATTATTACAGACCACCACCATCCTTCAGATGATGGCAAGCTTCCTTATGCTGTTGGTGTTGTAAATCCAAATAGAGATGATCCAGCATACCCAGGACATAACTTTTCAAATGAATCCAATAAAGATTTCGCAAGGTATCCATTTGACTATCTTGCTGGAGTTGGAATTGCTTTTAAGGTAATGCTTGGTCTCGCAAAATCTCGTGGTTTAAATGTCATGGAATTTGTTGATGACTTGATTGAATATGTTGCTCTTGGGACTGTAGCTGATGTTGCTCCTATGTTTGATGAAAATAGGACAATGGTTGCTTATGGCTGTCAAAAACTATCAACAACTAACAAAGCTGGGATTAAACAACTTCTTAAGATTGCTGGTGTTAAAGAAGTTGATACATTTAGTATTGGTTTTCAGTTAGGTCCAAGAATCAATGCTATCGGTCGTCTTGCTGATGCTGGTACTGCTTTGGATTTACTTTTAGAAACAAGTGAAACAAAAGCAGAAAAACTAGCGAAAGAACTTGATAATGCTAATAGAAAGCGTCAGATTCAACAGGAAGAAGCTACTGATGCTGCGATTAAGTTTGTTGAAGATAATTTTGATTTATCACAGACTCACATTCTCGTTGTTGGTCATGAAACTTGGCACCCTGGTTTGATTGGACTTATTGCTGGAAAGTTAGCAGAGAAGTTTGGAAAGCCTACACTTGTATGCAACTTTAAAGAAGATGGATATGCTAAAGGATCCTGTCGTTCTACAAGAGACTTTAATATTCTTGATGCTTTAAAATCTGAAAAAGCTTGGGCATTATTCAAGAAAAGAGCAGATGGAAGTACTGTCTGTGGTGGTCATGCTTTTGCTGCTGGTTTTGAGTTGCCTATTAAGAATATTCCAGCAATGAGAGATGCCTTAAATGAATATGCAGAAAACATTTTAGGAGGAGTCATTGAAGAAAAGATTGTTAATGTCGATTCACGCATACAAGCGGGTGATATTAATGAAAATGTATTCAGACATTTGACAACTCTATCTCCGTTTGGTTCTGGTAATGAAAATCCAGTATTTGCTTGCACTGGATTAAAAGTAGTTGAAGCAAAAACTCTTACCAATGGAAAACATCTTAAATTAAAAGTATCAGATCCTAAATCTAATCAATGGGTAAGTGCTAATGCGTGGAGAAAAGGGCATTTAGCTGATCAAATTAAAGAAAATTCGATTATTGATTTGGCTTTTACAATGTCTATGGATGAATGGATGGGTAAAAAATCCCTTACATTAACAGTTATTGACATAAAACAACGCAGTTAGACATTTACAAATATATTGTTGCATTCTATAATAACTCACTGAATGAAATATTTTCAGTGAGTTTTTTGGACATATATAATGCAAACAGTAGAAAATGTTACTAAATCATCGAAGATTAAAGAATCTGGACATCAAGAAAGACTTGAGGGTGCAATTTTACATTATCAAAAGATTCTAGCTACCGGAAATGCAAGAATGATTGATCGTGCATATAAGAATGTATGCCGTCTCTATCCGCCCCTAATGCATTTACAAGAATGGTATCAACAATATCATTATCTTTATGATTCACAAGAAGATTTTCAACAAGACTATATTAGAATTTTTTGCAATGTCTTATCTGCATGGAAACCAAGAGGAGTAAGAAAGAAATCCAGATATGATGGAAGTGGTGAATTTAAAAACTATTTCATTGGCGCTTTACAACACAACTACATCAATTTAGTTAAAGCTGATAATGCTGGTAAGAGAAACCCATCTTGTCGTTGCCCTATATGTGATAAATGGGTTAATCCACTTTCCACTCACTTAAGATCTCATCATGTAGACTTGCTTTGGCAACAACTTTCTATAAATGGTTTTGATATAGAAAAAATTAAAAACTGTCCATATTGCAAGTCCCATAAGTTACCTCGTCAATATGATTGTTTAGCTAATGAGGGCGAAACTTGTAATGGCTCTAATGAAGGTTGTGAAAATTGCCGAGAAGCAGCAATTAATAAAGCAATTAAAAAACATATGTTATCAAAGCACTCATCATTATTATTTCAAAGATTTAATGAAATTCACCCAAATTATCAAACAGTTTCACCAAGAGCTATGAGTGTTTACACAACAGAAGATTCAGAAGGTGATGAAACTTGTTATTATGATAAAGTTCAAGATGGAAATGATATGAACAAACTCATGTCTCTTGATTTAAGTGAAATAGAAAATAAAATTGTTATGACAGTCCTAAATGGTTCATCTAATATTAAATTTGATGCAGGCTTGTATAATTGCTCAATCGATGAATTTAATGATGCTTTAGATGGTTTGAAAGATAAAATGACATTCATCGGAATGGATAGTTTAATTGGTAGAAAGTCATTGATTGGCTTAGAAGTTTAAGAGGATTTAAAAAATGTCAAACGTTATGGAAGATAATGAAGCAAAGAGTAATTTTAACGACGAGCGAACTTTAAGAGCACGAGGAGGAGATGTTAATGATCCTGACCCTAATCGAAGGCCAACAGATCCAGTAGGGCTATCCAGAAGCATTTTGCATGTTCTCAAGGATAATGAATATGTAAGAATTCTCTCTGTTGGACCAGCTGCTCTAAATTCTGTTATGACAGCATTTAGATTGGCTTCAAGAGAAGTAGAAAGTTTAACAAATGGCTCTGTTTTAGTGTGCAGACAATCAGAATACACTGCAGAAATCGGTGGTAAAAAGGCTAAAGGTATTTCAACAAGAATATTTGCAATCAACATCAAATTTGCGCTATAATCTTAAACACTAAACGACTTGGTGATCCTTTTGATCACAAATGATTAATATGGAACAAATAGCACTCAAAAGAGCCCTAAGACTACTACGCCAGGAATGGAAGCAAGATAAGTCTAGGGCTTCTTTTCATTATGCCTTTGCAATCAGAAAATCAAAAATTGTAGCTTTTGGAAAAAACAATTTACTCGATGCTTCCAAAAAGGCTTTAAGGATTGGAAGATCATTAAATATTGATAAATGGAAAGAATATCCATACATTCATGCAGAGTGTGATGTAATATCTCAACTCGATGAAAAATATGATAAAGATGATTTAATTATTTTAAGTTTAAGAATCAATAGATCTGGTCAATTTAGATTAGCTAAGCCTTGTATCAACTGCCAAAAAACCCTAGATATTCTTGGATATAACAATGTTTGGTGGTCCTTAAGTTCAGAAGATAAAAGCAACAAATTAATCCTCACAAATGAGAAGGAAAGTATTAAATACGAAGATGTTAAGTGATCAATGGAAGCAGAAAAAACGAGATTTTTTAAAATCTTTGTTGAATGATAAAAGCACAATAGATGACTCATTTTTTAAGGTTGACGAACCTGAAAATCAGAATAAAACGTATGCTGCTGGCACTCCCTGGACAACGTTGATCAAGGATTCATCAATGGTGAATTCTCGTGTCTTCGTGCGTGAAAATTATCACAATCATGATATTTTCACCACAGAGAGTGCACAAGGGAACGCTATACTGTCTTGTGCTGTTAAAAAGGCTACATACACGATTAGCGAAGATACCGACAGGGAATATTATGAAATTTATGATGCTTTGAAAAATCATTTTCAAAACATTGGAATAAGTGGAAAAGATCTAACTAGCATTGTAAAATCATTAAGAGATATCGATCACGAAGAATTATTTAACTAAGAGAGAAGAACAAAATGGAAAAGATATTACAAGAAAACAAGAATCGTTTCGTGCTGTTTCCACTACAGCATTTAGATATTTGGGAGTTTTACAAGAAGGCCCAAGCATCTTTCTGGACTGCAGAAGAAATCGACTTGCAGCAAGACCTTACTGACTGGGAAAAGCTTAATGCAGGCGAGCAACATTTCGTAAAGCATGTTCTAGCGTTCTTTGCTGCATCTGACGGTATTGTTAACGAAAATCTTGCCGAAAATTTTGTTGCAGAAGTGCAATACACAGAAGCAAAGTTCTTCTATGGCTTTCAGATTATGATGGAAAACATCCATTCTGAAACATACTCTTTGCTTATTGATACCTATATTAAGGATAAGGCAGAGCAAGACCATTTGTTCAATGCAATTGACACTGTTCCTGCTGTTCAAAAGAAGGCTGAATGGGCTCTTAAATGGATTGGTTCTGATTCATTTGTTGAAAGATTGATTGCTTTCGCAGCAGTTGAGGGCATTTTCTTTTCAGGTTCTTTCTGCTCCATTTTCTGGTTAAAGAAGCGTGGATTAATGCCAGGTCTTTCTTTTTCTAACGAATTGATCTCCCGTGATGAGGGAATGCATACCGATTTTGCAGTACACCTTTACAACCATCATGTTGAGAATAAGCTTTCAAGAGAGCGTTTAATCGAAATTATTGATTCTGCTCTTGAAATTGAAAAAGAGTTTATCTCTGAATCATTGCCTGTAAGCTTGATTGGAATGAACTCTGATTTGATGAAGCAATATCTTGAGTATGTTTCTGACAGACTTTTAGTTGATTTGGGTGTTGGCAAGATTTACAACTCCGAGAACCCATTTGACTTTATGAAGAATATTGCAATGGAAAACAAGACCAACTTCTTCGAAAAGCGTGTTGGAGAATACGCAAAGAAGGGCGTTGGAGTTAAAGAAGAAACTAATACCTTCTCAACAGAAGAAGACTTTTAAGGTAACCAAAAATGAATGTTGTTAAAAGAGATGGCACAGTCGAACAAGTAAAGTTTGACAAAATTTCTTCAAGAATTCGTAAGCAAACTTACGCATTAAATGAAGACTATGTAGATTATTTCCAGGTTGCTCAAAAAGTTATCTCTGGATTGTATGATGGCGTTACCAGCACTGAGCTTGATCAGCTCAGTGCTGAAACTGCTGCTTCCATGATTACAACTCACCCAGATTATGGAAAGCTTGCTGCAAGAATCATTATCACTTCTTTATATAAAGATGTTGCTAAGGAGTTCTCTGTTGTTGCTAAGCAGCTTTATGAGTACATCAATCCAGTTAACAATGAGCCAGCAGGACTAATTTCTGATGAAGTTTATGCTGTTATTGAAAAGCATGCGACAGAACTTAATGCGATGATTGTCCATGATCGTGATTTTAATTTCGATTATTTCGGATACAAGACATTAGAAAAATCTTATCTTCTTAAGAGAAACAATAAGCCAGCAGAAACACCACAACAAATGTATATGCGTGTAGCTGTGGGTATTTGGCGTGACAATCTTGAAATGGTTCAAAAGACCTACGATATGCTTTCACAAGGTCTGTTTACACATGCCACACCGACATTATTTAACTCTGGTACAAAAAGACCTCAAATGTCTTCGTGCTTCTTGTTAGATGTTGACGATGACTCAATCCCAGGTATTTACAAGACTCTTTCTGATTGTGCAAAAATTTCTCAATCAGCTGGTGGTATTGGTGTAAATATCCATAAGATTCGTGCTAAGGGTTCTTACATCAAGGGAACTAACGGCTGGTCTAACGGAATCGTGCCTATGTTGCGTGTTTTTAACGAAACAGCAAGATATGTAGACCAAGGTGGCGGTAAACGTAAGGGTTCTATCGCTGTTTACCTTGAGCCTTGGCATGGTGATGTTTTTGACTTCTTAGATCTCCGCAAGAATCATGGCAAGGAAGAAATGAGAGCTAGGGATTTGTTCTTGGCACTATGGATTCCTGACTTGTTCATGAAGCGTGTTGAAGAAGATGGAGTTTGGACACTCTTTTCTCCTGAAGCTGTTCCTGGCCTTATTGATGCTTACGATACACCTGAACATAAAGCTTTTACTGAGCTTTATGAGAAGTACGAAGCAGAAGGCAAGGGCTTAAAGACTGTTAAGGCTCGTGAGTTATGGGAAAAGGTTTTAACTTCCCAAATTGAAACTGGCACTCCATACATGCTTTACAAAGATGCTGCAAACTACAAGAGCAATCAAAAGAATCTTGGAACCATCAAGTCTTCCAATCTCTGTACAGAAATTTTGGAATATACAGACAAGAATGAGATTGCTGTTTGTAATCTTGCTTCTATTGCTTTACCTCGCTATGTTGTCATTCCTACAGGCAAGGTTCGTGAAAAAGATAAGAAGCTGCGCAAGTTTGATTTCCAAAGATTGTATGAAGTTACATATCAAGCAACAGTTAATCTTAACCAAGTTATTGATGTTAACTTCTACCCAACTCCAGAAACACAACATTCAAACTTTAAGCACCGTCCTATCGGCTTAGGTGTTCAGGGTCTAGCTGACACTTTCGCAATGATGGGTCTCGCATTTGAATCTGAAGAAGCACGTAAATTGAATCAAGATATCTTTGAAACAATTTATTTTGCAGCTCTTACCGCATCAAAGGATTTGGCACAGACTTATGGCCCTTATTCGTCTTTTGAAGGATCTCCAGCATCTCAAGGTTCATTACAATATGACTTATGGGGACTTACTGAAAATGATCTTTCCGGTATGTGGGATTTTTCAGCGCTTAAGGCAGAAATCAAGCAATTTGGTTTAAGAAACTCATTGCTGGTTGCACCAATGCCTACAGCTTCTACTGCTCAAATCCTTGGCAATAATGAGTGTTTTGAGCCTTTCACAAGCAACCTTTACAAGAGAAATACACTTTCTGGTGAGTATGCCATTGTAAACAAGCACTTAGTAGAAGATCTTGTTAATAATGGTCTTTGGACTGACAATGTAAGAATGAAGTTATTTATTAACAATGGCTCTGTTCAAGACATTGAAGAAATCCCATCTGAGATTCGTGAAATTTACAAGACCGTTTGGGAAATGAAGGGTAAGTCTATTCTTGAAATGGCTCGTGATCGTAATTATTTTATCGATCAAAGCCAATCCTTGAATATGTTTATGGCTGAACCAACAATGACCAAGCTTTCTTCTGCACACTTCTACGGATGGAAGCTTGGATTGAAGACTGGAATGTATTATTTAAGAACTAAGCCAAAGGCATCTGCTATTAAGGGCCTTGGCATTGATACATCAGGTATGCAATCTCTTGATAAAGCTCCAGTTGTTGAAGCTCCAAAGGTTGAAATTACTACTGAGTTTAATCCTGAAGAGTTCAATTCTGCAGTTTGTTCACTTGATAATCCAGACTGTGAAGCGTGTGGAAGTTAGTTTAAACTAACAAAATTGAAAGAGAGGAGCAATCCTCTCTTTTTTTATGCCTTTACATTTTTTAAAATGAAGGTATACATTATTTTATGAAAGACGAATTCGTATACTTAGCAAAAAACCCTGCTTACAAAGATGATAACGGAAAGCTTCTTATTAAGATAGGACTCACTTCTAAAGATATTAATCAAAGAATGAAAGATCTAAGTAAGGATACTGGTGTTCCAAAGCCATTTGAGTGCATACACTTATTTAAATGTAAAAATGCTAAAGAAGTAGAAGATGAGCTACATTTTATTTTTAAAGATTTAAGATATTATGAAAGACGAGAATTTTTTGCAGTAGATCCTAAATGCGTTGTCAAAGTTTTATCATTCATGGATGTAACCGAATGCGATTTGAAAACTTTTGCTTTTGAACCTGAAGTAAAAATACCACGCAAGAAGATCATGACCATTTCTAAGACAATGGAAAAGAAGATTATTGCTTTATCTAAACAAAGATTGTCATATGAAGAAATCGCAACTAAGTTAAACACTTCAGTTCATCATGTTGGAAATACAATCAGGCAATATAAGATCGATAAAGGCTTTACAGATGCTAAATAGTATGGCATAATGGGTGAGTAATATTATGGCAAAAACAAATTTTCAAGAGCGTTTAGTGAGAATCAAAGACGCAGTAGTTAAAGAAGATGAAGGCACTGAAGAAGAGCCTGTAGTGCGTAAAACATTATGGCTTGTTCTTGAAGATGTTGAGTCTGGAGCTATATTTCAATCCCCTCTTAGTTTAGATGATATTCAAGAGATTACTGGAATGACAAGACAGCTTCAAGGGCGAGAACTTTACAAGTTTGCCACTGATTTACGCAGTAGAACAGAGCCAATCAAATTAATTGTAGATTTGAATAACTCAGAAATATCTGCTGATGTGATTATGAAGGAAGAAATTTAATGGATATTGTTGCTAAGGTTGAGATTAAGGCATTTCGTGAAAGTGCAGTTATTCCTAAGAAGGCTACAGAAGGCGCAGCTGGATATGACTTGTGTGCATGCATTCCTGATTACACAAGCGGAATGATGATTCACCCACACAGTAGCTTGATTGTTCCTACTGGCTTAAACGTTAATATTCCTGAAGGTTATGAAATTCAAATTCGACCACGTTCAGGTTTGGCAGCTAAGCATGGTGTAACGGTTTTAAATACTCCAGGAACTATTGATTGTGATTACTCTGGTGATGGTGAAGATTTTGAACTTAAGGTTATTCTCTTCAATCATAATAAGATTCCATTCCAAATCAATAACGGAGATAGAATTGCTCAAATGGTTGTTGCAAAGCTTGCAGCACATGAACTTGTAGAAGTTGCAGAATTTGGGCAAACAGCAAATAAGTCCCGTAAGGGTGGTTTGGGAAGCACTGGCAAGTAATGCATGCTGAGATAAACAAAATGTATTCAGAATTTAAAAAGTTCGTAAATCTTCTCGGGCATGATATTACAATTTCAGGCTATGGGACCTTGACAAAATGTGATGATCCTTGTTATGTTGAAACAAAGCAAAGAATCATCGGTAAGGTAGCAGGAATTCCAATTGCTGAAACACATTTTGAAAAGATTTTAAATCTTCCTGAACCTGAAGAAGGTGTATATTACATCGTTAACAGGGTATCAATGAGTTATATTCCTTTTGATCGTGAAGATGTATTTTGTGTAGACACAGGACCTTCTGCAATCAGGGATGAAAATGGCCAAGTAGTTGCAGTAACTCAACTTTCTCTATAAAAACTTAAACCCATCGATTTCGATGGGTTTATTTCTATACTAGCCTTACATTTTCAACAAAGTCTTCTATCTTACTCTGCCTTCTAACTAATCCAAAAAACAGCGCAAGGGTATTTGAAGCATCAACATCAGCTCTATGGGGCAATCCAGCAAACTGCATTTTCATTTTGCCCATTGCTGACTTAAGACTTGATGTAGTGCTTTTACCTTGACTAATCATCAAGAATGTATTTAAAGTTTTGACATCGATTTCTCTTCTTCCAAACTTTTTGAAAGTTACATCTCTTTCAGCAAACTCTTTCTTCAAATCATCAACATCTCCACCACCCCAAGTTACTGGATTAACATAACAGTTGTAATTTTCTATAAGATCAGAAATCTCATTTGCTATTTGTTGATGTGATACTGATTTATTAATAACATCATCATCAGTAATACCAGTCAGAGTTGTTATGTATGGGTAGATTGGCTCATTTGGATTAATAAACCAATGCTCTGTGTAATATTCAGATTGCTTTTGATTTATATTTCCAACTGCAATTCCAACTTGAATTATTTTTCGTTCAGATAAGCTGTTTTCCTCATTGTTATTTAGCTCCAAGTCAAGAGCTATAAAATTTGTTTCCATAGAAGCATTTTACCATTTCTCGTACAAAATATTTATGAAGAATGTTGTTTATCTAGAATCACCTGATCTTAAAACCTTAGCAGAGAAACTTAAAGAGAGATATTATGTTTATATTGGGTATGTGGATTTAGAACAAATTTATTTTGTGGAAATGGTAGGAGAAAAGCCTAAAAAAGGTCCAATTGTTGTTTTGAATGGACTTTCTCAAAAATGGGTGAGAGATTTACTTTTAGGTGAAGTGCAAGATAAGAAAATTTATTGCCTTGGAGTATATGATGAAGCCTGGGCAGAATTAACAAAAGCACATAAAGAATGGGCATTATTTAGAAGTTTATTTTCCATTGCCCCTTCTATGGATGGCACTTTAAGACAAATTGATGTGCAAGACCATTCGTTTATTCTTGAATACATGATCAAGCATAATTATGGCGCTAACTACATGAGTCAGAGTATACTACCTTCATTATTAGACAGTAAAGACCCAATACCCATCCCACTACCAAAGGACGAAGAAGACGAATGAGTTTCTATAACAAATATCGACCAAAACAATTCTCAGATTTTTCAGGAGACTTCACTGTAGAAGTTTTAAAATCTCAACTAATCAGAGATAGAGTTCAACATGCTTATTTGTTTTCAGGCCCTCCAGGTACAGGTAAAACTTCTCTTGCTCGTTTGATGGCTATGGCTTTGCTTTGCGAAAATAGAAAAGATGGAGAAGCAGAGCCAGATGTTAACAGCAAATCTTCTTTAATGATAGAGAATGATAAGCATAGAGACTTGATTGAAGTTAACTGTGCTGTTAATAATGGCGTTGATAATGTTCGTGAAAACATTGCAGAAAAGCTAAGATTAATGCCAGCTTTTGGAAAGTATAGGATATTTATTTTAGATGAATGTCATATGCTTACAACCCAAGCGCAAAACTCTCTTTTGAAAATTGTCGAAGAGCCACCAGCCCATATCATTTTCTTTTTTTGTACTACAGACCCTAATAAAGTGCTTCCTGCTATCAAAACAAGATGCCAAATGTTTCATCTAAAGCGTGTAAGTGCCAATAACTGTAAACAAATACTTAATAAAATTGTAAAAGAAGAAGTGATTGCATATGAAAGTAATGCATTGGACCTTATTGTTGAAGAATGCAAAGGAAGCGTTCGAACAGCATTAAGTCTTCTAGAGCAAGTTAGTACATTGGGTGTAACAGAAGAGAATGTTCGTAATGTATTAGGTAGAAGTCCAAGGCATCTTTCTATTGAATTAATAAAAAGTATATATGATGTAAATAGAGGAAAGGCATACAGGATCTTAGAGTCTTGTCATTTGGAGGGTAGAGATTTCCCTGCTCTTTTGGAAGAAATGGCAAGAAACTTGATGGAAAGTTTATCTTACAAGCTCTTAAAAACTTCTGAAGAAGAAAGAGATATAGAGTTAGAGTTTTTAAGACAGATAAAACCCACCCTTGTGCTAGAAACTGCAGAGCATTTATTAGAAATATTAAGTAAGATACGGCAAAACGTTTCTGAAGATTTGGTAGTGCAAACTGGAATCTTAAGAATTATTGATTGGTACGCTTCTAAAAAAGATTAGCGAATTGATTTAACATTGATTAGTAGCCGTGAGGAATTTTTATGGCTGCTGAAGATGTTAAGATTATAAAAATAGTACAAAAAGCTAAAAATGGGGACAATAAATCTTTCAACCAGCTTCTCAAAATGGTAGAGCCTGATTTAAAGAAGATTGCCTCCCATTTTTTCATTTTAGGTGGAGATAGAGAAGATGTATTGCAAGAACTACGATTAGGTGTAGTCAAGGCAGTAAACTCATATGATCCAACCAAAGACACTACTTTTAAAAACTTCTGTGTAAACTTGGTTTGTAAGCGTCATTTAGCTACAGCAATTTCATCTGCAAAAAGAATGAAAAACTCTATCTTGAATGACTCAGTTTCATTAGACGCTCCGATTATCCTTGGTGATGATGGAAACTTGCAAACATTAGCTGACTTCATCCCTGATAGATTAAATCCTTTTGATGAATCACCTGAAACAAACTTAGTTGAAGACATTATTATTAAAGAAGAATATGAACAAGCTTCTACTCTTCTTAAAGAAAAATTGACAGACTTAGAAGAAGATATTTTTATTGAATATGGATATAACTCTTCCTATAAAGAAATATCTATGGCGTTAAATGTGCCTTCAAAATGTGTTGACAATGCGCTTACTAGAATTAGAAAAAAAGCAAGCGAAGTATATGTTCAATATTCTTTGCAGGAAACGATCTTAATCCGCCAGAAGTCTGAAGAAAAGCTCGAGCCTAAGCCACAAGAGTAGTTGCATCTATTTCTACAATGTAGTAGAATGTTTGTATGGAAACTTCAATTGTTGACGTTGTAATCGGCATGCAATATGGCGATGAAGGCAAGGGAAAAATAGCCAATCAAATGGCTATGAGTGGTGAATATGACTATGTAATTCGCTTCAATGGTGGCGGAAATGCTGGTCATACAATTTACCTCAATGGAGAGAAAATTGTTACACATCTTGTTCCTTGCGGTATTCTGCATGGTATTCCTAG